>OFRL01000192.1_pt1 | contig 32952 bp, 31 predicted proteins | sample 1543121 | NCBI WGS metagenome assembly OFRL01 (sample SAMN07774228, study PRJEB24372) | wastewater metagenome | isolation source: Lake Maggiore Cannobio | place: Italy: Cannobio | collected 2016-01
CCCGCCACTGTATGTGGCGGGTTTTTTTATGCAATTTTATTATTTACCCATTACTTGCATCTTTGCGAAGTGACTCTTCCACCCGAGTAAAAATCGTTGAAATTACTTCTAGATCAGCCTTAGATAAATGATCAACAAATCTAGAGCGAACACTCTCCACATGATCTGGGGCCGCAGCCACAATCGCTTTCCAGCCCTTGGTTGTCATCACAGCAAAGTAGCCACGCTTATCTGAAGGACATGCCTCACGCTTTACCCATCCAGCCTTTTCCATCACTTTCATTCGATGCGATAAACGCGAGCGCGATAGCAAGGCAATGTCTGCTAGTTCGCTCATTCGCATTCTGCGATCAGGGGCATCACTGAGTTGGGCCAAAATTTCATAATCAGGCATTGATAAATCATGGCTATCTAAATCACTATCGAGTGCCTCTATCAGGCGACGGCTGGCGATGATGTAACGGCGCCAGGCCTTCATTTCGCCAGTATTGAGCCATCGGGGTGCGGTAGCGTTTTCACCTGCCATAGTTATCAGTCTACGCTAACAGTTGAAGCTTCAACTACTTTTAATTTTTAGGAAGGTGAGCCATTGAGTACGGGTTTCTCCTTTGAGATTAAATCTAGCCAAGAGGGATCGATGGCCCGCGTTGGAACTATCACCACTCCCCATGGCGCGATCCAAACCCCAGCCTTTATTCCAGTGGGAACCAAAGCCACAGTTAAAGCTGTTCTGCCAGAGGCGATGGCAGATCTTGGGGCACAAGCACTTCTAGCAAATGCCTACCACCTCTATCTACAACCCGGCTCTGATGTCTTAGATGAGGCCGGGGGTCTTGCCCAATTTATGAACTGGCCCGGTCCCACTTTTACTGACTCTGGTGGCTTTCAAGTTCTTTCCTTGGGTGTGGGTTTTAAAAAAGTATTGGCGATGGATGCCCAAACATTTCGCCGAGATGATGTGATTGCAGATAACAAAGAACGCCTAGCCCATGTTGATGATGAGGGCGTGACTTTTAAATCCCATATAGATGGCTCAATGCATCGCTTCACCCCCGAGATTTCTATGAAAGTCCAACATGAAATCGGCGCCGATATCATCTTTGCCTTTGATGAGTGCACGACCTTGCATAACACCCGTGGCTACCAAGAGTTAGCGATGGATAGAACTCTGGCCTGGGCCGTGCGCTGTTTAGATGAACACAAGCGGCTAACAGATGAGCGATCTACTAAGTCCTACCAAGCCCTTTTCGGTGTTATCCAAGGGGCTCAGTATGAGGACTTGCGCAAGAAAGCTGCCGGGGATTTAGGTGGCCTTGTTTCATCCGGGCAGTCCTTTGATGGCTTTGGTATTGGTGGGGCGCTAGATAAAGATTCATTGGGAACAATCGTCTCTTGGGTCAATCACGTACTGCCGGAAAATAAACCTAAGCATTTACTCGGCATTGGCGCCCCTGAAGATCTCTTTGTGGGGGTTGAAAACGGCATTGATACATTTGACTGCGTATTAGCTTCCAGAATTGCACGTACGAGTGCTGTGTACACGATGGAAGGGCGTTTTAACCTATCTAATAGCGCCTTTAAACGCGATTTCACGGCCATTGACGATGAATGTGACTGTTACACGTGCACGCACTACACACGGGCTTATATGCACCATGTATTCCGCGGTAAAGAAATCATCGCTTCAACCCTTGCCACAATCCATAACGAGCGCTTTATCGTGCGCTTGGTTGATCAGATGCGACAAGCGTTATTGGATGGCAATTTCACCGATATGAAAGCTGATTTCTTAGGCCGCTACACACACCGCAGTGGCCAGGCCCGCGACTAACTCCTCTAGCGGGAAATTACTTTAGGCAGGTTCCAATTGAACTTAATGGAAATCTCACGAACTATCACTACTGCCAGCCCAGATACCACGGCAGTAATGCCCTCATTGATTCCAAGTGAAGTCATTGCCAGATAGAAAATAGCCCCCGCGAAAGCGCTTGTTCCCACAGTTTCACGGTGAAGAAGAACTGGCTGGACTTGGCACAAAATATCTCTAAACAATCCCCCAGAGACAGCGCCAACAATGGCTAAGACCAGGGCAGCCAATAGCGGGGCATCGTTTGTAAGTGCAAACTGGGCACTAGAGACTGTTGCCACGGCAAGGCCTAAGGTGTCTAGCGAGAGTGCAAGGCGTCCGACTTCTTGTTTCTTACCAATTGCAATTGTTATTACAACCGCGGCAATGATGGGTAGAAATAACCACGGGTATTGAATCCAGGGTGGGCGCTGTCCCATAAAGATGTTGCGCAAAGTTCCACCAGAGATTGATGCAATGGCTGCGATGAGAAGGATGCCGCCGTAATCAAGGCCTTTATTGGCTGCAACGCGAGCAGCTACTAATGCAAAAGCAAAGGTAGAGACAAGGTCGAGTGAATAAACCAGAAGTTCTAGATCCATATGAATCTACTTCTTGGCTGCTAGTCGTGCCTCACGACGGATGCGTTGTTCTGCAGGATCAGGGACAGGCACAGCTGAAATTAAGCGGCGGGTGTAATCACTTTTAGGGTGCTTTAAGATCTGATCACGATCGCCAACTTCAACTAACAAACCATCTTGCATAACAGCAATGCGGTGAGCCAAGATGTCAACGACAGCTAAGTCATGGCTGATGAACAGACAGGCAAAGTGCAACTTGCCTTGCAGTTCCTGTAGCAGGTCAAGGAATCTTGCTTGCACAGAAACATCCAGGGCAGATGTTGGCTCATCTGCAATGAGTAGATCAGGTGTTAGGGCTAGAGCACGTGCGATACCCACGCGCTGGCGTTGTCCACCTGAGAGCTCATGTGGGTAGCGGTTTCGGTAACTGCGTGGAAGTTCTACTTGATCAAGTAGATCTTCAATTTTGTGTGCTAAATCAGCACCCTTGGCTAATCCCGCTAAGAACAATGGCTCACCAATTGATTCACCGATAGGCAAACGTGGGTTAAGGGATGAGGCAGGATCTTGGAAAACAATTCCGGTGTGGCGACGAATTGTGAAAAGCTCCTTTTGTGTGGCATGACTGATGTCCTTGCCAACAATTTCAAGTGAGCCTTCCTTGATAGGAAGCAGACCAATGGATGCGCGGCCCACTGTAGTTTTTCCTGAACCTGATTCACCCACAAGGCCGACGATCTCACCTGGGTAGATCTCAAGGCTAAAGTTCTTAACAGCCACAAATGCTGGGATGCGACCACGCTTGGGATATTCAATGGTGACATTTTCCAACTTCAAAACCGGTGCTGGCTTTGTACTCTCCTTATAAGGAAGCTCGCGCTTTTTAGTAGAACCCAGCTTTGGAACTGCTCCAAGGAGTTGCTGGGTATAAGGATGTGTTGGCTTATTAAAGATCTGATCAGCAGTTCCTGATTCAACAGTAATTCCATCTTTCATAACAAGGATGTGATCAGCCATATCTGCAACAACACCCATGTCGTGAGTGATCAGAAGAATCGCTGAGTTGAGCTTGTCTTTGAGTCCACGCATTAAATCAAGGATTTCAGCTTGTACTGTCACATCGAGTGCTGTGGTTGGCTCATCAGCAACAAGTAAGCCTGGATCACAGGCAAGTGCTTGAGCGATCATGGCGCGCTGGCGCTGTCCACCTGAGAGTTGGTGAGGGTACTTATCAATTGATCTCTCTGGATCTGGAATATCAACCATGGTGATTAACTCCACGGCGCGAGCATGTGCCTCTTTTGGACCCATATCAAAGTGGTTACGAAGAGTTTCCATAATCTGGAAACCGATTGTGTAGATAGGGTTCAGAGCAGTCATTGGCTCTTGGAAAATATATGCAACTTCCTTACCGCGAAATCTTCGTAGAGTCACTGATTTGGCATTGAGCATCTCTTGATCTTTAACTTTTACAGATCCAGACATACGGGCATTTGAAGCCAGAAGTGACATCAAGCCAAGGGCGGTAGTTGATTTACCAGAACCTGATTCACCCACAATGGCAGTTACTTTTCCTGGCTCGAGCGAGAGGTTCATTCCAATAACAGCTGGATACCACACTCCATCTACCCAGAAATCAACATTAAAATCCTTGATCTCTAAGACTGGCTTACTCATTTGGTTGACCCCATCTGTGAGAAACTTGCGCAATGACAAAGAGTGAAAAGTTTCGACCTGGCAGCGCCATTGCTAGCGGATGGGTTCTGATCGCTTTCTTTGTCGGATTTATTATTCAAAGCCTCTTCTACGGCGGAGATATCCTGATGACTATTGGTATCTGCGGCGCAGGTGCATTCGGTTCTTACTTGCTCTTCCTTAAGCCCTACGTTCTGCTCTTTGATGAAGGTATCAAGATTGTTAATCCAACCAAAGAGATCACCGCTACGTGGGATCTGGTTGAGGAGATTGAGACCAGATACAGCATGTCCATCCAGATTAATGATCGGACTTACTACGCCTGGGCTGCTCCAGCGCCGAGTGGTCGACACAGTAGAAGAATGAACAAGAGTGATCTTTTTCCCGGAGCCGATAGTGCCAGACGTGTGGGTGACTCGCTTCAAAGTGACTCGGGTGTCTGTGCTTACATGGCCAACATTCGAAGAAAGAACTTCACTGGAGTGAGCGCTAGTGAGTTTGAAATCATCAGCGATAACACCAGTCTTTATATCTTCGTGGCGCTGGTTTGTATCGGTATTGCTGCCGCAGTTATTTAAAGAATTAATCATCGGCTTGTGCCAACTTTCTAGCAGTTGCTGAATCCTGGCGCTCTTTTTTCGAGATACGGCGACGCTGGCGTGGATCAAAAGCATCGCGCAGACCATCGCCAATAAAGTTAATACTCAATGCAATTGAGATGATGAACAGGCCTGGATACCAGAACAGCCATGGACGTGTTGTGAAAGAGTCCTGATACTGGCTAATGAGAAGTCCCAATGAAACATCAGGTGGAACCACACCAAAGCCAATATAACTCAGCGCAGTTTCAAGCAAAATCGCACCTGATAGCAAAAGCGTCACAGAAACGATGATGACACCAATGGCGTTAGGCAGAATGTGCTTAAAGATAATGCGCTTATTTGTAGCTCCTGCAACGCGGGCTGCATCGACAAACTCTCGCTCACGCAGGGAAAGAAACTCTCCGCGTACAAGGCGTGAAAGACCAGTCCAAGCAAATAAACCAAGGAGGAAGGCAAGGAATGTAGCTCCCAGGTTTCCATAACGGTAGCCGATAACAGAGCCAATAATGATTACTGGGATAGTGATCATGAAATCCACAAAGCGCATCAAAATCGAATCAATGCGGCCACGGTAGAAACCAGAGATTGATCCAACAATAATTCCAAGGGTTGCGCCCATTCCACCGATAATGAACATTACCGAGAGTGAGCGTTGTGTGCCTTTCATAACAAGTGCTAAGAAATCTCGCCCAATATCATCTTGACCAAATGGATGTGTTCCGAGTCCAATTCCCTGTCCACCTAAAAACTTAGGTAATAGTGAAATTGTTGGACAACCCACTGTGTCATTTGGACAATCACCAAAGCGAAGCTCTGGTAGATCCTCTGGCGTCCACTTCCACCAACCAGGAACTCTCCAGATACCAAATAATCTAAAATCCAATGCAGAAAATGCCATGACGACAATAGAGATGATGGTGACCAGAGAGATTACTGCCGCGCGGTGGCGGAAAAAGCGCTTGAGAACAATTTGTCCCTGGCTTAATCCTTCAATCTCTTTATTTTGAATTGCGTTTTCACCGGATAGAACTTCAGTTGACTCAACGCTGGCCTTTGATTTGCGCGACATCATTAGGCACCACTTCCTACTCGAATACGTGGATCTAGGGCTGAATACAACAAATCTGCGACGAAGTTAGCTAGGACTGCCATAGTTGCCGTAATAAAGAAAACGCCCATCAGCAGATTGAGATCTTGCCCGCGAATTCCTTGCAGAGCAAGAGTTCCCATTCCAGACCAAGCAAATACGCTCTCGGTAATAAAGGCTCCACCGATTACTCCGGCAAAGTCGGCCACCAAGATTGTTGCCATTGGAATCATTGTGTTTCTAAATGCGTGACGCATAATTACTGTGCGCTCTGTCAAACCCTTTGCACGGGCAGTGCGAATGTAATCTTGGTTGAGAACTTCAAGGAGAGTTCCACGTGCAAATCTGATGTAACCAGCAAAGCCGATCAGAGTCAGCGCAAGAGTTGGCAAAAATAGATGAGTAGCCACATCTAAACTTGAAATCCAAAAATCGTTGGTCTCTAGAATGTCATTTCGCTGTCCAACGGTTGGAACTGGGCGATAGTTAATTGCATCTGTCTCCATATATGGCTTCCAGGTCTGCATAAACTTATCAAGTAATACCAAACTGGCTGAAAGAACTCCAGTAATAATTGAAGTTCGAACAATTGGAGCTCGATCAATTTTAGAAAATGCAAGTCCCACAAAGACTGCTGTTGTGATTAATGCACACACCATCAGGAAGATGCTCAGTGCACCCGGATAATTATCAAAAACCCAGTTAACTGGGTAAAAAGCAACAACTGAAAGTCCACCCATGGTCAGCGAAGCCCGGAGCGCAGCCTTATTAATAAGACCCACTGAAAGTTGAGTGACAGCAAATGCAATTCCAATAGAGAGAGCCAAAATAACTACTGGGCCAAGTGATGGATTAAGTAACCAGCCCGTTATTCCAAAGATTGCAACTAAGCTGCTGGAAATTGCAAAGGCAGAGGCGTATGCAACCCAAAAGGTTTTGCGCGATCCACCAATAACCGATGCCCAAAACAATCCGCTGACAAGTCCTATACCGATAATCCAACCCAATGGAATCTGAGGTTCTCGTAAGAAGTTATTGAATGAGATCGCTAGGTACTCCTTCAAGAGAACTGCAACCCAAAAAACTGGAAGTGAGAAAAGAAGGAAAGCTACAAATGTCATTGAGTAGTCAAAGCGGCTGTACTGGCGAAGAGCTGTAACAATTCCGATCATAATTCCGAGCACAGCTGCAAAAAGTGTTGCAGCGGCTACAAGGCGCAAAGTAACTGGGATAGCTAGGGCTAGCGAGTCAACAACTGCTGATCCATCTCTGCCGATTCCAAAGTTAGGATTTCCAACAAATACTCCAAGGACGCCCTTGAGCCATAAGAAATATCTCAGTGGAGGTGGAACATCTAACTGAAGTTCGCGAGTCAGCGCTGCGATAAGAAAATCACGGTTGGGATCAGTGCTAAGTCGCAGATCGGCCGTTGGGTCACCTGAGATGGCGGCAACGTTATAGAGAATAAAACTTGATCCAAAGAGAATGACGCCTAGGACGCCGAGCCGTCTAAGAACAAAGGCCACCATAGTTCGAGTATTCCCCTCAAAAAGATCTGACGTTCAAATTATTGCCTGACTATACAGCCAAAGGACGCCCGGAGAGTGATCTCCGAGCGCCCAATGGACTGAAATAGGTAAAGCTAACTAAGGGGTTTAATCCTTAGTATGACCACTCCCAGTAGTTCCAAACAATTGTTGGAGATAGTGGGCCTGGCTTTACATTCTTTAGATCCTTGTTAACTGCAACAACACCTGGGTGAATGAACACACCAATTGTGATTGCGTCAGCGTTAGTTAGACGCTCGATCTGAATGTACTTAGCAACCAATAGTGACTCAGACATTGGTGCATCCAAAGTCGCAATGATCCCATCGACTGCCTTGTTGCTATAACCAAGGATGTTGTTTCCACCATTGGTGTCAAAGATTTCAGCTGACTGACGCTGAGTTACAGATGATGCAACCCATGCGAAGAAGTAAGCGTCATAATCTGAGTTACCAAGCTTTGATGGCCAGTCGGTACGTACTTCACCAACTAGATCAAAACCAACCTTTGCCATGTTTGCCTTTGCAAGTGCAAATTCAGATGCACGACGTGGGTTGTTACCTGGAACAAGTACGCGAACCTTTAGTGGGCTCTTCAATGCATTTGGATAGAACTTTTGAACCAATGCAAGTGCAGATGCGTTACGAGATTCTTGTGTTCCACGTGAGTAGAAAGAAGAACCGTTTGCAGCAATGAGCTTGTCATATGCAGCAGAACCTGGAGCAAGCCATGTTGACTGAACTGGCTTTGACACACCGTTAATTGGTGCAATCAACTTCTCCATGATTTCGTTGCGAGGTAGTGCAAGCAAGAATGCCTGACGTAGAGCCTTTGACTTAGCGCCATCCTTCACAGAGAACAAACCTGTGTATGGAGCCTCATCTGGCACTGTGTCGTAGTGAAGATCCCAGTGCTCGTAAGCAACTTCGTCTTTACCAACAACGTTGACGTTCTTGATTGCCTTGAGCTTTGCTACACCGTCAGCAGTTGCCTGACCTGCGTAAACATCTAGCTCACCGTTTGCAAGTGCCTGTGCAGCAGCTGTTCCATCACCGATGAACTTGAATACAACTGTATCTACTGAACCGCTAAGAGCTGGTCCTGAGTTGTACTTAGGGTTCTTCTTTAATGTGACAGATGTCTTTGCAACTGCGTTATCAATCAAGAATCCACCATTACCAACAAGAAGCAATGGGTTTGTCTTTGAGTCAACAGTTGTGATGGTGTAGTCCTTAGACCAGATATCACCCATCTTCTTAAGAAGAGCTGTGTCCTTGCTGTTGAAAGCCTTAACGAAGCGATCACGTGCTGCTTCATTTTCAGCAACGGTTCCAAGCTTTGTCGCTCCTTCAGCCATCAATACAAGAGTGTGTACTGAAGCTGGCCCTGGACCATAAAGATCCCAGTTAGCAATTCTCTTCTTAAATTGAAGAGTTACTGTCATTTTATCTGCAGAGAGAACTGGCTCTCCTACGATGTTAGTTGCATAAACGCCTGAGTATCCAAGACCATTAAATGCTGGAGGAGTCTTCTTATCAGTTGGATCTCCTAGGCCAGCAGCCTTTGAATAAGCATCGCTGCTCAAGACGTGTGACAGAAGCAGATCTTCTCCAGTAATTGGAGTTCCATCTGACCACACACGGCCTGGGTTAACAGTCCATTGTGTGCGGAAATCTGTCGCTGAGTTCTTTACAACCTTGTATGAACCGAAAATTGTGTTCTTAACAAGTTCCTTCTTATTGTTGTAATAGTTAAAGCCATTACCTTGTAGGTAACCAACTGCGGCACAAGTTGTTGAGTTTGTAGCTGAAAGGCTGCAGTTCAAACCTGTGATTGGGTTAGTTTCATGCAAGATAACTGTTGAACGAGTTGCAGCTTGTGCTGGTGTTAGCAGTGAAACTGCCAACGCCGCTGATGCTGCAGCTGCAAGCGCAAACTTTGCGCTACGTGTGAACTTCATAGATCCTCCTCGAGGGATAAGTAAAAGCGTCTGTGGAGAGTCGACCTGCCCCATAGGCGCTTTCGGTGGTGTGAGTCTGCCCGAATTGAGCGTATTAGCGCAACAGAAGCTAGAGAGGTTTTGAGCGTGGGATGTGTAACGATATTCGTAATAAAACGTAATAAAAGAGGTCTACGGGTCGGGCGGAGGGTGTTATTTAGCCGGCCTTGCGGGCCGCCTCGATTTTGGCAGTAGTCAGCCGCGGGGCAGCCAAGGCCCACAACAGCAGACCCAGGACCACGCCAAAGAAATAGGGAGCGCGCAGAGCGTTTTCTCGCGAGAGCACAAGGGTCAGTGCACTGACTAACCCTCCCCCCACAAACATCCCAATGGGAATCGAACCCCAGGCAAAGAATCTATAAACACTATTTACTCGACCTAACAAATGAGTGGGGATGATGCTTTGTCGAAGTGAGACAGTGATGGTGTTCCATAAAACTGCAAAGAAGGTTTCAAAGACAACAACAACCCACACCACTTGCCATGTTGTTGTTAAAGCAATGATCAATGAGCCAATAGGTGCGGCGGCAAGGGTCATAGCAAGGCATGGACCACTTCCAAACTTTGCAGAAACTTTCGGTGCCAGTAATCCACCAATAGTTCCACCTACTGCGCCCGCTGTGCCAAGGAGTGCAAAAGTGAAAACTGATGTCTGCAACACTTCTTGTGCAAACAAAATAAAGGTGGCACCAATCATGGTTCCCAGACCATTCATTGATCCCAAAATTATTGCCATGGGGCGAAGTAATGGATGGGCCCACAACCACGCATAACCTTCTTTAATCTCTGCTTTGAAATTAATCTTCTCTCGGCCCTTTTCATCAGCTACGGGCTTAAATGTTCCCTTTAAAGATGCAATGAGTGCCACAGCAAAAAAGAATGAGACTGCGTCAAAGAAAAATGGAATAAAGATTGCAATACCTATCAATAGTGAGCCTAAAGGGGGTCCAATAAAGCTATTAGTCAATGACTCCGCCGACCACATGCGCCCGTTTGCTTTCTCCAGGTTTTCTTTATCAACAACCGATGGCATCAATGTCTGGGCGCTGTTATCGCGCAAAACCTCAGCCAAACCAAAGAGAAAAGCGGTAATGAGTAAGGTGAAGTAAATCGGCCAATTAGTCTCTAGGTTGGTAATAGTGGTTAGTTCATCAAGGGCTGGAAATGAATCTTTATTGAAGAAAACTACAAGCCCCACAAAAACAGTCAATACACCTCGCATGAAATCCATTGCCACAATGAGTTTTCTGCGATCAAAGCGATCAGTTAAAACTCCGGCATGTAATGTGAAAATCAACCACGGCAAACGCGATGCAAAGCCGGCAGCAGCAATCAAAATCGGTGAGCGTGTAACAGCTGATGCCAGCCATGGATAGGCAACCATTGAAACACCATCACCAAGGTTAGAAATAGCCGTTGCAGTCCATAGTTTCCAATAGGAGGCACCGAGTGGTTTAGCCATTACTTACCCTAAAAACTACAAAGCTAAATTCTTAGTTATCTGATCTGCGTGCTCAATGGCATGGCGGGTGTAAACCTGAAGCCATCGCTCAAGTGAGAACTCACCTTTTTCTGAGTGAATACAAAAGTTCTTTAACTGTTCTGGCTCAAGGCGTTTGATGATTTCAAGTGATCCCGCACGCACTGCTTTAAAAACAGCAATCGATGTTTCTACGGGCATATCTGTATAACCAAGAGTTGGATTCTTAGCCCACAGGCCTTCGTCATAACCTTGAATGGCAGAACCTGGTTCTGCAACTAAGCGCTTGAGGCGCGCAAAAGACTGTGCCTCACTATCGGCGCAGTGATGAATAACTTGGCGGGAACTCCAGTCCTGCCCCACGCACACATCTAACTTTGATTCTGGGACGCTGGAAGCAATGGCCAAAAACTCATTAGTTGCCTTTTCATAGGCTGCTGCAATCTCAATAATTGTCAGCATTATCTTTAAGCATACGTTCCTGTTACAAGGAAATAAACTCTGCGAGCAATCGATACTGCGTGATCTGCATATCGCTCGTAGTAGCGGCCCAAAAGAGTCAAATCAATTGCTGTTTCAATGCCATGCTTCCATGTTGGCTCGATTAACACTGCGATTAATTTGCGATGCAAGTCATCCATCACATCATCATCACGCTCTACTTCAAGGGCCATTTGCGTGTTGCGGGTGGCAATAACAACACCTGTCTTTTCAGTGATTGCAACAGCTGCAACTCCCATGGCTTGAATGATGGAAACTAGCTCTGGTGGTACTGCTGCATTTGGATGACGCATACGAGCAATCTTGGCAACGTGGTGAGCCAGATCTCCCATGCGTTCTAAATCTGAACCCATACGTAGTGCTGTTACTAGAGCACGCAAATCTGATGCAACCGGTTGTTGTCTTGCAATAATGTCAATGATGCGTGAATCATTTTCGTGCTGATAATCATCAATCTTGACATCAGTTGCAATCACTTCTTCAGCAAGTTTTAAGTCACATGAAAGGATCGCAGTTGTTGCTTTAGTCATTGATGTAGAAACCATCGCAGTAAGGTCGACCAGAGACTGCGATACGTTATCTAGTTCATCTTGGAATACAGATCTAATGAGGGCCATGGCGCTAAACCTATGTGGAGGTGATGAATAGAGTCCATTTGTTAGGTGAACGGAAGGTAAACTTGCGATTTGAGCCTATAGAGTGAGGGCTATGAAGTTCTTGCGCCGGGATTTAGAGGCCCCAGAACCTAGAGCCTTGCCTGAAATGCTGCTGGAAACCCTCAATCTCATGGATGGCGATTCCATAATTCTGGCCCCTGGTGAGATTCCTTTGTTTATCACCCCTGGCGTTGAGACACTTGGAATTCTAAAAGACGGGCGTATTCAAAGCTCTGAATTGCTGGCAACAGTTCGTGTTGTTCGACGAACACATAACCAACAAGTTGGCATGATTGAAATCCCAAGAGGTCCAATTGGGGAAGGCAAGCACGAACTGACTGTAAAAGTTCTACCACTAACTAAAGATGATTTGGTTTTAGTTCTCATTAGCGATGAGAGTGAAGCACAACGTGTTCATGATGTGCGCCGCGATTTTGTGGCCAACATTTCACATGAGTTAAAAACTCCTATCGGTGCGCTCTCTCTGTTGAGTGAAGCAGTGCTGGGTTCAAAAGATGATCCGGAATCAGTTGTTAAATTTGCCACCCGGATGCAATCAGAGGCAAAACGCCTAACTGATTTAGTCCAGGAGATCATCCATTTATCCCGCGTTCAAGATTCTGATCCACTCCAGCTTGCTCAAGAAGTAAGCGTTGAATATGTAATCAGAGAAGCAATAGACCAATGCCAAATCACTGCCGATAATCGAAATATCAACGTGAGTTATCTCGAGAACAGTGATGCCCAAGTGTTGGGTGATCGTGACCAATTAATTATGGCGGTTCATAACCTAGTCGAAAATGCCATCAACTATTCACCTGAAAACACTAAAGTTTCTGTCACAACTGCTAGTGAATCTGGCATCATTGATATTTCCGTTACAGATCAAGGAATTGGGATCTCAGAGTTAGAACAAGATCGTATCTTTGAACGTTTCTACCGTGTCGATCCAGCGCGATCTCGCCAGACTGGTGGAACAGGGTTAGGGCTATCAATCGTTAAGCACGTTGCAGCAAAGCATGGCGGTGAAGTAAAGGTATGGAGCGTCGAAAACGTCGGTAGTACTTTTTCAATCCGACTACCCATCTATGAATCACCTATGGAGAGCGTTGAATGACAAAGATACTTATCGTTGAAGACGAATCATCATTTTCTGAAGCTCTAGCTTTCTTGCTAGGAAAAGAAGGTTTTGAAGTGAGCGTTGCTGAAGATGGCCGTGCTGCACTCAATATCTTTGCAAAAGAAGGTGCGGACTTAATTCTCCTTGACCTGATGATTCCAGAAGTATCTGGTGTGGATGTTTGTAGAGCGATTAGAACAACGTCTCAAGTTCCCATCATCATGCTCACCGCAAAAGATGCAGAAATCGACAAGGTCGTTGGACTTGAACTTGGTGCAGATGACTATGTCACTAAGCCTTATTCATCCCGCGAATTAATTGCTCGCATCAAAGCTGTGCTGCGCCGTGGGATTGCAGATAGTGAAGAGCATGGTGATCTAGATGTTGTTTCAGTTGGCCCCATTAAATTAGACACTGCGCGTCATCAAGCAACAATTAATGGCTCACTTGTTGGTCTTCCACTCAAAGAGTTTGAGCTACTAGAGTTTTTGATGCGAAACGCTGGCCGTGTTTTAACCCGCTCACAGCTCATTGATCGTGTGTGGGGCGGAGATTACTTTGGGGACACAAAGACACTCGATGTTCACATCAAGCGATTGCGTTCAAAGATTGAAGCAGATCCAGCTAACCCTGTATTAATTCAGACCATCCGCGGTCTTGGCTACAAGTTAGAGAATTAAAGAGAAGCAAAAGCATCATCAAGAACGCTTAATGCATCCTTGAGAAGCTCATCTGTAATAACAAGTGGTGGCAAGAAGCGCACAACATTTGAAAAAGTGCCAGCAGTTAGAATCAATACGCCCTGACTCTGGCAGTACTTAACAACTGCGCCCATTGCAGCAGTGTTGGGATTCTTAGTTCCTGGCTCTACTAATTCAATTGCCTGCATAGCACCGCGTCCACGGACTTCACCAATAACTGGATACTTCTTAGCAAGTGCGCGAAGTGAAGTTCCTAGAATTTCACCAATGTGTTGTGCTCGTGCAACAAGGTTTTCTTCTTTCATTGTCTCCATCGCGCCAAGGGCAGCAGCACATGCAATTGGATTTCCGCCATATGTTCCACCTAAACCTGATGCATGAACTGAATCCATTACTTCAGCACGGCCAGTTACTGCTGCAAGTGGAAGTCCACCAGCAATTCCCTTAGCTGTCACGACCATATCTGGCACAACGCCTTCTTCTTCAACTGCAAACATATGTCCTGTGCGAGCAAAGCCAGTCTGAACCTCATCTGCAATAAAGACGATTCCGTTGTCCTTTGAATATTTTGCAAGTGCTGGAAGGAAGCCTTTAGGTGGAACGATAAATCCACCTTCTCCTTGAATTGGCTCAATCAAAATTGCAGCAACGTTATGTGCTCCGATTTCTTTATCAATTTTATGTGTGACCATGTCAATGGCATCTTCGGTAATTGTTGATTGATCGCCTACCCAGTGGAATGAATAAGGCATTGGCACGCGATACACCTCAGGTGCAAAAGGACCAAAGCCCTCTTTGTATGGCATGTTCTTTGCAGTCAGTGCCATAGTTAAATTTGTACGACCGTGGTAGCTATGTTCAAAAACAACGATTGCTGGGCGCTTGGTGTAGTGGCGCGCAATCTTTACTGCGTTCTCAACAGCTTCGGCGCCTGAGTTAACAAGTATTGACTTCTTCTTATGTGAACCGGGGGTCATTGCATTGAGCTTTTCGCATACTTCGATGTAGTTCATATATGGAGCAACAGTGAAACACGTATGTGTGAAAGCTTGTACCTGTTCGATGACGCGATCAACAACACGTTGAGCCGAGTTACCAACACCAGTAACACCAATTCCTGAACCTAAATCAATAATCTGGTTGCCATCGATATCGAGCAAGATCGCATCACTTGCACGTTCAATAACAACGGGAATTGCCATACCCAATCCGCCAGAAGTCGCCTCCGTGCGGCGCTTGAGCGCCTCGGTAGATTTTGGCCCCGGAATAGCGGTAACCAAACGACGTTCTTGAGTCAGATGAGTAAGTGTGTCCATGGGAAAAGTCTAAGGCCTCATTTCCGATCAGGGGACCTAGTAGTTACCCTTGGCGCTATGAGTTCACTGAGAGATTCGGCACCACTTCTAGATGCCTACCTTTCTTACTTTGAAACCAAGCGCACACCTTTCACCATCCCAGGTCACAAGCAGAGGGCTTCACGCCTAGATGCTGGGCTAGGGGCGGTCGTTGATGGTGATACACCTTTATATGGTGGTTTAGATGAGATCAAATTAACCAACCAGGTTCTAAAGAAAGCTGAAGCGTTAGCTGCCACATTATGGAAAGCCGACTTCGCTCGCTTTTCAACAGGTGGTTCCACTCATGCCAATCAAGCAATGATTTTGGCTCTGGGTAAACCTGGAGACAAAGTTGCTCTCTCTCGCACCGCACACCGCTCAATTCTTAGCGCACTTGTTTTAGCAGGCCTAGAACCCATCTGGTTATCACCTGAGATAGATGCAGCAACTGGTGTGCCAACAGGTATAACAGTTGCTGAGTTTGAAAAGGTCATTAATCAAAAACCAATTGCGCTACTACTAACTGAGCCAGGTTATCTAGGCACTTTGTCAGATTTAGGCGCACTGGTTAAAAGTGCACACTCACATTCAATTCCAGTCATCGTCGATGCCGCATGGGGTGGTCACTTTGGTTTCTCACCATTAACACCCCAGCATTGCTTGCAGTTGGGTGCAGATGCACTCATTACTAGTGTGCACAAAGCTCTTCCCGGTTACAGCGCTTCAGCACTTCTTCTTGCCCAAGGAAAACTTCTTAACCTTGATCGCATTGAACAAAGCTTTGAAACAACTCACACCACTTCACCTGCAGGTGCTCCCCTGGCATCTATTGATGGCTGCAGGGCTTTGCTGCAAACTCGTGGGGAAGAGTTGATTTCTCGACTAGTTAAAAACGTTGAGAGCTTTAAGACAAAGGTCCAGGTAAATTTCGATCTACCGATCTTTTTAAGCACCAGTGATTTTGCCCCAAGCCGCTTTGACCCAGCCAAGATTGTTCTGCGAGCTAATCAATTAGGTGCATCCGGGGTTGAGATTGAGAAGAAATTACAAGCTCAGGGCATCCGCGTTGAGATGGCAGATAGTGACACTGTTGTCTTCATTGCAACTTTGGCTGATTCAATTGAAGAGTTTGATCAATTAGCCGATGTTCTTGTCTCAATTCTTAAATCTCTTCAATCCTCACCCCGCCCAACGGCAACATCATTGAGCTGGTCAGTAGTGCCAACGGTTGCAATCTCCATGCGAGATGCCTACTTTGCCGATACCGAGATGGTTGCTGCCAAAGGTTGTGTGGGCCGAATTTCAGCTGACTTAATCGCTCCCTATCCACCAGGCGTTGCCGTGGTGGCACCAGGTGAAGTTCTGACCGCGCAGATTCTTGATGGTTTGGCGACAACGAAGAAGGCTGGCGTGCGCATCGCTTATGCCACCGATCCTTCTCTTGCCACCTACCGTGTTACTAGAAATTAACTTTGACCCGATAGCATCTGTGGCATGTCCGATACAAAAACTTGGCAGTCCCGCGCGCTTGATCTAAAGCCCCAATCACAGATCTTCATCGATGGAAAATACGTTGATGCTGCCAGTGGAAAGACATTTGAGAACTACTCACCTAGTGATGGTCACTTGATTTGTAATGTGGCATCTGGTGATAGCGAAGACATTAAACGCGCAGTTGCATCAGCTAAGAAGGCTTTCGACTCTGGTATCTGGAGTGAGATGAATCCGCGCGATAAGAAAGCGATTATGTTGCGCTGGGCTCAATTATTAAATGAAAACCGAGAAGAATTAGCTCTGCTTGAAGCAATTGACACAGGACGCCCCATTAGCGATGCCCTAAGTGTGGATGCACCTAACTCTGCTCGGGTAATCCAGTGGTATGCAGAAACAATTGATAAGACTTACGATGAAATTGCACCCGCACCACGCAACGCCCTAGCAATGGTCACACGTGAACCTCTTGGTGTTATTGGCGCAGTTGTTCCTTGGAACTATCCCATGATGATTACTAGTTGGAAATTAGGACCAGCGTTGGCCATGGGTAACACCATTGTTGTGAAACCTGCAGAAAACTCATCTTTAAGTGCGCTTAAAATGGCAGAGCTGGCAGTTGCAGCAGGCTTACCTGCTGGAGTATTTAATGTTGTTCCAGGTCTTGGGGCTGAAGCAGGACAAGCACTTGCACGCCACATGGATGTTGCAAAGATCGCATTCACAGGAAGCGGTCCAACTGGTCGCAAAATGATGCAATATGCCGCTGAATCAAATATGAAACAGGTTTCACTTGAACTCGGTGGCAAGAGTCCACAAGTTGTTCTCAACGACTGCACAGACCTTGAAGCAGCTGCTTCAACTATTGCCTGGGCTATTTATTACAACGCAGGTCAGACATGTAATGCGGGCTCACGCATCATCGTTGAAAAAGGTGTGAAAGAGGAGTTATTTGAACATTTGCATAAGTTCTTAGAGAGCTTTGTTGTTGGAAATCAATTTGATCCAGCAACCCAGATGGCAGGTCTTGTTTCTGAACTTCAACGTGATCGTGTGAACGCTTACTTGGACCTTGTTGGCCAAGATGGAGAAAGGCTTGTCTTTGGTGGAGAAAAAACTTCGGGTAAAGATCTACTAATAAAGCCAACATTAATTGACAACGTCAAACCAGGTTCACGTCTTGCTCAAGAAGAAATCTTCGGACCAGTCCTAGTTGCTATCGATGCAAAAGATGAAGCAGAGGCTTTGCAGTTAGCTAACGGAACTGAATATGGTCTTGCAGCTTCGGTGTGGACGAATAACGTTGCGCGAGCACATAAGTTTGCTCGCAAACTCCGCGCAGGAACTGTCTGGGTCAATACCTTTGACATGCTTGATGTCATCACACCATTTGGTGGCTTTGGCTCTTCAGGCAATGGCCGCGATAAGTCTCTCCATGCCCTAGATGCCTATAGCGCGCTTAAAACTACCTGGGTGGATTTAAATTAATTCCTAGCCCTAAAAGTTTCACAATATGAACCAACCCTTGCAACTGGATAAACACTCAGATTTCACCTCGCCTTTTTGCTAGCCCCACCATTAGCCAAGGGTTAGTCTTTCTCTCATCGGAGTAAGGCGTAATTTCTAAGGGGTTAGCAAGTGAAAATGAAGGCAGCGGTTCTAGATGGGATCGGTTCAAAGTTTGAAGTTCGCGAAGTTGAACTCGATAAGCCAAAATCTGGAGAACTCCTTGTAAAAGTTGCAGCAAGTGGATTGTGCGCAAGTGATTTAAATGCTGTCGATGGTAAGCGCAAGCTTGTTCCATTTCCTGCAGTCATTGGTCATGAAGCAGCTGGTGTAGTTGTTGAGGTTGGTCCTGATGTAACAGGAGTTGTTGCTGGCGATCACGTCATTATGTCTATCGTTCCTAACTGTGGAACTTGTGAATATTGTGCAAGTGGTCGCCCAAATTATTGTTCTACAGCTGGAAATGCGATGTCAGTTGGCGGATTATTTGATGGCACATCACGGCTCTCCCACAATGGAGAAAAACTCAATCACTTTTTAACTGTTGCCTCTTTTGCTGAATATGTTGTTGTTCCAGTTTCTGGCGCAGTCGTTATTCCTAAAGAGATGCCACTTGATCGTGCAGCGTTAATTAGTTGCGCAGTCCTTACTGGCTACGGCGCAGTCATTAACACAGCCAAAGTTAAGCCAGGTTCAACTGTTGCAATCTTTGGTTGCGGCGGAGTTGGATTAAATATTGTGCAAGGCGCACGTATGGCCGGTGCAACAACGATTATTGCTGTTGATGTAACACAGGAAAAACTTGATTTAGCTAAAAAGGTGGGTGCTACTCATGTCATCAATGGTGCAACTAGTGATCCTGTGGCAATGGTGAAGGAAATCTGTGGCGGTGTGAACTATGCCTTTGAAGCCTTAGGGCGAGAGAGCACCATTCAGCAGGCTTGGGGCACCGTCGGCGTGGATGGAACGCTCATTTTGGTTGGCCTTATGAAGAATGGTGCCACCATCACGCTTGATGCCGGTCCTTTTGTTAATGAACAGTCGATTAAGGGTTGCTACTTTGGCTCAGCAAACCTGAGAAAAGATGTACCAGTGTTAGTAAAAAGTTATCTAAATGGTGAACTATTCCTAGACGAGCTCATATCTGAGCGGATAGGTTTAGAGGGCCTTAACGCAGCCTTTGATCGTTTAAGGGCTGGCGAGGGGGCGAGAAACGTATTGGTCTTTGACTGATTCGTTTCACGTAAGTACAAAATTCCAGACCGCTTGCGCTCAACACGTGTAGTGCAAGAGGTAAGGATGTATGACAAAACACATACCACTTACAACTAGGAGGAACGTAGTGAAGTTTTCAAAACTAACTAGCGGATCAGTAGCTGCAGCACTTGTTGTTGCACTAGCGATCCCAGTGATTCAAAGCTCACCAGCTAATGCAGCTCGTGACTTCTCTAAGGTAACAAGTGCTGGTCAAGCTGGCGGTATTGCCGGACTTGAAGCAGAGTGCCGTAAAGAAGGACAACTCAATGTAATCGCTTTGCCTCTTTACTGGGCAAACTACGGCGACATGATTGATGGCTTCAAGAAGAAGTACGGAGTCAAGATCGATGAGGCAAACCCAGAAGGTTCATCTCAAGAAGAAATTGATGCCGCAGTTACAAACAAGGGCACAAAGCGCTCACCAGATGTTTTTGATATTGGTTTAGCAGTTGCTGTTAAGTATCTTAACACCGGAACTTATGCCCCATACAAGGTGAGAACTTGGAGTAACCTCCAATTTGCAAAGACAGTTGATCCAACTGCACAATTCACACCTAACTACACAGGAACAATGACAATTGGTTACAGTGGAACTCTTGGAACAATTACAAAGCTCGATGATCTACTAGATCCAAAGTTCAAGGGCAAGATTGCTCTTAACGGAGATCCACTAGGTTCATCTGCTGCGATGAACGGTATCTACATGATTAATAAGGCACTTGGTGGAACATTTGATGATGTTTCAAAGGGTGTTGCATTCTTCAAGAAGTTAAAAGATGCAGGTAACTTCATCAACGTAAACCCAACACAGGCAACAATCGCATCTGGTCAAACACCAGTTGTAATCGATAACGGCTACCTACAGGCAGGCGTTGTTAAGGAGTTTGCAAAGATTGGTAAAGTCTGGAAGATGTTCACACCTGCTTCAGTAGGTTCTACATACAACAGCGCGATTTCAGCATGGGCACCACATCCAGCATGTGCGCGTCTATGGATGGAATACACACTTGGTGAAGTCGGTGCTGATGTTTGGGCACAAGGTGGAGCAACTCCAACTCTTTGGGTGCACCTCATTAAGACCAAGCGTGCATCTGCAGCTGGCTTAGCATCAATTGGTAAGAGCAAGGTTGTTGCAGAAGCTGCAACATCAGCTCAGACCGCTGCTGCTCGTGCTTACCTAAAGACTGCATGGCCTGCAGCTGTAGGAACTAACTAAGTAGAAACGTCAATTCATTGACACAGCTTCAATACAAGGGAACCGGTTCTGCCAATGGCAGGACCGGTTCTCGGTATTGGCGCAGTAAGAGCGCATACCTTGGCGCTCTTCCCTTTCTCCTATTCACTGGCATCTTCCTTCTCTATCCAACATGGAATGTTATGTCGGGTGCGTTCAAAGATAATTACGGTGTTGCAAGTACGGTTGAACTCAAGGCAGTTTTTAACTCTCCGATTGCCAGGGGTGCATTTGGAAACTCTCTTGAAATCTCAATTAAAACCGCCATCATCGGTGCGATTCTGGGTGGTCTCTTTGCTTGGGCGATCGCCTCAGGAAAACAAGGCGGCCTCTTCTACAAAATTTCAGTAGCACTCAGTAGCGTGTTGGCCCAGTTCGGTGGCGTCATGCTTGTCTTTGCTTTTCTGGCAACATTTGGTTTTAACGGCTTAGTCTTAACTTTTGCTACACAGTTCTTACCTACAACTTTTCTTGCCGATGCTAGCTGGCTTTATAGCATGAATGGATTAGCCGTTCTCTATACCTTTTTTCAGATCCCATTGATGGTCCTTGTTTTTCTTCCTACACTGGAGAATTTACAACCACAGTGGCGTGAAGCCTCTGATGCCCTAGGTGGCAAGTACTACGAATACTGGCTGCGTGTTGGAATCCCAATTCTGACCCCATCTTTTGCAGGAGCAGCCCTTCTTCTCTTCGTTAACTCTTTTTCGGCATATGCCACTGCAAGTATCTTGATAAACCTTGCAGATTTCTTAACTCCTCTTCAGATTGCCACAGCGCTCACGAGTGAGACTGGTGGATCAAATCCGGCTGAAGCAAAAGTTTTATCATTCTTTATGGTCATTGTCGTCATCATTGCTATGACCTTGTATGCACTACTTCGACGCAACGTGAGTAAGTGGGAGCAACGTCGATGAAACAGAGAATGGGTGTGAAAATCTGGCGCTGGTCAATCATCACAGTTGTCGGCTTTTATCTTTTAGTTCCCCTCTATGCGATGTTTGATTTTTCAACCAAGCCTTATGGATTTGAGGATTCCGGCCGCACATTGCGAGCATGGAAAGTAATTGGAACTCAGGAGGCTCTCTTTGAAGCTGTGACACGCTCACTCATCACCGCACTTATCGTCATGGCGATAATCCTGTTCCTAGTTGTACCAACAGCGATTTGGGTGCAGTTGAAGTTACCTCTACTTCGCCGCCCATTTGAACTTCTTTGTCTTATTCCCCTAGCTATTCCTGCCATCGTTATCGTTGTAGGTATCGCGCCGCTATACCGATGGATTTCTATAAATCTGAGTGAATCTCCCATCACTCTGGCTGGTGTGTATTCCATGCTTATCCTCCCCTACACATATCGCTCGCTCTCAGCAGCCCTTGATGCCGTTGATATTCACACCTTGGCCGAAGCTGCAACTACTTTGGGGGCCAGTATTTCGCGAGTGATCTTTGGAATCATTATGCCAACCATTAAAACTGGAATCATCAATGGTTCATTCATTGCAATCGCCCTTGTACTTGGCGAATTCACGATTTCAAACATCCTAAATTTCAAGACTTTCCAAGTTGTCATCGCTCAAATCGGACGTACGGATGGACAAGTGGCGGTTGCGGTCTCTGTTGCCTCTTTGCTATTTGTTCTCGTGCTTCTTTTACTCATCCCAAATAAAAAACGTCAAGGGGCTGTTCTTGATGTTGACATCGCCTAATAGAGAAGGAGACATACGTTGAGCTCATCGACATATGTACAACTAGTTGACCTCGCCAAGTACTTTGGAAAGGTCAAGGCACTTGATGGTCTGAGTCTGGACATCGCACAAGGTGAACTTGTCGCACTTCTTGGTCCATCTGGCTGCGGCAAGACAACAGCGCTTCGAGCATTGGCTGGCTTGCAAGAGTTAGATCGTGGTCAACTCATGGTTGATGGAAAAGATGTAACTTTTCAAAGTGCAAGCAAGCGCGGAATGGGAATGGTTTTCCAGGCCTACTCTCTCTTTCCACATATGACTGCACGCGAAAATGTTGAGTATGGTTTAAAACTACGGACCCATAAGGTTTCAAGCCAAAAACGTAAGGAACGCTCGGCCGAACTTTTAGATTTAGTCGGTTTATCAAGCCACGCAAACCACTATCCGTATCAGCTCTCTGGTGGACAGCAACAGCGCATTGCCCTGGCCCGCGCCCTTGCGATCTCACCAAAGGTATTACTGCTAGATGAGCCACTCTCAGCCCTTGATGCCAAGGTTCGCACCCAGCTGCGTGAAGAGATCCGACGCATTCAGGTCGAGCTTGGTACTACCACTCTCTTTGTTACTCACGATCAGGAAGAAGCTTTGAGTATCGCTGATCGCGTGGGAGTTATGCGCAACGGCCAACTAGAACAAATCGCGGCCCCATCAGAGCTCTATGACCGCCCTAAGACATCATTTGTTGCTGAGTTCGTTGGATTAACCAATCCAATCTCTGGCAAGGTCTCCGGCGGCTCAATTGAAGTTCTAGGAAGCGTAGTCAAAACTCTTCCAGGCTCTGTAACTTCTGGAACAGGAATTGCTCTCGTTCGCCCAGAGAGCCTTGATGTTGTTGCCAGCAAATCCGGCAATGCAACTGTTGCAGCGGCAAGCTTTCTTGGAGCATCATGCCGCTTAAACATCACCATGAATGATGGAACTAAAATTACTGCCCAGCTTCTAAGCTCTGATGCTGCTGGCATCGGAGCAGGTGCAACTGTCTCAGTATCACTTCTAGATATGCCGCTATTCGTCAAGGCTGCTGGATGATCTTTGGTTCAATTGCAAAGCTAGAAACATTTACTGATGAGTTTGTTTGCTTTGTTAAGGTAACAACATCTGATGGTCACATCGGATGGGGACAAACATCTAACTATCATTCAGATATCACTGCGCAGGTTTTTCATCGCCAAGTAGCGCCATGGGTATTAGGTAAAGATGCATCCGATATTGGAGCACTTGTTACTTTGGTTGAAGCACGTGAACATAAATTTCCAGGAAGCTACCGAGCTCGTGCAAATGCTGGTTTAGATACCGCCCTGTGGGATTTGCGCGGCAAGGTTGAAGGCAAACCAGTTGTAGAACTATTGGGTGGAAGCGCAAAGAAACTGCGCACCTATGCATCTTCCATGCGCCGTGACATCACGCCAAAGGATGAAGCAGAGCGCTTAGTAAAGCTACGTGATGAGTTTGGCTTTGATGCATTCAAATGGCGCGTTGGTGCAGAGTGCGGAAATGATATTGATGAGTGGCCCGGCCGCACAGAGGAAGTCGTCCCAGTTGTTGCACGCGCCCTTGGTGATGGAATATCTAAATTAGTAGATGGCAACAGTGGTTTTTCCCCTAAGCGCGCAATTGAAGTTGGCGCACTACTTGAATCAGAGGGTATTAGTCACTTTGAAGAGCCATGCAAATATTGGGAGCTTGAGGAAACTAAGCAAGTTACTGATGCATTAAAGATTGATGTAACTGGCGGTGAACAGGATTGGGATTTAGTCACATGGAAGCGCATGATTGATATGCACGCTGTTGATGTATTACAGCCAGACATTATGTATATGGGCGGAATCTGGAGAACGTTAAAGGTTGTTGAGATGGCAAAGAAGGCTGGTATGCCAATCACGCCTCATAGCGCCAATCTTTCACTTGTAACTATCGCCACCATGCACCTACTGGGAGCCATTCCTAATCCAGGAAAGTATTTAGAGTTTTCTATTGAAGGCTTTGAGTACTACCCATGGCAAAAAGATCTCTTTCTTGGAAATCCCTTTGCAATTGAAGGCGGGAAAGTACAGATTCCACAGGGCCCAGGTTGGGGTGTTGAGATAAACCCAGCATGGTTAGTAAAAGCTAAGTATCAAGTTTCAGAGATTTAAGCTTTAATCGTTTTTCTAATCATTTGCTGATAAAACTTTCCGGGCTGACGCGTGCTTGGTTGTGGTCCACCCACTTCAACAAAGCCTAGTTTTTCATAGGCCGAGATTGCTAACTCATTATCTGTCCACACACCAAGGCCTTGAATGAGCCAATCTCGTGATGCTGCTTGCTTATCTAAGAATTCAAACATGGCCCGCATCAGGCCCACTCCACGAAAATCAGGCCCACTCCAACACCCGCCAATCCAGCATGTGGCACCAAAATCACCTTCAAGATTTTCCACATACATCATGGCTCCATCAACACCATCTACTGCAGCAATTATGTGGGTTTGCTTTGCAAAATCTAATCGCCATTGTTGTTCATCGAGCGAGCTTTCTTTCTCATAAGTACCACCAAATGCATGTGGACTATCAATGAGTGCTTTTAAGCGAATATCTCGCAGCCTGGCCCATTCATCAGCATGTAGTTCAACGCATGTGATGGTGTGAGGCATTGGACAATTATGCCTTACTTACTTCTTGAATTTCTTAGGCACAATCTTGCTTGCATGACCTTTAGCCTTTGCTAATAACCTTTCGGCCCAAGCAAACTCAACGGCTAGAACAAAAAATCCAGCAATTACTAAGGGCATTGTGAAAGGACCTGGAAGGACTATTAAAACCAAGCCGGCTAAAACCAAAAATGAGCCAACAGAAAAAGCAATGACCTTTCTCAATCCCTTGGGCAGAAGTAACCAGTTCTTCTTCACTTACTGTCCTCTTCTTTGTGATCAGTAATACGCCCAGGGTGGGCCTTCATCTCAGGGCTCTGCTTACTCTTAATCAAGCTAGCAATTGTTGCAATCAACAAAATTGTGGCAATCACAGCAAGACTTACCGGAGTAGGAATCTTTGGAACACTATCAAAGATTTCATGGGCGTAAGTGAGCATGAGCTTAATTCCGATGAAAATCAAAATGAACGAAAGTCCTAGGGATAAGTAAATTAACTTATCGAGTAGGCCTTTTATGAGGAAATACAGGGCTCGTAGCCCAAGGAGTGCGAAGGCATTAGCTGTAAAGACTAGGAAGGTTTGTGATGTCACACCAAAAGTGGCTGGAATTGAATCCAGGGCAAAAAGTAAATCGGTTGAGCCAATAGCAATAATTACCAAGAACATGGGTGTTGCATAACGCTTGCCACCCTCTTTTATAAAGAGTTTTGAGCCATGGAACTCATCGACCATAGCCATGCGTTTTCTTAGTGTGCGAACCATAAAATTATCATTTGGTTCTGGGTCTTCATCCCAATGCTTGAATAGACCGATACCAGTCCAAATCAAGATTGCACCAAATATTGCAAAGGTGAAGGAGAAGGCAGAAATTGCAACTGCTCCGATTGAAATGAAGATTGCTCTTAAGACCAATGCCAACATCACGCCGATGAGCAGAACTCTTTGGTGGTGGATGCTTGGTACAGCGAATTGGGCCAGAATGATTACGAAGATAAACAAGTTATCAATGGAGAGTGAGTATTCAACTAAGTAGGCGGCAAAGAACTCTGTTCCATATGTTGATCCAAAGTAGGACCACACCCAAAGGCCAAAGCCAATTGAAATGCTGACATAGAACAAAGTAGTGGCTACTGCCTCTTTGAATTTAACGTCATGGGCTTTGCGTGAAGCAGTGAGTAGATCTACCAAAATAAGAGTAAGAATCAGTCCGACTGTTACCGCCCAGATGAGCGTTGAAACCTGCATGAATTTCTCCCTTGATAGCCATGAGTACTACATGGTCAAGGTCTCCCTAACCGAATGAACGGCCAGCGCCCCGGGTTTTTACACCGTATTGACGAGGTAGCTGTAGTGAGGTACTCCCCTTAAACAAGTTAATCGTAAAGGCAATCCTACCTGACTGCAAATCAATCTCTTATGAAGCACTACCTATGCACAAGTACCTTATTCATCATAAGGTTCGGGGGTGAATAAAAACGTTGATGCAGATTTCCTAGCCCTTCCACTAGCAGCCGTTAGTGATGCCGCGATAAGCACCGCTAAAGATGCCGGTGCATCCCATGTTGATGTGCGCATTGAGCGCACACGCAATGGTTTGCTCTCTTTGCGAGATGCTCGTCCTGAGACACAAAGTGATGAGACCAATGCCGGTTTAGGTGTTCGAGTCATCGTCAATGGAGCCTGGGGCTTTGCCTCATCTCCTGAGATCTCCGTAGATGTTGCCAAGAAGCTTGCACATACAGCAGTTGCAATGGCTAAGACATCAAAGCCTTTATCAACTGAGTTAGTCTCACTTGTGACAGAGCCTGTGTATGCAAACCAGACCTGGGTCTCTGATTATGAAATAGATCCTTTCTCAGTCTCAGACTCAGATAAGAAGGATCGCCTCGCAGATTTAAGTAACCGTCTGCTTAAGAGTGTAGGCGTTAATCACACATCTGCTCACACAATGTTTGTTAAAGAACAAAAGCACTACGCCGATTCATATGGAACTAGCACCACGCAACAGCGCGTGCGCATCCAAACACAGATTGAAGCAATCTCCATTGGCGATCATGGCTTTGAATCCATGCGCACATTGGCACAACCTGCTGGCTTTGGTTGGGAGTGGATGGGCAATAAGCACTGGGATTGGGATGGCGAGATTGCTCAACTTCCTTCACTATTGGCAGAGAAAGTTGCCGCACCTTCAGTAGAAGCTGGTCGCTATGACGTATTAGTGCATCCATCAAATCTCTGGCTCACAATTCATGAGTCAATTGGCCATGCAACTGAACTCGATCGCGCCATTGGTTATGAAGCCAACTACGCCGGAACCTCTTTTGCCACACCAGATAAGTTAAATACTCTTCAATACGGCTCAAAGCTGATGAATGTGACTGGAGATCGCGCTACACCTCATGGCCTTAGCACGGTGGGTTTTGATGATGAAGGTGTTGCAGCCCAACGTTGGGACATCATTAAGGATGGTCTGCTCGTTGGTTATCAGTTAGATCGTCGCATTGCTGCTCGTGTTAATCGCGATCGCAGTAATGGCTGCGCCTTTGCTGACTCACCAGCCCACGTTCCAATTCAGCGCATGCCAAATGTTTCTTTGCAACCAAATCCAACAGGTCCAACCTATGAGGAAATGGTTGCTTCAATGGAGGATGGAATCATCATTAAGGGTGATAAATCCTGGTCCATTGATATGCAGCGCTATAACTTCCAATTTACTGGTCAACAGTTCCATCGTGTTAAGAACGGTAAAATTGTTGGTCAGCTCAAAGATGTTGCCTATCAAGCAACAACAACTGATTTCTGGGGCTCTATGAAGGTTGTGGGTGGTCCTTCTACTTATGTTCTAGGCGGTGCCTTTAACTGCGGTAAAGCCCAACCAGGTCAGATTGCAGCGGTAAGTCATGGTTGCCCAGCGGCAATCTTCGACAAAGTAAATATTCTCAATACTGTTGCGGAGGCTGGAAAATGATTTCTGCTCAAGATCTAATTGAAAAGATCACATCGGCTGCAACATGTGATGACTGCATTGTTGTTGTGCGCGATAAGACCCAAGCTAACCTACGTTGGGCTGGCAGCACGCTAACCACGAACGGTGTTATCCAAGAGCGCAGCGTCACTGTTGTTGCCTTCGTGGCCGTTGAAGGTGGGATGGCATCTGGTGGTGTAACACGCACAGATGTCTCCCTTGCAGATGTTCCAAAGCTACTGGAGGAGGCAATCGCTGCGGCAAAAGCATCAGGTGCAGCTGAAGACTACGCACCACTTGCTACAAACGTATCTATTGGTGATTGGTCAGCAGCTCACGTTCCAACTGGTCCTGAAGTATTTTCAATGTTTGCTCCAGCGTTAGGCGATATGTTCTCTCGCTCAGTGGCAGATAAAATTGAACTCTTTGGATATTCCGAACACACCAATGAAACAACCTGGGTTGGATCAAAGGGTGGGTTGCGCTTGCGCAAGGATTCACCAGTTGGTCGCGTAGAGATGACTGGAAAGTCCCACGATCGCTCTCGCTCCACATGGAACGGTGTTGAAACTCGTGACTTTAAAGATGTCTCTGTTGCAAACATCGATGCACAGATTCGCCAGCGCTTAACCTGGCAGGGCACAAAAGTAGATCTTCCTGCTGGACGCTATGACACCATCATGCCTTCAGGCTCTGTTGCAGATCTCTTCACCTACATGATGTGGGTATCAGCTGCTCGCGATGCTCATGAAGGTCAATCAGTATTTTCTAAAAAGGGTGGCGGAACTCGTATTGGTGAGAAGCTCTCTAATCTTTCACTGCAGTTCTTTAGTGATCCTGAGTTCAAGCAACTTCCTGCATCTAACTTCGTAGCAACTGCTGTGAGTTCACCATTCTCATCAGTATTTGATAATGGTCAACCTATTAAGCGCGTTGACTGGCTCAAAGATGGCGTCTTGCAATCTCTGATTCAAACTCGTGCAACAGCAAAGCTCACCAACCTTGATTTCACACCAATCGGTGAAAACCTTGTTATGAGCGTTGATGGAGCAAGTGGGTCACTGGAAGATCTAGTCAAGAAAGTTGATAACGGACTACTTCTTACAACCTTCTGGTATATCCGCATGGTTGATCCCAACTCACTACTTCTGACCGGCTTAACTCGTGACGGTGTTTATCACGTTAAGGGCGGCGAAGTAGTTGGTGCAACCAATAACTTCCGTTGGAATGATTCACCGGTTTCAGCCCTATCCCGCATCGCACATGCTGGTGCATCTGAATGGACGCAACCACGTGAATGGGCTGGCGATATGTCTAATATGGCCGTTCCACCGCTAGTGATTAAAGATTTCAATATGTCGACGGTGAGCCCAGGAAGTTAATCTTTCTCACCTAGTTCTCTACTTATGGGTTAATGACTCCTGTGCTCAGAAGCACTAACACTATTGTTCCAAGTGCGATTCTGTAGATGATGAATGGCATGAAGGATCTAGTTGTTACAAACTTAAGTAACCAGGCGATGACGGCGTAGCCAACAACAAAGGCAATGGCTGTTGCTATAAAAGTTTGTGGCAGGGTGTAAACATTAGAAGCATCTGAACCAAAAGCATCTTTGAGTTGATAAAAGCCACTACCAAAGACTGCTGGCAGAGCTAAGAGAAATGAATAGCGCAGCGCAGCTTCGCGGGTGTAACCCAGGTAGCGACCCATTGCAATCGTTGCACCAGAGCGAGAAACACCTGGAATCAATGCAAGTGATTGGGCTAGTCCATAAAGGATGCCGTGTTTAACGTTGAGTTCACTTAGGCCCTTTTCTTTTTTGCCATAGTGATCTGCTAATCCAAGAATGACACCGAAGATGATTAAGGATGAAGCTATTAGCCAAAGTGAGCGGAAATCATTAGTAATCACGTCTCTACCTAGATAACCCAGAATGGCAATAGGAAGACTGCCGAGAATGATTAACCAACCCATACGAGCAAGTGGTTTTTGATCTGTAGCTAGATCTTTGCGCAAAACAGCTTGATTAAACCAGGCTAAAACAATGTTCTTAATATCATTTCTAAAAAAGATCAGAACAGCTAACTCTGTGCCAATCTGGGTAATGGCCGTGAAGCGGGCACCTGGATCTTGGGCATTGCCAAAGAACTCGCCTGCGATGCGCTGGTGTGCGCTCGATGAAATAGGTAGAAACTCTGTAAGACCCTGCACAATCCCCAGAACTATTGATTCAAACAAAATGAACACCTTTTCATCCGCTTATTAATACACAATGGTAACTGCACAGGCTTTCTATCTGGCTTAAATCTCTATCTTTTCGGCTTTTCCTGCAAAGTAGCCGACCACAGCAAGGGCTATTCCAAGTGCAACTGGCACGAGCAAAGCAATACCCCAACTCAAGGTTGAATCAAAGATCGCTCCAACGATTCCAGGTGCAAAGGCAGCCATGAGATAACCAATGGATTGAGCCATGATTGAAAGAGAACGGGTCTCCCCCGCATCAATACTGCGTGTAACTGTGAGTAATAGTGAAAGAGGGAAAGTAACTGAGAGGCCAATATTTGAGATAAGAAGCCAGATGATTAATCGCCAACCGCTATCAAAAATTAGCGCTGCAAAGCTAGCTGTAACCATTAAGCCCATTAAGAATAAGAACACGCGCATGTTCTTTAACTTGGATGCATAGTGCGGAGCTGCAATACCTATGGCAGAGCCGAGAAAACCAGTAATAGAGACAACTAATCCGGCATGACTAAGGGTGTAACCCTTAGAAACCAAGATTGTTGGTAGCCATGTTGCTGTGCCATAGAAAAGCATGGATTGCAGACCAAAGAAGATTGCAATGCTCCAGGCTCCTGGTTTTTTAAAAAGAGCCCGGTGGAACTTTGGACTCACTTCCATATGCCCCGATTCACGAGACTTTGAAATCCGCAGTAACCACCATGCAGATGAAATCACGCCGATAACTAACCAAGGAATCATCGATAAGCGCCAACCCCATGAAGATGCCTCGGCTAATGGCACTGCCACCGCCACAGAGATCGCTGCAAAGGTGCCCATGATTGTTATATAGATGCCAGTTAAGAGCCCTGAATGATCTGGAGCGTTCTCCTTCACCCATACTGGCAAAGAGAAATTCAATACCGCAATTGCAATTCCAACAGTGATGGATGAAATAAAGAGCATTGGGACATTACCAACGGTGCGAAGAAAGATTGCTGCTGATAAAACCGTTAAAGTCCAAGCAATGACCTTATTAGTTCCACCAATTTTGCCCACCAGTGGCATTAAGAAAGCACTTCCTGCAAAGCAGAGCACAGAGAGTGAAGTTAAGAAGGAAAGCTGAAAAGAGCTCAGTTGATACTGCTCTTTAAGGATGGGATAGAGCGGGCTCATAATTGTTAACCCGGCCCGCATGTTTATTGCCGTGATGAAGATAGGTAGCCCTATACGAATCGCTTCACGATTGGTCATAAGGGGCATCGACATTACCTAAGCCTATCTTGGAAAGCTTTTCTCAAAGCAGAAAACGTAGAGCTAGTGAGCGGCTCCGCCCAGATTCATGACCACCACACCAACAATGATGATTGCCATACCTATGATGTTTAACTTAGAGAGATGCTGATCAAAGAAGATGACACCGCCTATGGCAGCTCCCATAATTCCCACGCCAGACCAAACGGCATAGGTAATGCCCACTTCAAGCTTTTTAAGTGAGATTGCCATGAGTGAGAAGGCAATTACATAACCAACGGCAACTCCAAGTGAGGGCCATAGCTTGCTCAGTCCGTCGCTAGCTTTGAGAAATAGCGTTCCAGCAATTTCAGCAACAATTGCGATTGAAAGTAAGAACCAGGCCATAGTGTCTAGATTACCTTATTTAAACCAAGAACTGTCCTCTAAGTCGGATTATGAAATCTTTTTGAAACTCTCTCCAGAATTAGTGGAAGTGTAGATATCTGGTCCAACTGTTACCAGCATCAACTGATCACTTGCGCTGAGAATTCCTAGCGCTCCTTTAAAGGTATTGAGCTCTGTCCAGGTTTTACCGGAATTTGTTGACTTAAAGAGGGTCTTACTACTCACCGCATAGAGTCCTGATTTACGCCATTCAATTTGAGTAATTTTAAGATTGTTTTTCATCTTAGTTGTAGATTTAAATGCATTCTTAGTCACTATTAATTCAGAATTCTTGATTGCCATAGCCATTCCTGACATCGCAGGTGAAACTGCAATATCCGTGAAGGTGTTTGTTCCCAAATATTTCCAGGTCTTTCCAGAATCCGGCGAGTGCATTAAATTTCCACTCTGTGAATCTGAGCCGTATAAATCACTTCCGGCACCTTCTAAAAAGTGGAAATCAACTTTCCCAACCAAAGAGACAGTTTTCCAAGTTAAGCCACCATCAATAGATTTAACCAGGCCTATTGGATTTGGCATTTTAGAACCTTCGGCAGGGTGCCCACTTGCAAACAATTCCTTACCTAGAGTTGTAAACCCCATCACGTCAATCTTTTCTTTTCCAACTAACTTCATATTATTCTTTCCAACTAGCTCATAGAGGCCTTCATGAGTCAAAACAAGAACTTTGTTCTCTATAACTTTTACATGATGTATATGTGGAACAGAATCGAGAGTTTCCGCACTTGCTCTATTTCCAACCAGCATCAGCGCAACAATAACGAAGGCGGAAAAACTGACTCTCAAGCCCTTGGCCTCTGACTTTTTCATTTCTTCCTCATTCTCTGTAGTAAAAAACTTCTTCTAGACTCTGCCCGCATATGGCATTAGGCCTTCGACACTGTAAATATTTGAAAAACGAAGTCCACTTTTCGTTGATCGAGCCTCCCACATCATTCCATTGCCGGCGTAAATACTCATGTGGTGAATTGTGCTGATGGTTCCTTTGTATGAGTAAAAAAGAAGATCTCCTGGCTGCATTTCGGCCAATGGAATCTGTTTTGTGTAT
>OFRL01000193.1_pt1 | contig 32946 bp, 31 predicted proteins | sample 1543121 | NCBI WGS metagenome assembly OFRL01 (sample SAMN07774228, study PRJEB24372) | wastewater metagenome | isolation source: Lake Maggiore Cannobio | place: Italy: Cannobio | collected 2016-01
TGTGCGCTGGCGCTGGTGCGCGTGGAAGCCGGCGTGATTGTGCAGCGCGCCTTTCATTACATCCGCCCGCCGCGCGCGCGCATGGTCTTCACCTACCTGCACGGCATCAGCTGGGAGCAGGTGGCGGGCGCGCCCGTCTTTGCGCAGCTCTGGCCGCAGCTGCAGCCGCTGCTGGCCGGCGCTGCCTTCCTGGCTGCGCACAACGCCAGCTTTGACCGCGCCGTCATGCAGGCCTGCTGCGCTGCCGCCGGCCTGGAGCAGCCCGCGCATGCTTTTGCGTGCACCGTGCGCCTGGCGCGCGCCGCCTGGCAGCTGCGCCCCGCGCGCCTGCCGGATGTCTGCCGCCATCTGGGCATTCCGCTGCAGCACCACGCCGCCGCCTCTGATGCCGAAGCCTGCGCGCGCATTGTGCTGGCTGCCGCCGCTGCCGGCCAGCGCCTGCCGCAGCCCTAAAGCCCGCCCGCAGCGCGCTGCCGCCGCCCGCCGCAGCGCATGCCGCCGCGCGGCGTTGGACACCGCCGCAGCCTTATGCTATATTCCTGCTGATTGGTGTACACCAATTATCTGCCGATAAACATAGTGGATTCTCAAACTGCCATGCCCAGCCCCGCCGCCCCCATGCTGCAGGTGGCGCTCATGCCCGCCGGCCGCCGCGGCAGCGTGGCGCGCGGCACAAACTTGCTGCAAGCCGCGCGCGCGCTCGGCGTCGAGCTTGAGTCCATTTGCGGCGGCCGCCAAACCTGCGGCAAGTGCCAGATAGTGGTGCATGAAGGCCGCGACCAAACGCACGCGCTTAGCTCCTCCGCCGCCAGCCTCTCCCCCGTAACCGATAGCGAGCGCGCCTACGCCGCCAAAAATCCGCTGCCCGGCCGCCGCCTCGCCTGCGCCTGCACCGTGCAGGCGGATGTGCTGATCCTGGTGCCGCCCGAAAGCCAGGCGCGCAAACAAATTGTGGCCAAGGCCGCCACCGAGCGCACCATCAGCGTGCTGCCCGCCGTGCGCCAGGTATATGTGGAAAGTATTGCGCCCGACATGGATGATGCGCGCGGCGATTGGGAACGCCTGCAAGTGGCGCTGGCTGCCCAATGGGGGCTTACGGGCCTGCAGCTGGATGTGCTGGCGCTGCCCACACTGCAGCCCGCGCTGCGCCAGGGCAAAGAGTGCGTTACCGTTACGCTGTGGCAGGAGCAGCAGGTGCTGCGCGTGCAGCCCGGCTACACAGAGGGCGCCTACGGCCTGGCCGTGGATGTGGGCTCCACCACCGTGGTGGCGCACCTGTGCAACCTGCGCACCGGCGCGCTGCTTTCCACGCAAAGCGCCATGAACCCGCAGGTAAAGTACGGCGAAGACCTGATGAGCCGCGTCAGCTACAGCATGCTGGACAAGCAGGGCCTGGCGCGCATGCACAGCGCCATCATCCGCACCCTCAACCAGCTCGCAGCGGATGCCGCCGTGCAAGCCGGCATCAGCCTGCACGACATTTGCGACATGGTGCTGGTGGCCAACCCCGTCATGCATCACATTGCGCTCAACATAGACCCCGTGGAGCTGGGCGGCGCGCCCTTTGCCGTGGCGCTCAACGCCGCGCTGGACCTGAAGGCGCGCGACCTGGGGCTCAAGCTAAACCCGTGCGCGCAGCTGCACGTGCTGCCCAACATTGCCGGGCACGTGGGCGCAGACAACGTAGCCGCGCAGCTGGCCGAGGCGCCGCACCGCTCCGATGACCTGCTGCTGCTGATAGATGTGGGCACCAACGCAGAAATTGTGCTGGGCAACCGCCAGCAAGTGCTGGCCTGCTCCAGCCCCACCGGCCCCGCCTTTGAAGGCGCGCAAATTGCGCACGGCCAGCGCGCCGCGCCCGGCGCCATCGAGCGCGTGCGCATCGATCCCGTTACGCTGCAGCCTTCATACAAAGTGTGCGGCTCGGACACCTGGGTGCTGCCCGGCAGCGGCCAGCTTGTGCCGCAAGATGCGCGCGCCACCGGCATCTGCGGCAGCGGCATCATCGAAGCCGTGGCGGAGCTGTTCCTCGCCGGCGTCATCTCCAAAGACGGGCGCTTTAACAGCGCGCTGGCCGGCACGCAGCCGCGCGTGCATGCCAGCGGCCGCCAGCTGGAGTTTGTGCTGGCCGATGGCGCCGACACCAGCACCGGCAGCAACATCACCGTCACCCAAAACGATGTGCGCGCCATCCAGCTGGGCAAGGCCGCGCTCTACGCCGGCGTCAAGCTGCTCATGGAGCATCGCGGCGTCACGCAGGTGGACCGCATAGTGCTGGCCGGCGCCTTTGGCAGCTACATCAGCCCGCGCCACGCCATGATCCTCGGCCTGATCCCGGATTGCGACCTGGAAAAAGTTAGCGCCGTCGGCAACGCTGCCGGCGATGGCGCGCGCATTGCACTGCTAAACCGCGCTGCCCGCGTGGAAGCTGCGCAAATTGCGCAAAGCGTGCAGCACGTGCAAACCGCCGTTGCGCCGCGCTTTCAAGAAGAGTTCATTGGCGCCATGGCGCTGCCGCACGCCACGGATGCCTTTCCGCATCTGGCCGGCATGCTGCCGCTGGAGCCCGCTGCCGGCAGTGTGCCCGCAGAGCGCGCCACGCGCCGCCGCCGCCCGGCCGCTGCCTAGGCGCCGCAAAATTTAACAAACAACCGCAACCCGGAGAACAACATGGCTGACGAAGAACTGAACTTGGAATCGCTGGAGACGCCCGAGCTGGTGGCGCAAATGATGGAAGACCTGTACGACGGCATGGCCGCCGAAATTGTGCAGGGCACCAACATTTTGCTGGGGCGCGGCATGAGCCCCTACGATGTGCTCACCACTGCGCTGGTGCCCGGCATGGATGTGGTCGGCGCGGACTTCCGCGACGGCATCCTGTTTGTGCCGGAGGTGCTGATGGCCGCCAAGGCCATGAAGGCCGGCATGGCCATCCTGCGCCCGCTGCTGGCAGAAACCGGCGCCGAGCAAATCGGCTCGATGGTCATCGGCACCGTCAAAGGCGACATCCATGACATTGGCAAAAACCTGGTGGCCATGATGATGGAAGGCGCCGGCTTCAACGTCATCAACCTCGGCATCAACAACGATGCCGAAAGCTACATCAACGCCATCAAAGAGCACAAGCCCGAGCTGCTGGGCATGAGTGCGCTGCTCACCACCACCATGCCGTACATGAAGGTGGTGATCCAGGCGCTCAAAGACCAGGGCCTGCGCGATGACATCATTGTGCTGGTGGGCGGCGCGCCGCTGAACGAGGCTTTTGCCGAGGACATTGAAGCCGATGCCTACTGCCGCGATGCAGCCGTGGCGGTGGAGACGGCCAAGAAGCTCATTCAGATCCGGCGCAGCCGCGCCAAGTAGGCGCCCGCCATGCCCTGCACCATCCAGATTGTTTACTGGCGCGACATCCCCTCGCAGGTGAAGGCGCGCGCCGGGCGCACGCGCGTGTCGCGCCCGCTCACCGAGCGCTTTGAGAAAGCCATCGATGCCGCCGCCATGCGCGCCGGCGCCACCGGCACGGATGAATACCTGGCCGAGTGGCGCAACAGCGAGCCCGTGGAGCGCGCCGCCGAACCCGAAGCCGCAGCCGATACGCTGGTGGCAGAGCTGGAAGCAGCCTACACCGCGGAGCGCCTGCGCGTGCTGATTGCAGCCGCGGGGCGCGAACTGCCCGCGGAATAAAACGCGCATGCGCTTCCTGCAGAACCATCCGCAGCTGCTGGCGCAAGCCTACAACCTTACGCGCCGGGCGCTGCTGCTGGTGCGCGGCTGGCTGCAGCCCGGCGGCCGTATGCAGCGCGCCTTTGTGGCCGTCGAAGCCGTGTCCAAGGGCGCGCTCTTTGACTGCCGCATGTGCGGCCAGTGCGTGCTGCACAGCACCGGCATGACCTGCCCCATGACCTGCCCCAAAAATTTGCGCAACGGCCCGTGCGGCGGCGTGCGCCTCAACGGCAACTGCGAAATATTGCCGGACATGCCGTGCGTCTGGGTGCTGGCCTGGGAGCGCTCCAAACTGCTGCCCGTCTACGGCAGCCAGATTTTGCACGTGCTGCCGCCGCTGGACCGGCGCCTTGAGGGCAGCTCCGCGTGGATCAATGACTTCAGCGGCGCAGCCGACCGCGCCGCTGCCGGCTGGCAGCTGCCATGAGGTCCGGCTCGCGCCTGGAGAAAGCGCTGCGCGCCGGGCGCTTTGCCGTAACCGCAGAGCTGAACCCGCCCGACAGCGCGGACCCGCAAGCCGTCTACGATCGCGCCATTGTGCTCGCCAGCGTGTGCGATGGCATCAACGCCACGGACGCTTCCGGCGCCAACGTGCACATGTCCAGCGTGGGCGTGTGTGCGCTGCTCACGCGCGCCGGCTACGAGCCCGTGCTGCAGGTAAGCTGCCGCGACAAAAATCGCATTGCCATCCAGGGCGACCTGCTGGGCGCGGCCGCCATGGGCGTGCGCAATGTGCTCTGCCTCACCGGCGACGGCGTGGGCACCGGCGACCACCCCGAAGCCAAGCCCGTCTTTGATATTGACTCCATGCAGCTGCTGCGCATGGCGCGCATGCTGCGCGATGAGGCGCGCTTCCTCAGCGGCCGCAAGCTGGACGCAGCGCCGCGCTTGTTTCTGGGCGCCGCCAGCAACCCCTTTGTGCCGCCGTATGACTACCGCGCGCTGCACCTGGGCAAGAAGGTGGAGGCCGGCGCAGACTTTGTGCAGACGCAGTTCTGCTTTGATGTGCCGCGCCTGCGCCAGTTCATGGCCACTGTGCGCAGCCTGGGCCTGCACCAAAAAGTTTTCATCCTTGCCGGCGTCGGCCCGCTGCGCTCGGCCAAGGCCGCCGAGTGGATGCGCACGCATGTGCCCGGCGTCGTCATCCCGGATGAAATTATTACGCGCCTGCGCCAAGCCGCGCCCGGCAAGCAGGCAGCAGAGGGCAAGCGCCTGTGCATCGAGATCATCCAGCAAGTGCGCGAGATTGAAGGCATCAGCGGCGTGCACGTGATGGCCTACCGCCAGGAAGAGCTGGTGGCGGAAATAATTGAAGAGGCCGGCCTGCTGCCGGCGCCCACCCGCAGCCGGCGCGCGGCTGCACCCGCTGCCGTGCGCCCGCGCACAGCCAAGCCCAAGCTCAGCCAGAGCACCAGCCAGCAACAGGAGCACCCCAACTAACCGCATGGAAACCATCGTCACCTCACCCACCAAAACTGTGCGCATCGGCGCGCAGCATCCCTTCGTCATCATCGGCGAGCGCATCAACCCCACCGGCCGCAAGCTGCTCTCCGCCGAGCTGGCCGCCGGCAACTTTGAGCGCGTCACGCGCGATGCCATTGCACAGGTGGCCGCCGGCGCGCCCATGCTGGATGTGAACTGCGGCGTGCCCATGACGGACGAGCCCGCACTGCTGGCGCGCGCCATCGAGCTGGTGCAGTCCGTTGTGGATGTGCCGCTGTGCATCGACTCTTCCATTGTGCGCGCGCTGGAGCTGGGGCTGGCAGCCTACAAAGGCAAGCCGCTGGTGAACTCCGTCACCGGCGAAGAAGAGCGCCTGGAGGTTGTGCTGCCGCTGGTGGCGCGCTACAAGGCCGCCGTCATCGGCGTGGCCAATGACGAGAGCGGCATCTCTTACGATCCCGCCGTGCGCTTTGCAGTTGCCAAAAAGATTGTGGAGCGCGCCGAGAGCTACGGCATCCCGCGCGCGGATGTGCTCATCGATCCGCTGGCGATGCCGGTGGGCGCCGTCAATGATGCGGGCATTGTGCTCTTTCAGATTGTGCGCCGCATCTCGGAAGAGCTGGGCGTCAACACCTGCTGCGGCGCCAGCAACATTTCGTTCGGGCTGCCCAACCGCCACGGCATCAACCGCGCCTTCCTCACCATGGCAGCCGCGGCCGGCATGAACTGCGCCATCACCAGTGCCACCGAGGCCAGCCTGCGCGAGGCGCTGCTGGCCGCCGATGTGATGATGGGCAAAGATGAAAACTGCACGCGCTGGCTGCGCCACAACCGCGCTGCAGATGGCTCAGGCGGCCGGCGCGAACGGCGCCGCGCGCCTGCCGCGGAGTAACAAAAGCGGCATGGCCGTTGCCCTCCCCACCGCGCCGCGCTACGAGCAGATAGCGCAAACGCTGCGCGCGCGCATGCACTCCGGCGAGCTGCGCACCGGCGACCAGCTGCCGCCGGAACGCGAGCTCAGCCAGTCCTTTCTGGTAAACCGCCTTACGCTGCGGCGCGCGCTGCGCCAGCTGCAAGAGCAGGGGCTGCTGGCGCGCCGCCGCGGCGCCGGCACCTTTGTAACCCAGCCAAAAATTGAGCGCGAGGTGGGCCAGCTGGTGCTGGTCTCCAGCAGCCAGGAACGCCGCGGCTACCAGCCCGGCACGCACATGGTGCTGTGCGAGCAGCGCCCGGCCACCGCCGCCGTGGCGGCGCAGCTGGCGCTGCCGGAAGGCGCAGCCATTTACTTTATTCAGCGCGTGCGCCTGCTCAATGGCGAGCCCGTGATCTTGGAGCGCCTGCATACCGCCGCCGCGCTGTGCGCCGGCATCGAGCAGCATGACCTGCAGCACCGCTCCATCCTGGAAGTGCTGGCCAGCGAGTACGGCCGCCAGCTGGGCAGCACGCAGCAAAGCCTGGAGCCGGCGCTGGCCACGCGCGCGGACGCGGCGCTGCTGGGCATCCGCGCCGGCGAGCCCGTCATGCTGGAGCGCCGCCGCTCGCTGGACCGCAGCGGCGCGCCGCTGGAGTACGGCGAAGATGTGTACCGCGGCGACCGCTTCCGCTTTGTAACCGAGAACTCCGCGCCCGAAGGCTACCGCTTCATCACCTCCGCCCCCGGCGTCGTCTCCGTCTAAAAACTCTAACGCACCGATAACCTTGCGCTTGCGCTGCGCTAACACGCGCTGCCTATGCTCCGGACAATCAACTGGCAAAAGGAGAACCAAGCCATGCAATTTGTCCGCACCAACCAGTCCGTTCCGCTGCAGCGCCTGCTGCACGCGCTGGCACAAAGCAGCGCGCCCGCCTACCATGATGATTACGGCCGCCCGCTGCCCGTAGATGTGTGCGAAGAGCCGGAGCGCTACATCATCAGCGCCAGCCTGCCGGGCGTAACGCCGGACACGCTGCACATCGAGCTGGAGCAGGATGCGCTCGTCATTCGCGGCGAGACGCCCGCCGCAGCCGCTGCGCAGAACTATGTGCTGCGCGAACGCCGCCCGGCGCGCTTCTACCGCCAGCTGCGCTTGCCGCACGCCGTCAATGCCGCCGCAGCCAGTGCGCAGCTGCAGCATGGCGTGCTCACACTCAGCCTGCCCAAGGCAGCGGAAGCACTGCCGCGCCGCATTGCGGTGACCGCGCTGTAAGCGCCGCCGCCGCAAACCACAACCCCACAAACGGGAGCCGCCGCGCTCCCGTTTGCATTTAAGCAATACCGGCGCGCCTATAATGCGCGCGCAGGCTGCGCGCATTGCGCCGCCCCAACGGCTGCCATTGCGCAAGCAGCCGGCGCGCTGCCGCACACCTTTCACCTGCGCCCGGGAGCTGCAACTAAAATGAAACTAGCCGAACTCAAATGGCCGGATGTGCAGGCGCTCAGCCGCGACACGCCGGTGATCTTTCCCGTGGCCGCGCTGGAGCAGCACGGCCGCCACATGCCGCTCTTCACAGACAGCCTGCTGCTCGGCGAAATTGCCGGGCGCGTGGAGGCGCAGTTCAGCACGCGCGTGCTGCTGGCGCCGCTGCAGTGGCTTGGCAATTCGCAGCACCACCTGGATTTTGCCGGCACAATGTCTGCCGCGCCGCGCACTTATCTGGACCTGCTCGCCGGCCAGTTTGAAAACTTTATTGCGCACGGCTTTCGGCGCCTGCTGATGCTCAACGGGCATGGCGGCAATGATGTGCCCGGCAAGCAGGTGGTGTACGAGCTGCGCCAGCAGCACCGCGCGCAGCCCGGCCTGCTGCTGCTCTTTGCCACGTACTGGGACCTGGCGCTCACAGCGCCGGCCGCTGCGCATGCCGGCCTCCAACAAACGCGCATGGGCCACGCCTGCGAGTGGGAGACCAGCATGCTGCTGCAGATTGCGCCGCAGCTGGTGGGGGATTTGGCAGCCGTGCCGCCGGTGGAGTTTGGCAATGCGTTTGAGCCCGCCACGCGCGGCTGGGTGATGCCGGATCGCAGCCCGCCCGGCCACATTGGCGACGCGCGCCACGCCACAGCAGAGAAAGGCGCGGCGCTCCTGCAAGTCTTCACAGCGGGCGCCGCCAGCCTGGTGCAGCGCATGCTGCAGTGGGACGGCAGCAGCTGGGAAGGCTAAAGCGCAGCCTGCGCAACCGCTCTGCGCAGCCTACATGCCGCTAACCGCCACTCAGACTGAGCTGCTGCAGCGCCTGGCGCAGGTGCCGCCGGCGGTGGCCAGCGCCGTGCAGCGCGCTGCGCATCAAGCGCAGCCCGCCGGCGAATGGTCCCTGCGCACCCTGCTGATCCACCTGCTAGCGGTGGACACAGAAATCTGGGGCGCGCGCCTGACGCTGATGGTGCAGCAGCCCAACCCGCACTGGCTGTGGACCGAGCCGGACCTGGCCGCGTGGGAAAAGCGCTTTGCGGCTCTTACTGAAGATGAACTGTGCGCTGCATTCACCCGGGCCAGATCAGCAATACTTGATCAGCTCAAGGCGCTGGATGCAGCCGGCTGGGAGCGCATTGGCACGCACGCGGTGTTCGGCCAACTGGATGTGGCCGGCCTCTGCCGGCGCACATTGGAGCACGACGCCGAACATCTGACAGAAATGCTGCGGCGCGCTGGCTAAACCCGCGCAGCGCACCCCGGCAGCAGGCCGGGACCCCGGCCGCCGCAACCACTGTGCTGCCTTATTCACATGCGCGCGGACAGCGCGCAACTTAGGCTCGGGCTTTGTGTGTGGTGGCGGCAGCAGCCAGCCACCGCTGCCGGCAGCACCGCCCGCAATCCGGCAGCCGGCCTGCAGTGCGGCACCGCCACCAGGCGCCGCGTGCAGCTTACGCTGCGCGCTGTGCTGCTAGCGCCGCCTCTATTTGCTCCAAGCCGCGCTGCAGTGTGGCGCGCGGGCAGGCAAAATTAATGCGCGCGAAGCCCGCGCTATCCGGCCCGAAGGGGCCGCCGTCATTGGCCGCCACATGCGCATGCTCCACTAAAAAGTCGTGCGGCGTGGGTTGCAGCGCGTACTCCGTAAAGTCCAGCCACGCCAGATAAGTTGCGGCCGGTATCGTGGTGCGCACGCCGGGCAGCCGCTTTGTCACAAAGTCCACCAGATAATCGCGGTTGCCGGCCAGGTAACAGTTGAGCCGCGCCAGCCATTCGGCGCCGTGCAGGTATGCGGCCTCGCACGCCACCAGCCCCATGGCATTCACCTGGCCCGTCAGGCCCAGCATGCCCGCCTCCAGCTGCGCGCGCAGCGCTTCGTCCGGCACAATTGCAAAGCCGCACACCATGCCGGCCAAGTTAAAAGTTTTGCTGGGCGCCATCAGCGTGATGCTGCGCGCTGCCACCTCCGGCCCCAGTGTGGCCAGCGGCACATGCGCGCGGCGCTCCAGCACCAGGTCGCAGTGAATCTCATCCGCCACCATCACAATCTTGTGCTCAAGGCACACTTGCGCCATTTCTTCCAGCACGGCGCGCTCGTACATCAGGCCCGCCGGGTTATGCGGATTGCACAGCAAAAACAGTTTGGTGCGCGGAGTGATGGCCGCGCGCAGCGCATCCACATCTGCCGCAAAGCTGATGATGCTGCCGCTTGTGCTGCGTGCCAGCGGCGCAAACTGCACTTCGCGCTGCTGGTTGGCCACCGCACTCATAAACGGGTAGTACACCGGCGGCTGCAGCAGCACGCCGTCCCCGGCCTCACCGATGGCGCGGCAGGCAACATTTAAGCCAACCACATGCCCCGGCATGAAGAGCAGCGCCTCGGGCAGCACCGTCCACTGGTACAAGCGCTGCAGGCGCTCGCAAATCACCTGCCGCAGCGCGTCACTGGGGCGCGCGTAGCCATACAGCCCGTGCGCCACGCGCTGCTGCAGCGCAGCTTGCACTGCTTGCGGCACCGCAAAGTCCATGTCTGCCACCCACATCGGCAGCACGTCCGGCGCATAAAAGTTCCACTTGATGCTGTCGGAAGCGCGCCGGTCGATAACTTGGTCGAATTCAGAACTCATTCATGCTCTCCAGTTAAATCAGATTTTTTGTTGGGGTATTGGCAGCGGGTTGCATAGCGCATCCGGCACGGCGGCCCGCCTTCAGCAGCCGGATTATTAGGCCATCAGAATGCTATTTTACCTGCAAGGCTGCCGCGTTTGCCGCCCGCCCGCGCTAGCGCCCCGGGCCCCGCGCTGGATAAATGCGCCAGACCGCTACAACAATCGCCGGCGCTGCGCCGATGGCGATACACTCCGGTCTTAGAAAACAGGAGCTGAACAAAATGAAAATTCGATCGATTGTTATTGGACTGGCACTGGCAGCGACCGTTGCTGCATGCAGCAGCGCGCCCGCGGCGCTGGAGATTGCCATCACGGCTGCGGACATCTCCCTCGATGTGACGCGCATTGAGGCCAAGGTGGGGCAGATGGTGAACATCACCATGACCAACAAGGGCGTGCTGGAGCACAACTTCAACATCGACGACCTCGGCGTCAAGCAGCCTTCTCTAAAACCAGGCGACACCGGCAAGTTCAGTTTCTCTGCCACCAAGCCCGGTACCTACAACTACTACTGCGGCATTGCTGGCCATGAGCAGCTGGCACGCGGCGATTTGGTGGTAACCCAGTAAACCAGCTTTGCAGGCGCACGCGACAAGCAAAAGCCGGCCACGCGTGGCCGGCTTTTTTCTAGGCAGCCGGCTGCCCGGCGCGCTGCCCAAGCGCAAGCTGCAGGTGTTAAAATAAATTTGATGACACGCATCTTTTTAATCCGCCACGGCGAAAATGAATACACGCGCACCGGCCGCCTGGCGGGCTGGACGCGCGGCGTGGCGCTGAATGCCAGCGGCGCGCAGCAGGCGCTGGCACTGGCCGCGTACCTCGCAGCCACGCCCGTGCACTTCATATACAGCAGCCCGCTGCAGCGCGCGCTGGAAACCGCGCAGCCGCTGGCCAAGAGCAAGCACTTGCGCGTGCGCGTGCTGGATGCGCTGGGCGAGGTGCGCTACGGCGAATGGCAGGGCAAAAGCCTGAAGGAGCTGCGCTTGCGCAAGTTATGGCGCACCGTGCAGGAGCGCCCGTCTCAGATGGTGTTCCCGGGCGGCGAGGCGCTGCGCGCGGTGCAAACCCGCGCGGTGGATGCAGTGGAGCTGCTGGCTGCGCGCCATGCCGGGCAGACAGTGGCGCTCTTCTCGCACGGTGATGTCATCCGTGTGACGATGGCGCACTATCTGGGCACACCGCTGGACCTCTTTCAGCGCATCATGATTGGCACGGCGTCCATCTCGGAAATCAACATCAGCCCGGAACACATGGCTGTGGTGCGCGCAAACTTCAGCGTGCCGCCGCTGCCCGTTCCCGCTGCCGCCAAATAAAGCATGAACGAGCTCAACGACCTCAACCCGGTGGACCGCATCTGTGCCGGCTGCCAAGGCGAGCCTGGCCAGCGTGTGTTTTACCTGCAGGCGCGCAAAGGCGGGCAGCTGATTACGCTGCTGTGCGAAAAGTTTCAGATGCAGCAGCTCGCCGCCGGCATCACCAAGTTTGTAGACGAGCTGCAGGCGCGCTTCGACGAGCTGCCGGCTGCGGTCACTAATTTTGAAGATGCCGAGATGGAGCTGGAAGAACCCATTGAGCCGCGCTTCCGCGCCGGCCAGCTGGGGCTGGGCTATGACGAGGCCGAAGACTTGCTGGTGCTGGTGGCGCAGGAGCTGACGGAAAATGCGCAAGCCGCGCCCGGTGAGGACGCGCCCCAACTGGACCAGCCCATCGAACAGGAGCCGCCAGACGGGCAGGCTGCGCGCTTCTGGGCAACGCGCCAGCAAATGTTAAATCTTGCGGCACACATCTCGCTGGTGGCATCGCGCGGCCGGCCGAGGTGCGGCAACTGCATGCAGCCCATCGATCCCACCGGGCACTTTTGCCCGCAACGCAACGGCTTCAAGCACTAACGCACCCATGCCCGAGCTGGAGCAGGCCGCGCTTTCGCTGGCGCGCACGCTGGAGGTGCTGGCCGGCGGCGAGCTGAGCATTGACGGGTTGTTTGAAGCCGGCTCCAACTACACATTCCTGACCACACTGCGCTGCGCCGAGACGGTGCTGCAAGCGGTGTACAAGCCGACGCGCGGCGAGCAGCCGCTGTGGGATTTTCCGGATGGCACGCTGGCGCAGCGCGAAGTGGCTGCCTATGAACTGAGCGGGCTGCTGGGCTGGCAGCTGGTGCCGCCCACTGTGCAGCGCGACGGTCCGCACGGCCCGGGCTCTGCGCAGTTATATCTGGACATTGATCCGGCGGGCCACTGGTTCAACTTCAATGAAGAAGAAAAAGCCGCCTGCCTGCGGGTGGCGGTGTTTGACTTCCTTGCCAACAATGCGGACCGCAAAGCCGGCCACGTGCTGCGCGACCGGCGCGGCGCCATCTGGCTCATCGACCACGGCATTTGCTTTCACGAGCAGCCCAAGCTGCGCACTGTAATTTGGGATTTTGCGGGGCAGCCTTTGCCGCAAGAAATCATGGCCGATGTGGGCGCGCTCAAGCAGCGCCTTGCCAGCCCGGCGGACAGCGCTGCGCTGCGCGCGCTGCTTTCCGCGGCCGAGTTCAAGGCGCTGCAAACGCGCACGCGCCAGCTGCTGCGCGGCGGGCACCTGCCCGAGCCGCACCCCGGCCGCAACTTTCCCTGGCCGCCGCTGTAGCACGCATGCCCGAACAGCGCCTGCTGCTGCTGGGGTTTGGCAATGTGGGCCAGTGGCTGGCGCGCCTGCTGCTGCGCCACAGCGCTGCGCTGGCGCATACGCACGGCATCGCCTTCCGCATCACCGGCATTGCCACCGGCCGCCATGGCGTGGTGTGCAATCCCGCCGGCATTGACGCAGCCGCAGCGCTGCAGATTGCCGCAGCGGGCGGGCGGCTGGATGCGCTGCCCGGCGCCCGGCCACTTGCCGATGCAGCTGCGCTGCTGGCAGCCGGCGCCGGGGATGTGCTCTTTGAGAACTCGCCGCAGAACGCACACAGCGGGCAGCCCGCGCTGGATTACATTCGCACGGCGCTGCAAGCCGGCATGCACGTCATCACCGCCAACAAGGGCCCGCTGGTGCATGGCTATGCCGGGCTAAAAGCGCTGGCCGCCGCGCACAAGCGGCGCTTCATGTTTGAGTCCACCGTGATGGATGGCACGCCCATCTTTTCCCTGGCGCGCGAATGCTTGCCGCTTTCACGGGTGACGGCGCTGCGCGGCGTGCTCAACTCCACCACCAACGTCATCCTTTCGCAAATGGAACAGGGCGCCACATTTGCTGCCGGCGTGCAGCACGCGCAGCAGCTGGGCGTGGCCGAAGCCGACCCCTCCGCTGATGTGGATGGCTGGGATGCTGCCGTCAAGGTGGCCGCCATCGCCACCGTGCTGATGGACCAGCCCATCACGCCCGCGCAAATGACAGTGCAAGGCATCCGCGCGGTAACGCCGCAGCAGGCGCAGGCCGCGCGCGCCGCCGGCACACCGCTCAAGCTGTTATGCAGCGCTGCGCTTGTGGGCGGCCGCCTGCAGGCAGCCGTGCAGCCCACGCCCATTTCATTCGCCGACCCGCTCGCGCATCTCGGTGGCACTTCATCCGGGGTAACGCTCACCTTTGACACCATGAAAGAAATTTATGTGGCGGGCATGGATCATGGGCCGGAACAAACTGCCTTCGGGCTGCTGGCCGACTTTGTAAATGCCCTGCGCTGATTGCAGCAGCCGGGCAGCGGGCGGGCTGCCGCGCTGATGGCGCGCGCGCTGCTCTCCGTTTCGGACAAGACCGGCCTCGCCGAATTTGGCGCCGGCCTTGCCGCGCTGGGCTGGGAGCTGCTGGCCTCCGGCGGCAGCGCTGCTGCGCTGCGCGCAGCCGGCCTGCGCGTCACAGAAGTTTCTGACTACACCGGCTCGCCGGAAGTGCTGGGCGGCCGCGTTAAAACGCTGCACCCGGCCGTGCATGCCGGCATTCTGGCGCGCGCCACAGCTGCCGATGCCGCCGAGCTGGCGGCGCTCGGCTGGAGCCAGATCGATCTCGTTGCGGTGAATCTCTATCCGTTTGAAGACGCCATCCGCCAGCCCGCCACAACGCATGCAGACGCAATCGAGAACATCGACATTGGCGGCGTGGCGCTGCTGCGCGCTGCCGCCAAGAACCACGCACGCGTGACCGTGGTGTGCAGCCCGCAAGACTACGCCCCGGTGCTGGCAGCGCTGCAAGCTGGTGGCAGCCCAAGCGCTGCGCTGCGCCAGCAGCTGGCCGCTCGCGCTTTTGCGCGCACGCAGCAATATGATGCAGCCATCGCCGCGTATCTGGCAGAGGCCGAGCCCATCAATGTGCAAGCCTACGCGGTGCAGGCGCTGCGCTACGGCGAGAACCCGCATCAGGCCGCCACGCTCTTTGGATACGTGCCGGGCGCCGGCCCACTGGGCGGGCGCGTGCTGCAGGGCAAAGAACTTTCCTACAACAACCTACTGGATCTGGATGCAGCGTGGCGCGCTGTGGCGGACTATCCGCAGCCGGCAGCCTGCATCGTCAAGCACCTCTCGCCGTGCGGCATGGCGGCCGGCGCGCAGCTGAGCGCTGCCGTGGCGGCTGCCATTGCCTGCGATGCGCTCTCTGCATTTGGCGGCGTGCTGGCAGCCAACCGCTGCTTTGACTCCGCCAGCGTGCTGGCGCTGCAGGACTTGTTTGTGGAATGCATCGCTGCGCCGGAGTTTGACGCAGCCGCGCTGGCGCAGCTGGCGGCGCGCAAGAACTGCCGCCTGCTGCAGCTGCCGCCCGCCGCGCCCGCCGCGCGCAGCGAGCTGCGCTCTGTAAGCGGCGGACTGCTGGTGCAGGCGCCGGACCTTGGCGACCCGCCCAGCACGCAGTGGCAGGTGGTGTCTAAGCGCGCACCAAGCGCGGCGGAGCACAGCGCGCTGCGCTTTGCCTGGCTGGCGTGCCAGCATGTAAAGTCCAACGCAATTGTGCTGGTGCATGAAACCGCCACGGTGGGCATCGGCGGCGGCCAGCCCAACCGCGTGGACTGCGTGCGCAGCGCAATCCAGCGCGCGGGCGCGCGCGCCCATGGCGCCGTGCTCGCATCTGATGCCTTCTTTCCATTTCCAGACTCGGTGGCGCTGGCTGCAGCCGCGGGCATCACCGCCATCATTCATCCGGGCGGTTCCGTGCGCGATGCAGAAACGCTGGCCGTGGCCGATGCCGCGGGGATGGCCGTGGTGCACACGGGCGTGCGCCACTTTCGGCACTAGCCCATCGCAATAATCACATTGCCTTTCTTCTGCCCGGCTTCAACATAGCGGTGCGCATCAGCGGTATTCTCCAACGGAAGGATAGGAAATTCAAGCCCCAATCCGCTTCTGCAGAGCACTCCCTGAACCTACCTTCGTCAACAACTACTTTGTGCTAACCCACACCAACCATTAACTTCAGTTCAAAGCCCACTTATTTCGGTGTTCGCAGAGATTTGATACGCGTAAGAGGAGGAAAATGCACACTGCCTACATCACAGATTTCGCACACCACACCACGTTAGCGCATGCACCCGCTCCACACAAGCTTCATCCACCTGCGCCCCACGAAAAGCCAGCCCCTGCGCCACCACCCCATCCAGTATGCACAAATGCAAAAGCAAGTGTGCGCTCAACGTAGCGCCAAAGCGGTGCGCAAATAGCACCACACCGCCGCGAGATGCTTCCGCCGTGCTTGTGCTCGCTCCCGCTGTGGCGCGCTGCACTTCGCTCATCGCGATCCCCGCCACCCGAATCAGACAGCCTGCATTTAAGCCGCGATTCTTCCCTCGAACAAGATAATCACATTGAGCTGGAGTTAACACTTGGGAATATTAAACCGCTGTTTCGATATTCACCAGATCATGGATCCACTTCTTTGACTTGAATCTCCACCCGCTGACAAAAGCTTTTGCGATCTCTTCAATACTTACAGCCAGATATACATAATAAACTGGCAGGTGGAATACAAATGCGGCAATATACGCCGCCGGAACACCGATCAACCAGATGGAGCAAATCTCCATAATGAGAGCAAAGCGTGTATCACCGCCTGCCCGTAATGCGCCGACAAATGTCGAAAAGTTGAACATGCGGATCCATAATGTACAAGCCATCATGAGCATCAACATGCGGACGTTTTTCGCACCGCTGGGAGAGAGATCATAACGTCCAACAACAACATCGCGCAGGAAAAATATAATTACGCCAACGATTACCGCAAAAGTCACGCCGATGATAATCACACGGCGAACGATTTCATAAGCTTCATCTTTTTTTCTTGCGCCGATGCGGTTGCCCACCATCACAGCACAGCCGTTTGCGAGTCCCATAAAAACGACAAAGCCTAGTTCTTCTATTGTTGCGTTAATGTTGACTGCGGCAATGGAGTCTGTACCGATGTGGGCATAAATTGCATAATACGTTGTAATTCCAAATGACCAAAACAATTCGTTGGCAACAGCAGGCCAGACAGTTTTTAGAACGCGCCCAAAGAAAGCTTTATCGAAGGAGAACAATGTTAGAGGGTTGGCGGCGAGCGGAGTCTTCTGGGTGTAGATAAGGATGAGGAGCAGGACCAGCTCCAAGGTCCAGCCTGATGCGGTGCCTATCGCGGCGCCTCGTACTCCAAGTTCGGGAAGTCCACCTATTCCAAATATTAATCCGTATCCCAATATCGTCTTGAAGGTTAAGGCAGAAACGGTCGCAATGATGGTGAGTCTAATCAATTGAATACTTCGCAATACTGCAATATACGCAGTGGCAATGGCAACAGCGATATATGTAAAACCAACGATGCGAAGATAACTGCTACCAAGGTCAATGACTTCAGTATCGTCCGTGTAAAAACCAAGAACGGCCTCAGGCATGAGCGTTGCTACAAGAGTGAAGATGAGCGCAACACACGTGGCTGTGATGAGACTCATGCCCAAGACTTTGCGAATCGGCTCGATCTCATGCTTGCCCCAAAATTGTGCGGTGAAAATTGCCATGCCGCTGGTTGCGCCGAAGAGAATAAGAATAAGTACAAAGAATACTTGATTCGATAAACCCACAGCGGCGATGGCGGTTTCACCCAATTGCCCAACCATGAAGACGTCTATCATGTTGAGCGAGGCGTAGATCAGTTGTTGAAAAGAAATGGGGATTGCTATCGTCAAAAGTTCGCGCAAAAAAGTTCGGTCACGCAGGAAGGAGAGGTTCATGGGAAAAGGATGAATGATAAAGGATGAATATAAGCAGCTCCCAACGGGTGACTGCCGACCGGCTATCGATTACGAATCACCAACTACGGATCTTAAGGAGCTTCTCTCACAATGTAGAGCGGTCTACTTTTAGCCTCATCATACAAGTGGCCAATGTATCCGCCGAGAATACCAAGTGAGATCAACCATACGCCGCCACGGAAAAGTACGGAAATGAGCGTGGTCGTCTGACCTTCAAAAAAATGCGGACCTGCCGGGCGCAGGGCAGCCACTACGGGAATGGCTATGATGGAAACACCCGCGGAAAAGTATCCAAAATAAGTGGCGACCTGCAAGGGGAAATATGAAAAGCCCGTGATGGCGTTCAGTCCAACTTGAGCATCTTGCTAAAGGGATATTTCGTTACACCCGCAACACGCGCGGCACGTTTATACGTAACCCCAATTTGTTTGAACCCAACCCAGGCAGACATGCCGCGTGGGAAACGATGGCGTTCCTGCATCAGCTTAAGCACATCCACTACTTTGCGATCCATCAAACGGAAATCACCAGTATCGACGGGCATTTTTACATCCGTAATGCTGTAAATAATTCTGTAGAACATGGCGGAAGTGAATTTCTTGAACCATGATTCGCCTTCGCGCTCTCCACGTATGACGTAGACCACCTCGTAGACTTCCCTCCATTTTTTTGCCAGTTCAAGGGCGGATAGGAAATTCAACCCCCAATCCGCGTCGACACAATACGCCCTGAACCCACTCTAGTCAGGAACTACTTTGCGCTGATCCCCACCAGCCATTGACTTCAGGTCAAAGACCGCTTTTGTTCGGTGTTCGCAGAGATTTGATGCGCGGAACAGGCAGGGAATGCACATTGCTTACAATCCGGATTTGGCAGCCCACACCACTCTCCACACCGAGCCAGCGCCTGATCCACACCAATCCGCGGTCCGCCGCATGTGCCATTTCTGCAGCGCAGGGTTACCGCTCGCAGTCCATTCTGGCTGGCGGAGTTGATCCACCGCGGCCCGCTTCACTGCACAACTACCGGCTGCGCGTGTCCCCGGCATGCCAGCGGCCACGACAACGCCTGCGATCTACGCCGCGCTGCTGTGCACCGTCACGATCACGTTGCCCTTTTTGCGGCCGGTGTCGACGAGGTGGTGGGCGTCGCGGATGTTGGTGAAGGGGATGCGGCGGTCGATGATGGGTTTGAAGTGGCCGGCTTCGGCGAGGGTGGCGAGTTCGCGGAGGTCTTCGGCGCGTTCGGGGGCGGGGCCGGCGACGACGCGGTGCTTGGTGGTCATGCCGATCCACGGTGCGTGAAGCAGCGCTGCCAGGTCACCGAGCACGAGCAACAGACGACCACCCTCCGTCAGCGATCCTTTGCAACGCGCGTAGGGAGCGGTACCAACCGTGTCCATGATCAGATCGTAGGCTTGGCCGTTCTTCGTGAAGTCGACCTGGTTGTAGTCGATGACCTCGTCGGCACCGAGCGAGGTAACCAAGTCGCGATTGCTGCCACTGCACACCGCCGTGATGTGGGCGCCGAAGTGCTTGGCGAGCTGAACCGCTGCGGAACCGACACCACCCGAGGCGCCGTTGATCAACACACGTTCACCCGACTTGAGCTGGCCCCTGCGAAAGAAATCCAGCGCGGTGGTGCCACCGAAGCTCAGGGCCGCGGCTTCGGCGAAGCTGAGGTTGGCGGGCTTGTGCGCGATCGCTGCAGTCTGTGACAAGCACTTGTACTCCGCGTGGCAGCCCATGCTCGCGCCGGTGAACGCGAACACCGCGTCGCCTGGTTTGAACATCGTGACAGCGGAGCCGACGGACTCGATCACACCCGACAGCTCGGTGCCGAGGATCGGTTGTCGCGGCGTAGAAAATCCAAAGATCATACGACCCATCCAACCAAAGCCCCGCGGCAGCACAAGCGACCGCACGCGCCAATCACCCGATGTGACCGTGGTGGCGTACACGCGGATCAGCACCTCGTGGTCCTTGGGAACGGGCATCGTCACGTCAGCCAACTCGATGACGTCAGGCGAACCGTAACGGCGGTAGATGGCGGCTTTCATGGCGCTGTCCATGCCACGCGCGGTGCAGCGCGTCGATGCTGGTAGTGTGCGACGGACAGGAAATTCAACCCCCAATCCACGACGACACAATACGCGCTGAACCCACTTTCGTCAAGTATTACTTTGTGCTAACCCCAACCAATCATTAACTTCAGGTCAAAGACCGCTTTTGTTTGGTCTTCGCAGAGTTTTGATGCGCGTACCAAGCGGGGAATGCACATTGCCTACAATCCGGATTTGGCAGCCCACACCGTCGGCGGATACTCATGATCAGTGATTGCATGGTCCAGCTGCCCCACAAGCTCGGCATTGCTGACGTTGGGCGTGATGTGGAAGAAGGCGCGGACATGTTGATGGTGAAACCCGCGCTGGCATATCTGGATGTGATCCGCGTGGTGAAGGATGCCTTCCCTGAGTTGCCAATGGCGGCGTACAACGTCAGCGGTGAGTATTCAATGATCAAAGCCGCCGCTGCGAATGGTTGGATTGATGAAGCCAAAGTCACGCTCGAAACGTTGACTTCGATCAGGCGCGCAGGCGCAGATGAACTGACTCGCTTCTCCGATCTAGTCAACGAATTGCGCGACACAGAAGGTCGTCGTTATACATTGCACAACACGTCATTGCATACTGCCATCTATCACCCCGCCGAAGAGACTTTGGTTTTATGGAAATAAAAATCCGCAGGTCACGTTTGAAACGTGACCTGCGGATACGATCTTATTCCATGAACGGAATGCCCAAATCTTTACAATTTTTTTAATTGATTAACTACTTCGTTGTGGCGCGGCACAGTAGATGTCTTGTTTGTTGAAGGATTGAAATAAACGCAATGACAACCGCCTTCTCGCAAAAAACGGCGACCGTTCTTTTCAAGATAACAAATAAACTCCCGCCGCTTCACACTTAAACCATCAAAGGCTCACGGATGATCTCATGACCTTCAGTCTGTTCGGACAGCAATTCGCGATTGGCTTCGATAATCAATTGAGCCGCTTCGCGCAAATTCTCACGCGCTTCATCCATGGTTTTTCCCTGCGTATTTGCGCCAGTTATCTCTTCAACATAACCGAGCCACCATTCGCCAACTTTTTCAAAAACCGCTGTAAGTTGCAATTCAGCCTCTGTTTGAAATTATAGCAATGTTGGATTGGGTTTATGCATCAGCACTGCAGTTGCTGCGCTGCTACTCCAGGGACGGCAATGCTCAGGTGCTAACTATTGAAGCGCCCGCGCTTGGGCGGCAAATATAAATCTGCGCCGTGAGGCCGGTGGCGTTGTGGAACCCCGCACTCACCGCTTGCACAAACTCGGGCGCAGCGCTGCTCTGCACCAGTGCCACGGCGCACCCGCCAAAGCCGGCGCCGGTCATGCGCGCACCATGGCACGCCGGCTGCTGCTGCGCACATTCCACAATCGCGTTCAGCGCAGTACTGGAAACTTCAAAGTCGTCACGCAGGCTGGCGTGGCTGGCGTTGAGCAGCACACCGAGCGCAGCCGCATTTCCCCGCTGCATGTGCTGCACCGCCGCCAGCGTGCGCTCGTCTTCGCCCACCACGTGGCGCGCCCGGCGCAGCGCCAGCGGTTCCATGGCCTGCGCCGCAGCCGCTAGTTGGGCGCTGCTCACATCGCGCAGTGCGGGCACGCCCAGCACATCCGCCGCACGCTCGCACTGCACGCGGCGTTCGTTGTACGCGGAGTCCACCAGGCCGCGGCGCGTGGAGGTGTCAAGCACCACCACACTAGTCTGTGCGGGCAGCGGCACAGGCTGCACTGCCAGGCTGCGGCAGTCAATTAGCAGCGCATGGTCCGCCACCGCCGCAGCCGAAATCATCTGGTCCATGATGCCGCAGTTCACGCCCACCCACGCATTTTCCGCATGCAAACACGCGCGCGCCATGGCAACTGCGTCCCACTGCCACGCGCCCACCGCCGCAAAAGCGCGGGCTGTTGCCAGCTCCAGTGCAGCCGAAGAAGACAAACCCGCACCCATCGGCACGTCTCCGGCGAGCACACCCTCCCAGCCGTGCAGCGCATTGCCGGCTTGGGCCAGCGCCCAAGCCGTGCCGCCAATGTACTCGCTCCACTGCGGGCCGCCATGCGCGGGGCTGCGCAAGTCCAGCTGCATATCCTGGTTGTAGTCCAGCGAATGCGCCCGCACCTGCGCGCCCGCCAGCGGCCGCAGCGCAATCCACAGCGCGCGGTCAATTGCCAGCGGCATCACATAGCCGTCGTTGTAGTCCGTGTGCTCGCCAATCAGGTTTACGCGCCCGGGTGCGCGCACTACAAACGCCGGCGGTGCGCCGAAGCGCAGCGCAAACGCTTTCGTCACGCGCGCGCGCGGGCTGTCCGCCGGTTCAGCTGCTGGCACCGGGCTCATGCGCTGCGCAGGCTGTAATGTTGCGCCGGCAGGCTGCGCAGCTGCGCGGCGGCCTGCTCGGCAGTCAGGTCGCGTTGTGCTTCGGCCAGCAGCTCAAAGCCCACCATAAATTTTTTGACCGTGGCAGAGCGCAGCAATGGCGGATACAAATGCGCATGCAGCTGCCAGTGCGCAGCGTCAGCGCCAAATGGCGCGCCGTGCCAGCCCAGCGAATACGGGAACGCCGTCTCAAACAAGTTGTCGTAGCGCACCAGCACTTGCTGCAGCAGCGCTGCCAATGCAGTGCGCTCCGGCGCACTTAAGTCCGGCAGGCGCGCCACCGGGCGCCGCGGCAGCAGCAGCAGCTCATACGGCCAAAGCGCCCAAAACGGAACCAGCGCCAGCCAGTGATCATTGCCCAGCAGCATGCGCTCTGCCTGCGCCTCTTCTTGCTGTGCGTAATCTGCCAGCAGCAGTTTGCCGTGCACAGAAAAATAATCGCGCTGCTGCCGGTCTTCCTTTGCAGCCTCGTTGGGCAGCGCATCCATGCACCAGATCTGCCCGTGCGGATGCGGATTGGAGCAGCCCATCAGCTCGCCCTTGTTCTCAAATATTTGCACCCACGCATAGCGTGCACCCAGCTCCGCGCTTTGCTGCGCCCAGACATCCACCACTGCGCCAATCGCGGCCAGCGGCATGGTAGCCAGCGCCTGATTGTGCTGCGCGCTGTAGCAAATTACGCGGCACTCGCCGCGCACCGGCTGCGCGCGCAGCAGCCCGGCCGCTGGCGCGTGCGCAGCGCCGCTATCCGCTGCCAGCAGTGCAGGAAAATCATTTTCAAAGACATGTACGCCGCTGTAGGCGGGATTGTGCGCGCCGTTGGCGCGCTGGTTGCCCGGGCACAAATAGCAGTCACTGGCGTAGCCGGCCAGAGCAGCGCTTGGCACAGGCTCTTGCCGGCCCTGCCATGGGCGCTGCGCGCGCTGCGGCGAAACCAGCACCCAGTCGCCGCTGAGTGCGTTGTAGCGGCGGTGTGGATTCTGTAAAAACACTGGGGTACGCAGTGGGCGGACGGCGGCCCGCTGATTCTAGTTGAATTTTAGCGGTATGTGGCAGCCAGCCCGGCTTGCCCCGCCACCCCAGAAGTTTGACGCGCCCCGCGCGCTATGGTATCCTCTCCGTCCGCCGAGGCAGCCGCATAGTTGGCGCCCGCCAGACTGTTGGCGCGGAACAAGAGGAGACACTAGCATCAAGAAAGCCGCCGCAAAAGCTCCCATTCAAGCATCTACAGAATATCGGGCCAACAGCGATATCCGCGCGGTAAGCGTGCGCGTGATTGGCGCAGACGGCGCGAACCTTGGCGACCTCCTGCTCTCGGAGGCGCTGCGCGTGGCGCGCGAAGCAGACCTGGACTTGGTCGAGGTTTCACCGAACGCCAAGCCGCCAGTGTGCCGCATTCTGGATCTTGGGAAATTCCTTTACGAGAAATCAAAAAAGGACAAGGAAGCGCGCAAGAGCCAAAAGGTAATTGAGATCAAAGAGTTTCGGCTGCGGCCAAAGACGGCTGACCATCACCGCTCGTTTAAAGTGCGGGATGCGCGCAAGTGGCTGCTGGATGGGATGAAGGTGCGTGTGCGCATCCGCTTTCGCGGACGCGAAATCACCCTGCCGGAAGTGGCGCATGAAGACATGCGCGAGATTATTGCGGACTTGGCTGATGTAAGCCATGTGGAGTCGGAAGCGCTCATCGAAGGGCGCACAATGATTATGATGCTGGCACCGGGGATCGCCAAGGCGCCCGTTTAGCCAGCGTTGCGCAGCGCCGGGTCCGGTGCCGCGCCTGCGGCAATCCGGCACGGCTGCGAAGCCGCGGTTTGCCGCCGAATGGCGGATAAAAATTGAGGTTGCAAGGAAGTTCAGATGCCAAGGAAATCAACCCGCACGGGAAAGTTCAAGCTGAAGACGCATCGCGCGACAGCGAAGCGCTTTAAGCTCACTGGTACCGGCAAGCTCATGCGCACCAAAATCGGCAAGGGGCATTTGCGCCGCCACACATCCAAGCGCACCAAGCGCCTCTTCTCCAAGCTGATTGAAGTGCAGGGCAAGAGCATCATCAAGCGCATCAAGCGCCTGGTGCCCTACCTGCGCAAGTACAAGTACAACCCGCCGGCTTAAGCCGCGCCTGGAGAGCCAGCATGACCAGAGTAAAGACCGGGCCCTATCGCCGCCAGCATCACAAGAAGGTGCTGAAGCGCACTGAGGGGCATTTTGGTGCGCGCCACAAGGTGTGGCGGCGCGCCAACGAGTCCATGATGCATGCGCTGTGGTATGCCTATCGCGACCGGCGCAACCGCCGCCGTGACTTGCGGCGCCTGTGGATTGTGCGCATCAACGCCGGCGCGCGCATCAACGGCATCTCCTACAGCCGCCTTGTGGCGGCGCTTGGCAAAGCCAACATTCATCTAAACCGCAAGACACTGGCGGACCTGGCGGTGCGCGACCCGCATGTGTTTTCGGAAGTGGTGCGCGCGGCCAAAGCCGCCTGAGCCGCACCCGGCAGAAAGTTCCAGGCCGCCTTCTGCAGGCGGCCTTTTTATTTGCGCATGCCAGACTGCTTCGCTCCCGCGCCCTGCCCGCCCGCCGCAATAATTACTGCGGCGGTGCCGCCTGCACCAGTTTAGTTTCGCAAGCATGATTAGCAGCACCACCAACGCTAAAATCAAACAGGTGCGCGCACTGCAAACGCAGCGCCGCGCACGCGATGCCGAGCACCTCTTTGTGCTGGAGGGGCAGCGCCTGCTGGAGGAAGTGCTGCGTGCGGGCGTGCCCGCGCAGCTGGTGCTGCACACCGGCCGCCTTAACCCGCAAGGCCGCAGCGTGGTGAACCGCCTGGCGCGCGGCGGTGCCATTGTGGAAGAAGTGTCTGAGCCGGTGATGAACGCCTGCAGTGCCACCGAGCACAACCCCGGCCTGCTGGCCGTGGTGGCGCAGCCGCAGCTCAAGCCGCCTGCGGATGTGTCACTGGCACTGGTGTTGGATGGCATTGCCGAACCCGGCAACTTGGGCGCGCTGCTGCGCACTGCCGAAGCTGCTGGCGTGCAAGCCGTATGGCTGGCGCCGGGCAGCGTGGATGCCTTCAACCCCAAAGTGGTGCGGGCTGCTGCCGGCGCGCACTTGCGCCTGCCCGTGATTGGTGCCACGTGGGAGCAGATCACGGCCGCGCTGCAGGGCTGCCGCCTGTGGCGCGCAGCGGCGGGCAGCGGACAGGCTTACAACAGCGTAGACTGGCGCGGGCGCTGCGGCCTGCTGCTGAGCGGCGAGACGCGCGGCTTTGATGCGCGCGGCGTAAAGCTGGCTGCCGGAACGGTGCATGTGCCCATGGCAAGCGCCGTCGAGTCACTAAATGTCGCTGTGGCTGCGGGCGTCATTCTGCTGGAAGCAGCGCGCCAGCGTCAGGCATAAATGGCTGGCAGCGCGCTAAACCGTTATAATCTTCGCCGACGCCAACCAAGTGCGGTTGGCGTTTTCAAATCTCCAGGATTGAGCAACTAAGAAATGAAGACCGACCCTTTGCGCTGGATACTCATTTTGTTGGTGTTTGGGCTGGCCCTTTGGCTGGCACTGCCCAACTCCGGCCTGCATTTTTCGCTGGGCTCGCGCCGCATCGATTGGGATGTGAAGGTGCACGAGGGGCTCGACCTGCAAGGCGGGCTGCAAGTGCTGCTTGAGGCAGACTTGCCGGCTGACACGCCCGTCTCGACTGACAACCTGCGGGCCGCACGCACAATTGTGGAGCGGCGCGTCAACGGGCTGGGCGTCACCGAGCCGCTGGTTCAGGAGCAGGGCCAGCGCCGGATTTCGGTTGAGCTGCCCGGCATAGAAAAACCAGAGCAAGCCGTGGCGCTGCTTAAAGAGACAGGTCTGCTGGAATTTGTGGATGTGGGCCGGCAACCGGTTACAGCCGGCACGCTAATCCGCACCACTGGCAGCACTGCGCTGCCTTCCAATGTGGAAGCGCTGGCAGCCGAATCCAAAGCCGGCAAGCAAGTGAAGCAGGAAGACGTAATCTATCCCACCATCATGAGCGGCGCAGACTTGGAAAGCGCCAACGTTACCCGCAACTCCAACACCGGCGAGTATGTCATCAGCTTTACGCTGAATGAGAAAGGCACCCAAATTTTTGGGGACCATACCACCAAAAGCACCGGCGCCTATCTCGCCATTGTGCTGGATGGCGCGGTGATATCCAGCCCCACAATTCGCGAGCCCATCACCAGCGGCACCGGGCAAATCAGTGGCCAGTTCACCGCGGACTCGGCCAACCAGCTGGCGTTGCAGTTGCGCTATGGAGCACTGCCGGTTCCGCTCAAGGTTGTAAACACGCGCACCATTGGCCCCACGCTGGGGCAGGACTCGGTGCGCCTGAGCCAAAATGCCGGACTGATCGGGTTCTTCACAGTGGCTCTGTTCATGATTTTGTACTATCGGCTGCCGGGCCTTGTGGCGGTAATGGCACTGGCGATGTACAGCGCCATCACCTTTGCGCTCTTTAAAATTATTCCCGTGACTCTCACACTGCCCGGCATTGCCGGCTTCGTGCTCTCGGTGGGTGTGGCGGTGGATGCCAATATCCTCATCTTTGAACGCATGAAGGAAGAGCTGCGCGGCGGCCGGCGCCTTGCCAAAGCGCTGGATGAAGGCTTCGGGCGCGCGTGGCCATCCATTCGCGACTCAAATATTTCATCATTGATCACATGCGCCATCCTGTATTGGTTTGGCAGCTCCTTCGGGGCCAGCCTGGTACAGGGCTTTGCACTCACGCTGGCACTTGGCATTGCTGTCAGCCTCTTTACGGCTCTGGTTGCCACGCGCACCATGCTGCATACCGTGCTGGACTGGGTGGACGCCGAGAAACGCCCAAGCTGGCTGGGACTTTAACCTGGGATCCACACCATGAAAATAATCGAGAAGCGTTACTGGTATTTTTTGTTGTCACTGCTTGTGATGCTGCCGGGTCTGACGGGCCTGGCAGTTTGGGGCCTGCCATTGGCGATTGATTTCACCGGCGGCAGCAAGCTGGAGCTGCGCTTGCCGGCTGCCAGTGCGCTGACGGTGGAGGCAGTGCAGGCGCTGCTCGCCGAGAACGGCCTCGAGAACGCAATTGCGCAGCTGGCCGAGAACAACACGGTGATTGTGCGCTCCAAGGCGATGGAAGATGCCACCAAAGGCAAACTGGTTGCGGCGCTTGAGGCGCGCTTTGGCGGCAAGTCTGAGCTGCTGGCGTTTGAGAGTGTGGGGCCGGTGGTGGGCGCAGAGGTGACATGGCGCGCTGCGCAAGCGGTGGGCGTGGCTGCGCTGGGCATTCTGGTCTACATCACATATGCGTTTCGCGGCATCGACCATGCCGCGCGCTACGGCGTGTGCGCCATCATTGCAATGCTGCACGACGTGGCGATGGTAGTGGGTATCACCGCACTGCTGGGGCACTGGCTGGGCTGGGAGGTGGATGCGCTCTTCCTGACGGCGCTGCTGACCGTGATTGGATTTTCCGTGCATGACACAATTGTGGTCTTCGACCGCATCCGCGAAAATCTGCTGCTGCACCGCCGGGCGAGTTACGAGGCCGTGGTTAACCACTCCATGGTGCAGACGCTTGACCGCTCGATCAACACGCAGCTCACCGCCTTGCTGGCGTTGCTGGCACTGGCCCTGTTTGGCGGCAGCACCACCTTCCGCTTTGTGGTCACGCTGATGATCGGCATTCTCAGCGGCACTTTCTCTTCGATCTTTAACGCCGCGCCAATTTTGGTGGTGTGGGAGAACCGAGAATGGCGCACTTGGTTTCGGCGCCGCAGCCCAGCCGCTGGCTAAGCCCGCGCCCGCCGCGCACTGCTGCGCCCATAAAAACCAACTCCGCGTTGCAATCAACGCGGAGTTTTTATTCGGGCTGCTTCCGGCGGCGTGTCCGTTGCGGGCATGTGGCAGCGGCGGCCCGCAACATCATTGCCCAGGCTAATCCGCGCAAACCAATCCAAAAGATTCCGGGCGCACTCCTATAATTCACGCGTGGCTAAAACCCGCGCTTTATGGGGCGCAACGCTGGTGCTGCTGGCCGCAGCCGCGCTGCACCTCTGGCAAATTACGTCCCTGCCGGCAGGCCTGCATTACGATGAGGCCTACCACGCACTGCAGGCGCAATCCGTGCTGGGCGGCAACCTGCGCCTGTACTTTACAGAAAATCAGGGCAACGAGCCGGCCATCATTTACCTGACGGCTGCGGCTGTGCAGCTGCTGGGCAACCAAACATGGAGCGGACGGCTGGCCGCATCGCTGGCCGGGCTGCTCACCATTGCGCTGCTGGTGCCGGCCGGGCGGCGCAGCGCACAGCCCACCTACTCGCGCGCGTTAGCCGGGCTGCTCGCGGCCACTTGCCTTTGCGGCCTGCAATGGCATTTGAACATCAGCCGTTTTGGCTCGCAGCCGGTGCTGGCTGCCCTGGCTGCGGCCGGCACGCTGTGGGGCTGGCGCGCCGGCATGCAATCCGGGCACCGGCGCCATTTTGCAGCGGCGGGTTTGTTTTGTGCGCTCGGGTTGTACAGCTACGGCGCAGCGCGCGTGCTGCCGCTCGCACTGCTGGGCGCTGCGGCTGCACAGATTGGGCTGCGCGCGCAACCGGCGCGCGCATGGCGCGGCCTGCTGCTCTGCGCTGCAGTTTGCGCAGCTGCCTACGCGCCACTTGCAGTTTGGTTTGGGCTGCATCCCGGCTGGTTCACTAACCGCTTGCTGCAGGTTTATGCGCTGCAGTCAGTGCCCGCAAGTTTTGCGCGCATGTTCGGCGGCCTGCTGTGGCGCGGCGATGACAACTGGGTGTTCAACCTGCCGCGGCGCCCGGCGCTGGACGGGCTGCAGCTGCTGCTGTTTGCAGCCGCGACGGCTGGCAGCGCCTGGCATTTGCTGGCGCAGAAATCTTCCAGTGCGCAGCGTGCCAGCGTGGCCACGCTGTGGATCTTTCTGCTGTGCGGGCTGCTGCCGGCTGCGCTGGCGCCGGATGCACCACACTGGGGGCGCGCAGCGGGCGCACTGCCGGCGCTTGCGCTGCTGCTGGCGCTGGGTGCAATGGAGCTGCAGCGCTGGCTGGCAGCCGCCGGCGGGCCGCGGCTTGCGCTGCTGGTGCCGGTGCTGTGCATGGCCTCAATCGGCATCACTGCGCAAAGTTACTTTCAGCAATGGGGCGCCAACCATAACTTGTACATGGCTTTTGGCGCGGGTGACCTGCAGCTGGCGCAGCGCATCAAGTTGCTGGATGCGGAAGTGTATGTGAGCCCGCTGGCACTGGACCATCCCACGCTGCGCTATGTGCTGGGCAGTGCCATCAAGCGCGTACATTCATACGACAGTGCCGCCTGTGATCTTTGGCCAGCCAATGCTGCGCCCTTCACTTTTGCCAGCGCGCTGGGCGATGGCGGCGCAGAGCCGCCCTTCGTGCGCGGGATTTTTCCGGGCGGCAGCGCAGGGCAGCCCATCATGCGCGGGGACTTTCCTTATATTGTTTTCTGGCAGGTGCCGGCGGGCAGTGCAGCCCACTTGCCGGACTGGCAAGCGGTGGAGAAACAGATTGGCGGCTTCGCGCAGCTGCGCGGCTTTCAAATTGTGCAGCCGGCAGCTGCAACGCCAGTGCTGCAGCCGGGCACAGAGCTGAGTGTGGATCTTTACTGGCTGGCGCTTGCGCCCAGCACGCAACCGGCCACGGTCTTTGTGCACCTGATGCGCAGCGACACCAACCCGCCGCAGCTGGCAGCGGGCACGGACCAGCCACCGTGCCGCAACCATGTGCCAACCCCGCAGTGGCGCACCGGCGACATGCTGCGCGACCGCATTGTGCTGCCGCTGCCCGCAGCGCTGCCGGCCGGCACTTATGAGTTGAGCGCGGGCATGTACAACTCAGAGAGTGGCGAGCGCCTGCCGGTCAGCGGTGGAGAGTCGGCGCTTTCCGCCCGCGCGCTGCGCCTGCAAAGCATCACGGTGCCGTAAGCGCTTCAACCGGCAACGCGCTGCATCTCCTCCCAGTTTTTGCCGGCGCGCGCATCCACGCGCAGCTTTACCGTCAGCGCCAGCGCATTCTCCATCAGCGGCCGCGCCAGCGCCACCAACGGCGCCACTTGCCCGTCCGCGCACTCAAACAGCAGCTCATCATGCACTTGCAGCAGCAGCTGCGCCGCCGGCAGCTGCTGCGGCAGCGCACGCGCCAGCGCCACCATTGCCAGCTTGATCACATCGGCGGCCGTGCCCTGGATGGGGGCGTTGATGGCTTCGCGCTCGGCGCGCTGGCGCGCAATCACTTCCGCCTGCCCACTGGGCGCGCGCTGCAGCTGCGGAAAGTACCGCCGCCGCCCCAGCACGGTGGCCACATACCCCTGCGTCTGCGCCTGTAGTTTGGTGTCTTCCAAATATTGCTTCAAGCGCGGCAGGCGCGCAAAGTAAGCCTTAATGAAGTCTTCAGATTCGCCCAGCGTCATGCCCGTCTGGCGCGCCAGCGAGAACGAGCCCATGCCGTACAGCAGCCCGAAGTTGACCGCCTTGGCCTGCCGGCGCTGCTCGCTGCTTACATCTTGCAGCGCCAGGTTGCGCACCGCTGCTGCCGTGGCGGTATGGATGTCCACATCGCGCGCAAACGCATCCAGCAAAAACTCGTCGCCGGAGAAATGCGCCGCAATGCGCAGCTCCACTTGCGAGTAATCCAGCGCCACCAGCTGCCGGCCGGCAGCGGCCACAAAGCCGCGCCGCACCTGCCGCCCGGTTTGTGTGCGCGTGGGAATGTTTTGCAGGTTGGGATCAGCCGACGCAATGCGCCCGGTTACCGTGCCGCACTGCAAATACGAAGTGTGCACGCGCCCCGTGCCCGGGTTTACGGTTAGCGGCAGCGCATCCACATAGGTGGACTTCAGCTTGGCAAGCTCGCGGTACTCCAGCAGCTGGCGCACCACTGCATTGTCCGGCGCCAGCTCCTCCAGCACATCTGCCGCCGTGGAAAACTGCCCGGCCGCGGTGCGCTTGGTGCGGCGCGGCGGCGTCAGGCCCAGGTCATCGTACAGCGCCTTCGCCAGCTGCTGCGTAGAGTTAAGGTTGAATTCATAGCCCACGGCTAAAAACAAATCCTTCTGCAGCACGGCAATCTGCTTTTCCAATTCCAGTGACATGCCCGCCAAATACGGGCTGTCCAGCTGCACGCCCGCCAGCTCCATGCCCGCCAGCACCGGCAGCAGTGCCAGCTCCAGCGCCACAATCGCCGGCGCAGCGCGCTGCGCCAGCTCCGCTGCCAACACCTGCATCAGGCGCAGCGTTATGTCGGCATCCGCCGCCGCATACGGCGCAGCCTCTGCCACCGGCACTGCATCCATCGTGCGCTGCAGTTTGCCCTTGCCCAGCAGCGCCTGTATTTCCGTCATCGTCACGCCCAGCCGCGCCCACGCCAGATTCTTCAACCCCAAGTTGCGCGATGCCGGGTCAAGCATCCATTCCGCCAGCATCGTGTCAAACGCCACCGGCTGCACCGTGAGCCCGTGGCGCGCCAGCACCACATAGTCATACTTTGCGTTATGCCCCGCCTTGCGGATGGCCGCATTGCCAAGCGCGGGCGCCAGCGCAGCGCGCACCTGTGCCCACGGCAGTTGGCCGCCCGGCGCACACTCCGGCGCATGCCCCACCGGAATGTAGTAGCCCTGCCCGGCCGCCACTGCCAGCGAAACACCCACAAGTTCCGCACGCATCTGGTCGGTGGATGTTGTTTCAACGTCAAAGGCGATCACCGCAGCCGCAGCCAGCGCGGCGGCCAGTGCTTCAAGCGCAGCGCTTGTTTGCACAATCGTAACTTCTGTCAGCGCTGCCGGCGGGCTGCCCGCTTCCAGCACCGGCTGCCCGCTAAACAAATCAAGCTGGTCCGCAGCGCCGGGCGCAGCGGTTGCACTGCCGCCCGCGCCCGCCACGCGCTTGAGCAGCGTGCGAAAGTCCAGCTCGCGGAACACGGCCGCCACGCGCGCGCGGTCAAAGCCCGGCTCCGCTGCATCGAGGCGCGGCGCAGCGCACAGCTTCAAATCAAACGGCAGCGCCAGATCCGTCACAATTGCAGCCAGCCGGCGGGAGAGCAGCGCGCTTTCCCGTCCAGCTTCCAGCTTGCCGCGGTGGCGTGTTGGCACTTCATCCAGGCGCGCATAGATCTCATCCAACGAAAGAAACTGCTGCAGCAACTGTGCGGCACTTTTCTCACCAATGCCGGCAACGCCGGGAATATTGTCCGAGGCATCGCCCACCAGCGCTTTATAGTCCACTAGCTGCGCAGGCGTTACGCCAAAGCGGTGCGCCACTTCCGCCGGCCCGTACAGCTGGCCTTCCGCCAGGCTTTTGCCGGGCAGGCTTACGCTCACTTGGTCGGTCACCAGCTGCAGCAAGTCGCGGTCACCGGTCACAATCACCACGCGCACGCCGCGCGCCGCCGCCAGCCGGCTAAGTGTGCCCAGCACATCATCCGCTTCGTAGCCCTCCATTTCAAAAATTGGAATATCGAATGCCTGCACCACTTCGCGAATGCGCTCCAGCTGTGTGCGCAGGTCATCGGGCATTTTGTCGCGCGTGCCCTTGTAGGCCGGGAACAGCTCGTCGCGGAAGGTTTTCCCCAAATCGAAGCTGACGGCGATGAAATCCGGCCGTTCCTGTTCCAGCAAGCGGAGCAGCACCGACGTAAAGCCGTACACACCAGCGGTCGGTTCGCCGCTGCGCGTTGTGCCGCTGAAGCCGGAGCTGGTTAGGGCAAAGTAAGTGCGGTACGCGAGCGCGTGCCCGTCAACAAGGTAGAGCGTGGGTTGGGCGGGAACAGCCATGGGCGGTGCGCGCAGCCGGAAGGCACAACCGCGTTGAGCGGACGCTGCGCGGCGTGCAGTATAGCCGAGGGGCAACTGGCGCTTCGGCAGCCCAATGAACGTGCTGCTTTCAGTCAGAAACTAGCACGCACTCTTACACGCCGCACCACGTAAGTGCCTGCATCCAGCCCGCCCGCGCGCCGCCGCATGTGCCATTTCTACAACGCAGGATTACCACCACAATGTCTGGTCAAACTCCAACTCCGGGAT
>OFRL01000195.1_pt1 | contig 32778 bp, 30 predicted proteins | sample 1543121 | NCBI WGS metagenome assembly OFRL01 (sample SAMN07774228, study PRJEB24372) | wastewater metagenome | isolation source: Lake Maggiore Cannobio | place: Italy: Cannobio | collected 2016-01
GCTACAGCCCAGGCCATGACACACCAGATCCACATCATCGGCGGCGGCCTCGCCGGGTCGGAAGCCGCCTGGCAGCTCGCCGAGTCAGGCTTCCGCGTAAAGCTCTCCGAAATGCGCGGTTCCGGCGAGATGACCCCGGCGCATCAGACCGACGGCCTCGCCGAACTGGTCTGCTCCAACAGCTTCCGCTCGGACGATGCCGACAGCAATGCCGTCGGGTTGATCCATCAGGAAATGCGCACGCTGAACTCGCTGATCCTGCGCGAGGCCGACATCCACAAGGTCCCCGCCGGCTCGGCGCTCGCGGTCGATCGCGATCGCTTTTCGGACGGCGTCACCGCAGCGCTCGCCGCGCATCCCAACATCGAAATCGTGCGCGAACGCGTCGATGTGTTGCCCGATACCGGCCTGACGATCGTCGCCACCGGCCCACTCACCGCGCCCGCGCTCGCCGATACGATCGGCGAGGCGACCGGCAAGGACGCGCTCGCTTTCTTCGATGCGATCGCGCCGATCGTCCATTTCGACAGCATCGACATGGACGTGGCCTGGATGGCGTCGCGCTGGGACAAGGGCGATTCCAAGGATTACATCAACTGCCCGATGACGCGGGACGAATATCTCGCCTTCCACACCGGCCTGATGGAAGGCGAAAAGACCGAATTCAAGGAGTGGGAGGACGTCCCCTATTTCGAAGGCTGCATGCCGATCGAGGTCGCCGCGGCGCGCGGGGTGGATACGCTGCGCTATGGGCCGATGAAGCCGGTCGGGCTCGATGATCCGCGCACCGGACGCTGGCCTTACGCGGTGGTGCAATTGCGGCAGGACAATGCCAGCGGCACTTTGTGGAATATCGTCGGCTTCCAGACCAAGCTGAAGCATAGCGAACAGGTCCGCTTGTTCCGCACCATTCCCGGCCTGCAAAATGCCGAATTCGCGCGCCTGGGCGGTTTGCACCGCAACACCTTCATCCGCTCGCCCGAATTGCTCGATGAAACGCTGCGGCTGAAGTCGCGCCCCAATATCCGCTTCGCCGGGCAAATCACCGGCTGCGAAGGCTATGTCGAAAGCGCGGCGGTCGGGCTGATGGCCGGGCGCTTCGCTGCGGCGGAACTCGGCGGCAAAGCGATGACCCCGCCGCCGGTCACCACCGCGCTCGGCGCCTTGCTGCATCACATTACCGGCGCGGCGGTGGCCGAGACCTATCAGCCGATGAACGTCAATTTCGGCCTGTTCCCGCCGATCGAGGGCCGCACCAAAAAGGCCGATCGCAAGAAGATGTATACCGATCGCGCGCGCGCGGCGCTGGGGGAATGGTTGGCGACGAGGTGAGCCTCAGCTTTCCTCGGCGCTCGCCGGAGGAGCCGCAGGCGGGCAATCGCGCCGAACGCGCGGGGCCTTGCGCTTGGGCGCGGTGCTGACGAACTCGGCCGGCGTCATCGCGCCCGATTTGTCCTTGTCGGCCTCGGCGAATTTGGTTTCGGTCTTCACCGCCCATTCGTCGAACGACAGCACACCGTCATGGTTGGTATCGAGCTTGGCATAAGCCTTGCGGCGCGGCGCGAGATACTCCTCGCGCGTCACCTTGCCGTCGCGATCCTTGTCGTAGCGGTCGAAGCGCTTCTGCTCGCGGGTCTTGTCGCTCGCCTCGGGCACGGTTGCGGGCAGCGCACCGCCTTCAGTCGTCTGCGTCAGTGCTAGCGGGGCAGACGGCAAGGCCGCCACCGATCGCGCACCGCGGTTGAACAGCAGCATTCCCGCCGCGACCAGCGCCAGCGTCGCCAGCCCCCCCACCAGATATCGCCACATCGCGCCCTCCCCCGAGTCCCATGAGAGGGTATCGCGTCCAAGCGCGCGGCGGAAGCCTAGCGACCGGTAAAACGATGCCAGGCAAGCCGCGCAACCCGTCGCGGGGCACCGACCGGAGGCGATACGCCCGACGGGAGCGAGAGGTCCATCCGCGCAAGGTGCGCGAGCGCACCGAGCGCGCGGGCGGCGGGGCTCCAGCGCTGTCGGGTGGCGTCGGCCAGCGCCGTCGCCGCCATCTCGGCAGGAAGCAGCGCCGCCGCATCGCGCGCGTGGCGCGACAGATCGGCAAGGGCCCATCCCGCGCCCGCCGCCGCCAGCGGATCGCGCGCCGTCGCACCAAGGATCTGCCCCGCCACGGCAAACAAACCCTCGCCCCGCGCGGCGGCATAAGCCTCCAGCACCGGCCTGGTCAGCGGGTCGGGGTCGAGCAACACCTCCCAGCCGTCGATCATCCCGGCCAGCGTAGCGCCCGAGATTCCGCGCGGCAGCACCTCTGCCGCGAGCGCTTGCAACACCGGCTGCGCGGGTGGTGGGGCCGTGTCGAGCGCGACCAGCGCCTCATGCCACCAGGTCAGCCGCATCTGCCCGACCAGCGGCTCGCGCGTCGTGCGCAGGATTTGCCCCAACGTGTCGTCCAACGCGAGCACCGCCGCGAGCGCGGCACGGCTCCGCTGCGGCGCATAGGACAAAGCGAGCATACGCTCCGGGTTGGTCCGGTAGATCATTGCGCGCGGTTGGGCCGGTACGGGTTACCGCCGATTAACCAAACTCGTTCAAAACCGGTTATCGCCTTTCGGGGCATAGCGGAGACAAGCCGGATTCCGGTTCGACTTTGGGGCACTTGAACTATGCGGGGGAACCCACCGAACACGATGGCGACGCCACCCGGCTTTATGTCGGCTCTGGCGCGCGATGTGCGCGGCAACACCCTGGCCATGATGGCGATGTTCCTGATTCCGCTGTCAGGGCTGGTCGGTTCGGCGGTCGACATCAGCCGTCTCTATGTCGTCAAGGCGCGATTGCAGCAAGCGTGCGACGCGGGTGCGCTGGCCGGGCGTAAGTTCATGGTTGATCCCGGCCCTGACCTCGACGCCAATGCGACGACGCAGGCGCAAAACTTCTTCGCCAACAATTTCAAGAAGGACAATCCCGCCGCTGGGACGCTCGGCTTTATGAACACCAGCGCGGTGACCTTCACGCCGACTCGCACCACCGACAATCAGGTGGCGGGCACGGCATCCGCATCGGTGCCGATGACAATCACCAAAATGTTCGGCACATCTTCGGTCGCGCTCAATGTGGGATGCCAGGCGCGCTTCGACGTCGCCGATACCGACATCATGTTCGTGCTCGACACCACCGGCTCGATGGCCTGCTCACCGAGCGGCTCTGATTCGTGCGGGACGGGAACCTACACCTACACCCGTCCGTCCGGGAGCGGCGGCGTTCCCGGCTATGCCGGCACCACTGGCGTAGCTACTAGCGAATTGTACCAGAACGGGGTCAACGCCTCGCGCATCGAAGCGCTGCGCAAGGCGGTGCTCAGCTTCTACGACACCTTCGCCGCCAATGCCGACCCAAGCACCAAAATCCGCTACGGCTTTGTCACCTATAGTTCGAGCGTCAATGTCGGACAGGCGATCCTCGACAAATCGTCGAGCTATCTGGTGGGGTCAGGCGGGACGTCCGATACCGCTAAGTATCAAAGTCGGCATGTCTATGCGGACTATGTCGTGTCCTACACCGAAACTGCCAACAACAAGACGCAGGCGAACTGCACCGACCCGGCCGTGCGGGTGCCATCGACCGCGCTCACCTATGATCCCTCGACCGGTAACGCGACGAGCACCTACGACGAATGGGTTGCTAAATCGAGCAAGAGCAGCACCAAAGTCTGCAAGACCCGCGTCGATACGCTGGGACCCAAATATGAATATAAGCAACTCGCCTGGGATGTGAGTTCGCTCGTCGCCGGCAACACCATTACCGATCCTACCAAGGTCATGGGCCAGACGACGAGTTGGATCGGCTGCGTCGAAACCAAGGTCGACAGTCCTGGGGCCTCAAGCTTTACGACCAGCAACCTGCCATCGGAACTCAATCCCGATCTGACCCCGGCAAAGAACGCCGGTGGCTCGACCGACACCCGCTGGTGGCCGCATTTGCAGGACCTCGAATATGTCCGCAACAATTGGAACACAGGAACCGATTATTCGAACGGCGATGATACGTCTGGTCATCGCAACTATGGGGCCGATCCAAAAGTCTCGGACACCTCGCTGCGCGACAACGGCTATGTGACCTGCGGAAAGCCCGCCAAGCGGCTGGGCGTGATGACCCGGACGGACGTCAGCAACTACCTTTACGCCAATGATTTCGTCCCGATGGGCGGCACCTATCACGATACCGGCATGATCTGGGGCACGCGTCTGATTTCGCCGACCGGGCCATGGGCGAGCGACACCGCCGCCTGGCCCAATCGCAACACGCCCAACCGCGTCATCATCTTCCTGACCGATGGCAACATGGCGCCGAACGACGAAATTTACGGCATGTACGGTGTCGAGTCGTTCGACCAGCGCGTGGCCGGCACAAGCGGGTCGAGCCTGACCGATCTGCACAATGCCCGCTTCCTCGCGGAATGCGCAGCCGCGAAGGCGCGCAACATCGATGTATGGACCGTATCAATTGCCGCATCTGCGAACACGCAATTGACCTCGTGCGCCACCACCTCCGCGCAAGCGCTTGCCACCACCGATGGCACCGGCCTGTCGACCGCCTTCGCCAGTATCGCCAAGCGGCTGGCGATGCTCCGGCTCACGCGATGACGTGGAACCTATTCCTCAGGCTGACGCGTGACCGGCGTGGCGCTACGGCGATCGAATTCACGATCCTTGCGCCGGTGATGTTGCTGTTGATGACCGGCCTCGGTGACCTGACCTATCAGGTTTACGTACAATCGGTGCTCAACGGTGCCGTGCAAAAGGCTGCGCGCGATTCGGGCATCGAGGGCGGAGCAGCCAATGTCGCGACGATCGACGCCGCTGTGCAAAGCATCGTGCAGCAAGTCGCGCCACGCGCAACCTTTGTCTCGACCCGTAAAAGCTATGACAGTTTTTCCGAGGTTGCGCCCGAACCCTTCACCGATAGCAACCACAATGGTGTGCGCGACCCCGGCGAATGCTTCACCGATGAAAATGGAAACGGGTCGTGGGACGCAGACCCCGGTGTCAGCGGGCAAGGCAGTGCCAGCGCGGTCACGCTCTACACGATGACAGCGAGTTATCCGCGCGTCTTTCCCGTCGCCGGACTGTTGGGCTGGTCCTCCAGTACGACGATCAGCGCCTCAACTTTGCTGAAGAATCAGCCCTATGCCACTCAGACTACCAACGCCAACGTTACGATCTGCACATGATAGTACGCCGTACCCGCAGCACCACCATGCGTCCGCTACTCCGCCTCGCCAGTGCGCGCAGCGGCGTAGCGATGCTCGAATTTGCGTTGGCCTTGCCGATTGTAATCGGGGTCGGTGCCTATGGGTTGGAAGTGTCCAACCTGGCATTGCTCAATTTGCGGGTCAGCCAGATTGCCCTCAACCTTGCTGACAATGCCTCGCGCGTCGGCACCTACAGTTCGCTATCAACCCAGCAAATGCGCGAGGTGGATGTGAACGACGTGCTGCAAGCCGCGCGCTATCAAGGCAGCAGCATCAACCTCAGCACCAACGGCCGCATCATCCTGTCGAGCCTGGAAAATGTCCAGCAAAGCTATGACACGGCAGCCGTGCAACGCATCCACTGGCAGCGATGTCTGGGGATGAAAAGCGGCACGGGCTACGATTCAAGCTACGGCACCACCACGATCACCGACGGCACCGATGCAACCGTCGCCAATGACGGCACGCTGGCGCCCTCCGGGATGGGCGAGGCTGGATCGATGGTAAACGCACCCGCCGGCTATGGTGTGATGTTCGTCGAGATCAACTATCTGACCAAGCCGCTGTTCGGCACATGGCTGACCAGCCCGGCCCGGCTGCATTATGTTGCGTCGTTCATCGTCCGAGACCGGCGCGATTATGCGCAGCTCTACAACCCGTCATCCTCGACCAAGATGACCTGCAATCTCTACACCAGCTAACGAGGACTGGCCCCCTTTGCGTCAGGCGCAAAGTGGGCGATTCGGGTAGCTTAGCTCAAGCGCGGTACAAAACCGACTTCACCCCAGCGATGATCTTGTCGGCGCTGACCAGCATCAGCTTTTCGAGGTTCGCCGCATAAGGCATCGGCACGTCCTCGTTGGTGACGCGCAGCACCGGCGCGTCGAGGTCGTCGAAACCCTGTTCCATGCACACCGCCGAGATTTCCGACGCGATCGAGCAGGTCGGCCAGCCTTCTTCGACCACCACGACGCGGTTGGTCTTCTTCAGGCTCTTGAGCACCGTCGCGGTGTCGAGCGGGCGCAGCGTGCGCAGGTCGATCACCTCGGCGTCGATCCCCTCGCCCGCCAGCGTTTCGGCGGCTTCGAGCGCGAGCCCGACGCCGATCGAATAACTGACCAAGGTCACGTCCTTGCCCTCGCGCATGGTCCGCGCCTTGCCGATCGGCAGCACGTAATCGTCGAGCTTGGGCACTTCGAAGGTGCGGCCGTAAAGCAGCTCATTCTCGAGGAACACGACGGGGTCCTCGGTGCGGATCGCCGCCTTCAGCAAGCCCTTGGCGTCGGCCGCATCATACGGCGCGATCACAATCAGGCCGGGAACGCTCGCATACCAGGGACCATAATTCTGGCTGTGCTGCGCGCCGACGCGGCTGGCCGCACCGTTGGGACCGCGGAATACCACCGGGCAGCGCATCTGCCCCCCCGACATATAATTGGTCTTGGCGGCGGAATTGATGATGTGGTCGATCGCCTGCATCGCGAAGTTGAAGGTCATGAACTCGACGATCGGGCGCAGACCGCCCATCGCCGCGCCGGTGCCGATGCCGGCAAAGCCATATTCGGTGATCGGCGTGTCGATCACGCGCTTGTCGCCAAACTCGTCGAGCAGGCCCTGCGTAACCTTATACGCGCCCTGATATTGCGCGACTTCCTCGCCCATCACGAACACGCGCGGATCGGCGCGCATTTCCTCGGCCATCGCATCGCGCAGCGCCTCGCGCAGCGTCATCTTGACCAGCTCGGTCCCTTCCGGGATCTCGGCCGGCACGGGCGTGTCGGCATTGGTCTTCAGTGGCTCGGGCGTCGTGGTCTTGCCCTCGCCCGTACCGGTTTCCTCGGCCTCAGTGACTTGGGCTGGAGTGGGGGCTGCGGCAGGAGCGGTCGGCGCGGCGGCCGGAGTCGAAGCATCCTCTCCTTCGGCGAACAGCGTGGCAATGACGGTGCCGACCTTCACATTGTCGGTGCCTTCGGCGACGAGGATCTTGCCGATCGTGCCTTCGTCGACAGCTTCGAATTCCATCGTCGCCTTGTCGGTCTCGATCTCGGCCATGATGTCGCCCGATTTGACGACATCGCCTTCCTTGACCAGCCATTTGGCGAGGGTGCCTTCCTCCATCGTGGGGGAAAGCGCGGGCATCTTGATTTCTACGGCCATTAGTAGGTTTCCACCAGCACGTCGGTATACAATTCAGAGGCCTCAGGCTCGGGCGTCTGTTCGGCGAAGTCGGCCGCTTCGTTGACGATCTTGCGGATTTCCTGCTCAATCGCCTTCAGTGCGTCTTCCTTGATGCCCTGCGCATCGAGCAGCTTCTTGACGTGATCGATCGGGTCGGACTTGTCGCGCACCGCCTGCACTTCGTCGCGCGAGCGGTATTTGGCGGGGTCGGACATCGAGTGGCCGCGATAGCGATAGGTCTTCATCTCCAGGATGATGGGCCCCTTGCCCGCGCGCACCCACGCCAGCGCTTCCTCGGCGGCACCGCGGCAGGCCAGCACGTCCATGCCGTCGACCTGAATGCCGGGAATGCGGAAGCTCTCGCCCCGCTTGTACAACTGGTCCTCGGCAGACGAGCGGTTGACGCTGGTGCCCATCGCGTACTGGTTGTTCTCGATCACATAGATGATCGGGAGCTTCCACAGCTCGGCCATGTTGAACGATTCGTAGACCTGGCCCTGATTGGCCGCGCCGTCGCCGAAATAGGCGACCGCGACGCCGCCATCCTCATTATATTTGTGCGCAAAGGCGAGGCCCGTGCCGAGCGAAACCTGCGCGCCGACGATGCCGTGGCCGCCGTAAAATTTCTTTTCGGTCGAGAACATGTGCATCGAGCCGCCCTTGCCGCGCGAGATACCCGCACCGCGCCCGGTCAGCTCGGCCATGATGACCTTGGGGTCGATGCCGTAAGCGAGCATATGGCCATGATCGCGATAGCCGGTGATGACCGAGTCCTTCTCGCCATCGAGCGCGGACTGCAGCCCGACCGCAACGGCTTCCTGGCCGATATACAGATGGCAGAAGCCGCCGATGAAACCGAGGCCATAAAGCTGGCCCGCTTTCTCTTCGAAGCGGCGGATCATCAGCATCTGCTTGTAGAATTCGAGCAGCTCCTCGGTCGAGGCCTCGTACAATTTGGGCTCGTCAGGGCGCTCGCGGTTCGGCACCGGGGGTTGTGCCTTTACGGCGGCGGGAGCTTTTGCCACGTCTGGAAGACCTCATGACCTGGGGAGAGGAACGCGAGCCTATAGGCGCGATCCGGCGGGTTTATCAATCGCCTCCGTAAAACCTTCGGGTGAGCAGAAGTTTCCTCGCCCCAAGCAACTCCACGATTGCCCCGCGCGCGCTGCAGCGCTTAAGGCCAAATACGATGGACGCAGCACCCCACCCCCTCCGAATCCCACAGTTCCGCGCTTATTGGGCGGCGCGCTTTTCGATGACGATCGCGCAGAACGCGATGATCATCGTCATCGGCTGGCAAACCTATACCATCGCCCGCACGACGATGTCCCCCGCCGGTGCCGCCGCACAGCTCGGGCTGATCGGGCTGCTGCAGTTCATTCCCCTGTTCGTGACAACACCGATCACCGGCTGGGTCGCCGACCGATTCGACCGGCGCTGGATCACACGCTGCACGGTGACGCTGCAGGCACTGTGCGCGCTGACGCTGGCGCTCGTTACGTATACCGAGGGTATGACGCTGCCGGTGCTGTTCTCGATTGCGGTGTTGCTCGGCGTCGGGCGAGCTTTTGCCGGACCGGCGTTCGGAGCACTGGCTCCCAACCTGGTGCCGCGCGCAGTGCTGCCGACGGCGATCGCGCTGAGCTCGATCTCGTGGCAGATCGGCACGATCATCGGACCGGCGATCGGCGGCTTCGCGTATGCTGCCGCCCCCTGGGGGCGTATGCGGTGGCGACCGCGCTGTTCCTGACCGCGCTGCTCGCGCTGTTCACGATCGGCCCCGTGCCGCGCTCGATCACGCCAAGCAAGGCGCACCCGATTCGCCAGATCATCGATGGCCTGGCCTATGTCGGCCAGAACAAGCTCGTGCTGGGGGCGATCACGCTCGATCTGTTCGCCGTGTTTCTGGCCGGGACCAGCGCCTTGCTGCCCATCTACGCGCACGACATCCTGAAGGTCGGGCCGCAAGGGCTGAGCCTGCTCGCCTCCGCCCCCGCCGCCGGCGCGTCGGTGGTCGCCTTGTTCTTCTCGTTCCGCCCGATCAAGACCAATGTCGGCCCCAAGATGCTGGGCGCGGTGCTCGTCTATGGCACGGCGACGGTGGTGTTCGGCCTGTCGCAGATCATGGCGCTCAGCCTCATCGCGCTGGCGGTGGCGGGGGCAGCCGACATGTTCTCGGTCTATATCCGCCAGTCGCTGATTACGCTGCACACCCCCGACGACAAACGAGGGCGCGTCGGCGCGGTGTCGCAGCTCACCATTTCCGCGTCGAATGAACTGGGCGAAGCCGAATCGGGCTTCCTCGCCTCGGCGCTTGGGCCGGTCGGCGCGGTGCTGGTCGGCGGCGGCGGCGCGATTGTAGTCACGATCCTGTGGACCTATCTCTTCCCCAGCATCCGCAACGCCAAGACTTTCGACCCGCCCAAAAGCCCGCAAGATTCCCGCGATCTCGAACTGGAGGCCACGCCATGAAAGCCAACACGATCCTCGACACGATCGGCAACACGCCGCACATCCGCGTCCAGAAGCTGTTCCCGGGGGCCGAAGTCTGGATCAAGTCCGAACGCTCCAATCCGGGCGGATCGATCAAGGACCGCATCGCGCTCGCCATGATCGAGGCCGCCGAAAAGGACGGCCACCTGAAGCCCGGCGGCACGATCATCGAGCCGACTTCGGGCAATACAGGCGTCGGCCTGGCGATGGTCGCGGCGGTCAAGGGCTATAAGCTCGTGCTGGTCATGCCCGAGAGCATGAGCCTCGAACGCCGCCGCCTGATGCTGGCTTACGGCGCGACCTTCGATCTGACCCCGCGCGAAAAGGGCATGAAGGGCGCGATCGAGCGTGCCCTCGAACTCGTCGACCAGACGCCGGGTGCCTGGATGCCGCAGCAATTCGAAAACCCTGCCAATATCGACATCCACACCCGCACCACCGCGATCGAAATCCTCAACGACTTCCGCGATACCCCGATCGACGTCATCATCACCGGCGTCGGCACTGGCGGCCACATCACCGGCGTGGCCGAGCGGTTGAAGCAGGAATGGCCGAATCTGAAGGTCTATGCGGTCGAGCCTGCAGCCTCGCCCGTCATCTCGGGCGGTACGCCCGGGCCGCACCCGATCCAGGGCATCGGCGCGGGCTTCGTCCCCGCCAACCTCCACACGCAGTCGATCGACGGTGCGATCAAGGTCGAGGCCGCCGACGCCAAGGCGATGGCGCGTCGCTCCGCCGCCGAGGAAGGAATCCTGGTCGGGATCAGCTCGGGTGCAACGCTCGCCGCGATCGCGCAGAAACTGCCCGAGCTTCCCGCAGGCTCACGCGTGCTCGGCTTCAACTACGACACGGGCGAACGCTATCTGTCGGTTCCCGACTTCCTGCCCGAAGGTTGATGTCGCAGTAACCCTTTTTCTGCGGTATAAGGCGTTCCGACGGGCGGGGGTCCGTCGGGGGCCAGTCATGCGTAAAATAATGATTTTCGTCAGCGTGCTGCTGGCGTTGTTCCAGATGTATTCGATGGTGGCTACGGGCGGCAGGGACAAAGCACCAACGGCAGCGAGCGTTGTCGCCGTAGCCCCGCGGGCGGTATTGGCCGCTGCCAGCGCCCCCAATGCCCCACAAATGGCACCAATCGTAGCCTCCGCATCCCCTCCCCAAAGCTGTTACCGCCAATATCAGACGAAGTTCCAGCAATGCCGCGCAGCCGACGAAGCCTGCCACCTCAATGCCGCGGACCAATGGGATCTGTGCGAGGCAACGGGCCTTTGGCCCAAATAACAGCTAAACCGAGCTGTATGGGATCGAATCCGGGCGCGCGCGGTGGCGTCCGGAATCGAGACATAGTGCGCCGTCGCGCGACGGCGTTTCAGTTTCCCTGCAGACTAGGCTAAAGCCGCCCGCAATCGTCGGAAAGGAGCTGGTCCTGTCCGACGTCCTCCGTAACAAAGCTGCTTTTGACCTCCATGCTCCCTCCCTTGCGCCCTGGCCATATGCTGCGCGCGATCGTGCTGCTGATCGCCGCAATGGCGATCCTGATACCCGCACTGATCGTGCATTTTGCCCCGCCGGTCGTCCGGCACCTCGTTGCACACCCCCTGCCGACGCGCGTGGTGCCGCAAGCCGAGGTGCCGCCCGTCGAGCCCGTCGCCTTCGAGGATCTCGATCCCGACGAAGCGCGCGCGTTCAACGCCAGCGTCCCGTTCGTCGAAGGCCCCAACCCGGCGGCCCGCCCCTTCCGTTTGCCAGGAGACGCCCCCCAGCAAGCCCGTGCGATCGACTGTATGGCGGCGGCAGTCCTGTATGAGGCCGGGGACGATCCGGTCGGGCAGCGTGCGGTGGCACAGGTCGTCATCAACCGCGTTCGCCACCCCGCCTTTCCCAAGACGATCTGCGGCGTGGTGTTCCAGGGGGCGGAACGACCGACCGGTTGCCAATTCACGTTCACCTGCGACGGAGCGTTGGTGCGACACCATTGGGCAGATGCCCAATGGGCACGCGCGCGCTCGGTCGCAATGGCGGCGCTGAACGGTGCCGTGTTCAGGCCGGTCGGCCATGCCACGCATTACCACACGAACTGGGTCGTGCCGTATTGGCAGTCGAGCCTGGACAAGATTGCTGCGGTCAACACGCACCTGTTTTTCCGCTGGACCGGCTGGTGGGGCACGCCACCTGCGTTCAATCGCCATGTTTCGGCCGACGAGCCCATCATCGCCGCGCTCGCCGCCTATTCCGAAGCGCATCGCGGCATCGACACCGTCGTCGCGCCGGAGGGGGGCGTGGCGGTTGACGCAGCCGCAGCCGCCGCCCCACTCCCCCGCTCTTTGCCGGGGGATGCAAACAGCTTCCTGCTGACGCTAGACCCCGCCACGCTGTCGCCCGATGGCTTTGCACAGCTTGCGGCGCGCGCATGCGCAGATCGCCCTTATTGCAAGGTGATGGGCTGGACCGACCCGACCAAGACTCCAACGGCGCTGCCGCTGCAACCCGCGCAAATTGCCGCAATGTCGTTCAGCTACCTGCGCGATCAAGCCCATGGCTATGACAAGGCGTTGTGGAATTGCCGGGAGTTTCGGCGGTCTTTGCCCGCGCAGTGCATGAAGGCGCAAACCTTCCTGACCGCCGTCGCTGTCGTCCCGGAAAATGAGGCCCCGGCGGCCGTCGCCGCGGGCGCGCAAACGGCAGCCGCGCGCAGCTCGGTACCGGTACTCCCCGATGGCCTTGCAGGCGTGCGCCGCAAGGTGGAAACGCCTGCGGCAAAACCATCGCCGCCAACCAAAACGCCGCCGCCAGTTGCGACGGGAGGTAGCGAAGCGCGCTAACGCGTCGCCGGGCCGATGACATTCACCGGTGCCCCCCCGGCACGGTGGAGGGGGGCGCGATGCGCCCCCTTCCTTTACGCGGCCTCGAACATCTCCGGCGGCAGCGCCATCAATGCTTCCGCGCCCGCCTCGATCTTGCGGCGCAGCGCACCCGCCTCGGGCATGATCCGCTCGGCGAAGTAGCGCGCGGTCACCAGCTTGGCATCGAGGAAGGCTGCATCGCCCTCGCCCGCGGCCTTCAGCTTGGTCGCCGCCGTCACCATCCGCAGCCACATCAGGCCAAGCGCGACGATGCCCATCAGGTGCATGTAGCTGTGCGCCCCGGCTCCGACATTGTCGGGGTTCTTCATGCCGTTCTGGAGGAACCACAGCGTTGCCTGCTGCAACTCGCCATTGGCCTTTTCCAGACGCGCCGCAAAATCGGCGGTTGCTGGATCTGCCTTGCCCGCCGCCACTTCATCCGTGACGACCTTGAACAACGCCTGCACCGCACGGCCGCCATTCTGGGCGAGCTTGCGGCCGACCAGATCCATCGCCTGCACGCCGTTGGTGCCCTCATAGATCATCGCGATACGGGCATCGCGGACATATTGTTCCATGCCCCATTCGGCGATGTAGCCATGGCCGCCATAAACTTGCTGCGCATTGGTCGCGATGTCATAGCCCTTGTCGGTGCCATAGCCCTTGATCACCGGGGTCAGCAGCCCGACCAGATCGGCGGCGAGTTGCTTTTCCTCGTCCGTAGCGGCGGCATGTTCCAGATCGACTTGCAGCGCCGCCCACAGGCACAAAGCGCGCAAGCCCTCGGTCAGCGCCTTGGCTTCCATCAGCATCCGGCGGATGTCGGGATGGACGAACAGCGGATCGGCTTTCTCGCTGGGTTCCTTCGGGCCGGTCAGCGCGCGACCCTGACGACGATCCTGGGCATATTGCACCGCGTTCTGATACGCGACTTCGGCCACGGCCAGGCCCTGCAGACCGACGCCGAGGCGTGCCGCGTTCATCATGATGAACATCGCGGCGAGGCCCTTCATCTCCTCGCCGACCAGCCAGCCGATCGCGCCGTCATAGTTCATCACGCACGTCGAATTGGCGTGGATGCCCATCTTGTGCTCGATCGAGCCGCAGGTGACGGCGTTGCGCGCGCCGAGGCTGCCATCGTCCTCGACCATGAACTTGGGCACCACGAACAGCGAAATGCCCTTCGAGCTTTCCGGCGCGCCCGGCGTCTTGGCCAGCACGAGATGGATGATGTTCTCGGTCAGGTCATGCTCGCCCGACGAAATGAAGATCTTGGTGCCAGTAATGGCGTAGGAACCATCGCCCTGCGGCTCGGCGCGGGTGCGGATCAGGCCGAGGTCAGTGCCGCACTGCGGCTCGGTCAGGTTCATCGTGCCGCCCCATTTGCCGCTGACCATGTTGGGGACGTACTTAGCCTTCTGCTCGTCCGAGCCCTTGACCAGCAACGCCGCGATCGCACCGTGCGTCAGCCCGGGATACATGGCGAATGCCATGTTGGAGGAGATCATGAATTCCTGAAACGCGGTCGAAACGACGTGCGGCATCGCCTGCCCGCCAAACTCCTCCGGCGCGCTGAGCGTGCCCCAGCCCGATTCGACGAACGCGTCATAGGCTTCCTTGAAACCCTTGGGCGTGGTGACCGATCCGTCGTCATGGCGGGTGCAGCCTTCCTGATCGCCCGAATGATTGAGCGGGAACAGCACCTCGGCGACGAACTTGCCGCCCTCGTCCAGCACGGCATCGACCACATCGGGCGTTGCATTCTGGAAGCCGGGCAGATCGGCATAAGCCGGAAGGCCGACCACATGATCGAGCACGAAGCGAACATCACGAGCAGGGGGCGTATATTTCGGCATGGGGTTCAGTCCTTCAGGCGGCCTTGTGCGCCATTGGTTTCAAGCAAGGTGACGAAGTCGGCAAGTTCGGTAATCGCCGCATCGATATCGTGTTTTTGCGACTGGAGCAGCGCCATGCGCTCCCGACACCGCGCGATGGTGGTTGCCTTCTGCACCTGGCGACCATCGCCAATGTCGTACAGGTCGATCATTTCGCGAATCTCGCCGAGACTGAAGCCAACGCGCTTGCCCCGCAAAATCCAGGCAAGCCGCGCGCGATCGCGCTGCGAGTAGATGCGCGAGGTGCCGCGCCGCTCAGGCGCGATCAGCCCCTCGTCCTCGTAAAAGCGCAACGCCCGTGCGGTTACGCCGAATTCGGCCGACAAATCGGAAATGGAAAAGTGATCGCGCGTCGGGTGGCGATCGATCACGGCATAGGCTGGACCGCTAGGCATGAGCGACAAATAGTTTACCCTTACGTGAACGTCAAGCTCAACCGCCGCCAGCGCAAAGCAACCGGCCCCGGCTATCGCGCAAGGTCGATGCCTCCGAGATCGACTCGCTGAGCCGTGCCACATCCAGTGCAGCGATCGACGCGCGATGGATGCAGACCTTTTGGCATCCATCGGGCACGCGCGGCGGAAAGACGATCCGGTCCCCCTCGAAACGGGCATCGAAGCTGCAGGCCGAATCGCCGCCTTCCCCGCCGCGATCCAAGGTGATGTGCAGCGTTTCCCCGACTCGAGTCACGGTGCCAGACCCGCCGCAATTCTGCTGGTCGTCATAATCGACAAACACGCCGATGCGGTACGCCGTTGCGCTCGGCACGATGCAAACGCGGTCGCTTTCGCGCGCATACAGACCCGTAATGTCGGTGCTGGCGGGGTCGGGGATGACGCCCGCCTGGATGGCAGCGGCCTCCAGCCCGACCGGGGTCGGCGTGGCCGCAGGCTTGGGCTCAGCGCGGTGACACCCGCCTAGAACGAGGACCAGCAGCAGCGCGGCCCGCTTCACGCGGCCGACACCAACCGATCGCCGTCGATTCGACGATAGAAGCAGCTCCGCTCGCCCGTGTGGCAAGCCGGGCCCGCGGGGTCGACGATCAGCCACACGGCATCCTGATCGCAATCGATGCGAATGTCGGCCACGCGCAATACATGGCCCGACGTCTCGCCCTTCTTCCACAGCGCGGAGCGGCTGCGCGACCAGAAATGCGCCTCGCCGCTTTCGACCGTCAACCGCAGCGCCTCGGCATTCATATGGGCGAGCATCAGCACATCGCCCGACACGCGGTCGGTCGCGACCGCCGTGATCAAGCCAGCGGAATCATATTTGGGGTCCAGCACCAGGCCGGTTTCGCGAAGGTCTGCCATGCCGCAGGTCTAGCGCCCGCAGCCGCCCCCGTCATCCTTCCGCTGTCATTCGGCGCGAATCGCCTTGATCAGTTCGGCTTTGGTCATGCGCGAGCGCCCGACAACGCCGATCTCCCGCGCCTCCTCCAGCAGGTCGCTCTTGGTGCGCTGGTCCAGCGTCCCGCCGCGATGGCGGAGTGTGCCCGCCGCTTTGGCGTTGGCGATTCGCGCCGCCTTCTGCTCAGAGGCCCCCTGTTTGCGCAGCGCTTCGTAGAGTTCGTCGTCCTTCACGCTGGGTCCGTGATCCTTCGCCATGCTCAATCTCCCGCGACCGATAACAAACTTTCCCGCAAAGCCGCCGAAACGAACAATGCGACCAATCGCTCCCCATCATGTGACAAAAGCGCGACAAACCGAATGGCGCTCCCTATATGCCGCCTCGAAGCTCTACCCTCCCCCAAAGGGCCCCCATGCTGACAACCAATCCGTTCGACGTCTCCCAAGATGGAGACACGCTGCATGAAGAGTGCGGCATTTTCGGTATCTCTGGCGCAGCCGATGCGGCGCGCCTGGTCGCACTGGGGCTGCACGCGCTCCAGCATCGCGGCCAGGAAGCGGCCGGCATCACCAGCTTTGACGGCACCGAATTCCACACCCACCGCGCGATGGGCCATGTCGCGGGCAATTTCGACCGCGAAGAGGTGATGGTCCCGCTGCGCGGCAGCGTCGCCTGCGGGCATGTGCGCTATTCGACCACTGGCGAAACCGCGCTGCGCAACGTCCAGCCGCTCTATGCCGATCTCGCCTCGGGCGGCTTCGCGATCGCGCATAACGGCAATATTTCCAACGCGATGCGGCTGCGGCGCGATCTCGTGCGGCGCGGTTCGATCTTCCAGTCGACCAGCGACACTGAGACGATCATTCACCTCGTCGCCACTTCCAATTACCGTACGGTCGTCGACAAGTTCATCGATGCACTCAAGCGTGTCGAAGGAGCCTATTCGCTGATCGTGATGACGCCCGAGGGCATGATCGCCTGCCGCGATCCGCTCGGCATCCGCCCGCTGGTGATGGGCAAGATCGAACAATCGGACGGCAGCGAGGCGGTAATCTTCGCTTCCGAAACGGTTGCGCTCGACGTGGTCGGTGCGACCTTCGTCCGCTCGATCGAGCCAGGCGAGCTGGTGATGGTCAAAGGCAGCGAGATCACCTCGCACAGCCCGTTCGCGCCGGTCGCGCCGCGCCCGTGCATCTTTGAATTCGTCTATTTCTCGCGCCCCGATTCGATCTCGGAGGACCGCAGCGTCTACACCGTGCGCAAGGCGATCGGCGCGCAGCTCGCGATCGAAAGCCCGGTCGAGGCGGATCTGGTGATCCCGGTTCCCGATTCGGGGACCCCGGCGGCGCTGGGTTATGCGCAGGAATCGGGGATTCCGTTCGAACTGGGCATCATCCGCTCGCATTATGTCGGCCGCACCTTCATCCAGCCGGGCGACAAGGTCCGCCACTTGGGCGTGAAGCTGAAGCACAACGCCAATCGCGCGCTGATCAAGGGCAAGCGCGTCGTGCTGATCGACGATTCGATCGTGCGTGGCACCACCAGCCTCAAGATCGTCGAAATGATGCGCGAAGCGGGCGCGGCCCAAGTGCATATGCGCATCGCCAGCCCGCCGACGCGGCATTCGTGCTTCTACGGCGTCGACACGCCCGAACGTGCCAAGCTGCTCGCCGCGACCAAGAATCTCGAAGAAATGGCGACCTATATCAAGGCCGACAGCCTCGCCTTCATCTCGATCGACGGGCTCTACAAGGCGCTCGGCGAACCCCAGCGCAACGCGATCCGCCCGAGCCATTGCGATGCCTGCTTCACCGGCGATTATCCGACCACGCTGACCGACCAGGACGATGTTTCCTCGGTCGACCAGTTCGCGTTGCTGGCGGAACGGATGATCTGATCTTTACCGTTCGGACTGAGCTTGTCGAAGCACCGCCCTTTCTTCTAACGATTCAGAAAGTGCCGCCCTTCGACAAGCTCAGGGCGAACGGGAGTTAGTACATGACCGACAAGCCCCTCGCCAACCAGATCGCGCTCGTTACCGGTGCCAGTCGCGGTATCGGGGCGGCGACCGCCCAGGCTTTGGCGGCGGCGGGTGCGCATGTCGTGCTGACCGCGCGCACCGCTGCGGGGCTGGAAGCGGTCGAAAGCGCGATCTTCGATGCCGGCGGGTCCGCGACAATCGCACCGCTCAACTTGACCGAGACCGACAGCATTGCCCGCCTGGGCGCGGCGATCGGAGAGCGCTGGCCTGCGCTCGACATCATGGTGCTCAACGCCGCGATGCTGGGGCAATTGTCTGCCGTGCCCGCGATCGACGTGAAGGAAATGGCGCAAGTCCTGACGCTCAACATCAGCGCACAGGCAGCGTTGATCGCGGCGTTCGACCCGATGCTGCGCAAGTCCAAACGCGCGCGGGTGATTGGCCTCACCTCCAGCGTGGCGCGCAAGCCGCGCGCCTATTGGGGGCTGTACGGGGCATCCAAGGCGGCGTTCGAAACGCTGCTCGCGTCCTATGGCGACGAAATGGAGCGGATCAGCAATGTCCGCACCGCAATCCTCGATCCCGGCGCGACGCGGACGGCGATGCGGCACAAGGCCTATCCCGGCGAAGACCCGAAATCGGTCAAGGAGCCAGCGGTGGTGGCCGACCGCATCGTCGCGCTGCTGACCGAGGATTTCGCGACCGGGCATTTCGAGCGGATCGGCTAAGCGCCCTTAACCAGCGTCACCTGTGCGACATCAATCCCGCCGCCGCGAAAGCCACCTTCGCAGTACATCAGATAATAGCGCCATAAGTCGATGAATTTTTGATCGAATTTCTTCGGCAAGCGACCGGAAGCGACCGCCGCGTCAAAACGATCGCGCCAGCGGCGCAGCGTCTCGGCATAATGTAGCCCGAAGCCGTGCCGGTCGCGCCACTCGAGCCCGTTCTGCTCCGCGAACGCGCGAAACCGGCTTTCCGACAACAGCATTCCGCCCGGAAAGACGAAGCGCTGTATAAAATCGACGTTCGCCGCATAGGCCTCGAAGATCGCGTCATCGATCGCGATATATTGAATCGCTGCGCGCGCGCCGGGCTTCAGCGCCCGTGAGATTGCCGCGAGATAGGTGCCCCAATATTCCTGCCCGACCGCCTCGACCATTTCGATGCTGGCGACGCCATCGTACTGCCCTGTCACGTCGCGATAATCGGTAAGCGACACGGTGACGCCCGTCAGCCCGGCGGTTGCGATCCGCGCGTTGACCGCACGCTCCTGCTCCGCCGACAGCGTGATCGCGTCCACCGCCAGCCCGCGTCGCGCAGCAGCCTCGGCAAAGCCGCCCCAGCCGCAGCCGATCTCCAGCACGCGCGCGCCCGGTGGCAGCGCCAAGCGATCGAGGACCGCCTCGTTCTTGCGCGCCTGCGCCGCTTCCAGCGACTCCTCGGTCACGACCGGTTCGGCAAACAGCGCCGACGAGTAAGTCAGGCTGGGGTCGAGCCACAGCCGGTAGAAATCGTTGCCCAAATCATAGTGAAACTCGATATTTCGCTTAGAACCGGTGCGAGAATTACGTCGCAAGCCATTACGCCAATGACGTAAAAACCGCATCGCGCCCTGCGCGCGCCCGGCCCCGCCGAGGGTGCGTCGGTTGCGCATGAACAGTTCGAACAACACCGTGGGATCGGGACTGCGCCATTCGCCCTTCGACCAGGCGACGTACCAGCCTGCCGAGCCGCCGGTCACCAAGCGGCCCAGCGCGCGCCAGCGCACCAGATCAACCACGGCGTCAGGCCCCGGCGCTCGCCCGCCAAGCCTGCGCGTGCGCGTGCCGGGAAGGGTTGCCGTCAACGATCCTTCCGCCAAGCCGGCATCAATCCGGTCGAGCAAGCGGTCGAACAGAGTCGCGAGAAGGCTGGTCATCGCGGCTTCCCTCGCACCCTCAGGGCGCGCTCGCAAGCGGTTCAATGAGCCTGTTTTACTGCTGCCAGCGCCCGTTCGCGCGCCGCGCGGTGGCCGATGATCTTGGGCGGATAGGCAGCGGGCCGACATCCGGCTTCTTCGGGGTCGTGGATCGCGTCGCCGCGCACCTGCGCCAGTTCTGGCACCCACTGGCGAATATAGTCCCCGGCCTCGAATTTGGGCGATTGCACGAGGGGTGCCATGATGCGGACGAACATGTTCGCGTCGATCCCCGTCCCGGCGGTCCACTGCCAGTTGACCGCGTTGGACCCGTAATCGGCATCGACCAAGCAATCCCAGAACCAGCGCTCGCCCTCGCGCCAGTCGATCAGCAGATGCTTGATCAGAAAGCTGGCGGTAATCATGCGCACGCGATTGTGCATCCAGCCCGTAGCCCAGAGCTGTCGCATACCGGCGTCGACGATCGGATAGCCGGTGCGCCCCTGCTGCCATGCCTTCAGATCGGCGGCAGCGGCGGCTCCCGTGCGCCATGGCAACGTGTCGAGTGTCGGACGCCCGTTCCGGCTGCCATAGTCCGGGAATTGCAGGATCACATTTTGCGCATAATCGCGCCAGCCAAGCTCGCTGAAGAAGGTATCGACCGATCCGCCAGCTGCGGCCACCGCGTGCCACACCTGGGCTGCCGAGAGTTCGCCGAAATGCAGATGCGGCGACAGGCGCGAGCTGCCTTCGATCGACGGCAGATTGCGGGTTTCGTCATAAGTGGCGGCATGGCGTTTGAAGGCGTTCAGTTTGTGCCACGCCCCCGCTTCGCCCGGGGTCCAATCCGCTGCGAAGCCGGTCGCCCAATCCGGTTTGATCGGCAGCAAGCCCCACTCGTCGAGCCGCTCGCTGCGCGGCCAGTGCGCGGGCGCGGGAATCCTCGACGGTTTGGGCAGCGGCGCGGGCGGCGGCATCTGCTGCTGCAGCGCGCGCCAGAACGGGGTGAATATCTTATACTGCCCGCCGCTACCGGTGGTGATCGACCCAGGCTGTGCGAGATAGTTGCCGCCATGACATATGAGATCGAGCCGCTTCGCCACCGCGCGTTCGGCATTGCGCCACCACGGCTCGAAGTGGCGGATGCAATGCACGCGGCTTGCCCCGGTTTCGGCGGCGAGTTCCTCCAGCGCGGTCTCGCATTTCCCGCGCCTCAGGATCAGCCGTGACCCCGCCGCACGCAGATCGGTATCGAGGCAGGCAAGGCTGTGGTGCAGCCACCAGCGCGATGCACCGCCCATGGCATAGTGTTTGGGAGTCTCTTCATCGAGGACGTACACTGGGATGACCGCCCCCTCCCCGATCGCAGCGGCAAGCGCGGGCTGGTCGGCAAGGCGCAAGTCACGGCGCAGCCAGAGGAGGGTTGGAACGCTGGTCAAGGCTTGGGCAACGTGCGGTGGAAATTACGCGCACAAAGCCACAAAGACACAAAGGATTCCCTCACTGGAACGGGCTTGCGAGATTGGTGATCGCTCAACCCACGTCCTTCTTTGCGCCTTTATGCGAGTTTCCTTACTCCGCCCGCGGCTCTTTCTCCACCTGCCAGGTCTGGCCCTGGCTCAGCAGATGCTGGAGGTTGGGCGTCTTGCCCTTGGCGGCTTCGATATTCTGCGTGACGACCGCGCTTTCGAAGGTCGGGGCGGGATCGTCGAACAGCACGCCCAAAGCCATCGGGAAAGTGCCGAACGGCATTTCCACCAGCATGTGCGCCAACCCGCGATTGGTCTGGTCATGGACAATCACGCCCGCCGCCTGCCAATCGCCATCGACCACGTCGACGACCTTGAGCACCAGCCGTTCGCGATCCATCGTCAGGCCCTTGGTGCCGCCGTCGAACAGCAACGGCTTGCCGTGCTCGACCCACATCTGGCTGCCCGCCGCATTCTTCTTCTCGGTGAAGGGCGCGAACACGTCGTCATTGTAGACGATGCAGTTCTGGAAGATTTCGACGAACCCCGTGCCCTTATGAGCGTAGGCCGCCTTGAGCACGCCAACGAGATTCTTGTGAACGTCGATCGCGCGCGCGATGAAGCGCCCGCCCGCGCCCAGCGCAAAGGCACACGGGTTGGCCGGGCGGTCGACCGAGCCGAACGGCGTCGATGGCGTGCGCGTGCCGACGCGCGACGTCGGCGAATATTGCCCCTTGGTCAGACCGTAAATCTCGTTGTTGAACAGCAGCACCTGGCAATCGAGATTGCGGCGAATGAGGTGCATCGTGTGGTTGCCGCCGATCGACAGCGCATCGCCGTCGCCGGTGATGATCCACACGTCGAGATCGGGATTGGCGAGCTTCACGCCCGTCGCCACCGCCGGCGCACGGCCGTGGATGGTGTGGAAGCCGTAGGTTTCCATATAATAAGGGAAGCGCGACGAGCAGCCGATGCCGCTGACGAACACGGTGTTTTCGGGCCGTGCGCCAATCTCGGGCATGGTGCGTTGCACCGCCTTCAGAATCGCATAGTCACCGCAACCGGGGCACCAACGCACCTCCTGGTCGGTTTCCCAATCCTTGGGGGTGGACTTGGCGATGGGGGTCATGTCGTTCATCGGAGAAGACCTGAATGTTGGAAGCGGATTATGACAGGGCGGCCAAGGCGGCGTCGATCGCTGCCTCGATTTCGGAGATCAGGAAGGGCTGACCGGACACTTTGTTGAGCGGCTTGGCGTCGACCAGGAACTGGTCGCGCAGCACCGTCTTGAGCTGGCCGGTGTTCATTTCCGGAACCACGATCCGCTCATAACCCTTTAGCAAAGCACCCAGATTGGCAGGCATCGGCCAGATGTGGCGGATATGGATGTGGGCGACATCCAAACCCCTGGCGCGGGCGCGGCGCACCGCCTGGTGGATCGGTCCGAAGGTCGAGCCCCAGCCGACGATCGCCAGCTTGCCCGAGGTTTCGCCCAGTTCCACGATCTGGTCCGGCACCGCGATATTGGCAACCTTGTCGCGGCGGATTTCGGTCATCTTCTGGTGGTTTTCGGCACCATAATCGAGGTTGCCGGTGCCGACCGCTTTCTCGATCCCGCCGATGCGGTGGAGCAAGCCGGGCGTGCCGGGCTTCACCCACGGACGCTTCAATTTCTCATCGCGGCCATAGGGCAGGAATTTCCACTCGTCCGGATTTTCCGACGCGAGCTTGTCCTGCATTTCCTGCTTGCCGGCAAACTCGACCGGGAACGGGGCATAGCTGCTCATGTCCGGCACCAGCCACGGCTCCGCAGCATTGGCGATATAGCCGTCGGTCAACAGCATCACCGGCGTCATATACTGCACCGCGATGCGCACCGCCTCGATCGCGCAATCGAAGCAATCGGCGGCGGACCGCGCGGCGATCACCGGCATCGGCGCATCACCGTTGCGGCCATAGACCGCCTGATAAAGATCGGATTGTTCGGTCTTGGTCGGCAGCCCGGTCGAAGGCCCGCCGCGCTGCGAATTGACGATGACGAGGGGCAGCTCGGTCATGATCGCCAGCCCCATCGCCTCGCCCTTCAGCGCAATGCCCGGACCCGACGACGAGGTGACGCCAAGCTGCCCGGCATAGGATGCACCGATCGCCGAGGCGATTGCGGCGATCTCATCCTCGGCCTGGAAGGTGGTGACGCCATATTCCTTCAGGCGCGACAGGAAGTGCAGGATCGCCGAGGCGGGCGTGATCGGATAGCCGCCGAAGAACATCGGCACGCCAGCCAATTGCACGCCAGCGACCAGCCCCATCGAAATCGACTCGGCACCGGTCACAGTGCGGTAGAGACCGGGCTCGGCTGGGGCGACACCGATATGCTGCTGCTTCATCGGCCCGGAAAGCTCGGCAGTTTCGCCATAAGCATGACCAGCGTTCAGCGCCGCGATATTGGCCTCGGCCAACACCGGGGCTTTGGCGAATTTCGACTTGAGCCAGTCGATGATCGGCTGCCGGTCGCGATCGAACATCCAGAGCGCCAGACCCAGCGTCCACATGTTCTTGCAGCGCAGCGCTTCCTTATTGCCGAGGCCGAAGGGCTTCACCGCATCGAGCGTCAATTGCGAAATGTTGAAGCTCAGCAACTGCCACTTGGCGAGGCTGCCATCGGTCAGCGGGTTGGTGGCATATTTCGCCTTGGCGAGGTTGCGTTCGCCGAATTCGCCTTCATCGGCGATGATCAGGCCGCCCGCCTTCAACTGGCCGACATTCACCTTCAGCGCCGCCGGGTTCATCGCGACGAGTACGTCGGGGGCGTCGCCTGCGGTCTCGATCGCGGTCGAGCCGAAATTGATCTGGAAGGCGGAAACGCCGAACAACGTGCCCTGCGGCGCGCGGATTTCGGCGGGAAAATCGGGAAAGGTCGCCAGATCGTTGCCGGACAGCGCGGTGGACAGCGTGAACTGCCCGCCCGTCAACTGCATCCCATCGCCCGAATCGCCCGCGAAGCGGACGACAACCGACTCGGCGGCGGGGTGGGCGGAGGCTTCTTGGGGGGTTACTTCATGCGCGGCGGTCGCCATTACGTCTGTCCTGCGGGATATCGTTGTCATGCCCCTTATGCCTCGGAAGGCGGCGGGCCAAGGTAGTTTGAGCGTAGCGGAAGGCAACCGTTGCTTTAGGGCAACGCCACAGCGCCGGTAAAGCGCGCTTCCTGATAGGCTTGCCCCAGCGTCAAAATCGCGCGCACATGCGCCTCGGCGAGCACCGCGACGTCGCGCCCATATCCCCCGCCAACGGTGCTCGCGAGCGCAATGCCGCGTGCGGCTGCGGCACGGCCGACAAAGGTGTCGCGCGCCACCAGCCCCTGCGGCGTCAGCGACAGGCGACCGAGCCGATCCTCCGCCAACGGATCGACCCCCGCCTGATACAGAATCAGATCTGGGCGATACGCATCGAGCATTGGCAGCAAGGTTTCCGCCAGCGCCGCAAGATAGGCGGCGTCCCCGGTTCCGTCCGGCAACGCGACATCGCAGGTCGAGCGTGCCTTGCGCGCAGGAAAATTCTTCTCGGCATGAATCGAATAGGTGGCGATTCCCGGATGCCCGGCGGTGAGCGCCGCCGTGCCGTCCCCCTGATGCACGTCGCAATCGACCACCAGCACCCGCCGCGCATCCTCTTCGGCCAGACGGACCGCAGCGATGGCGAGATCGTTGAGCACGCAATAGCCAGCGCCCGTCGCCGCCAGCGCATGATGGCTGCCGCCCGCACTGTTCGCCGCAAAACCGCGTTCGAGGGCAAGCTTGCCCGCCAGCCACGTGCCGCCCGGCACCACCGCAGCGCGCGCCGCCACCGATGGCGTTACGGCAAAGCCGATCCGACGTTCCTTGTCGCGCGGGACGCGGGCGGCGAGCACCTCGGCGACATAGTCCGGATCGTGCGCGGCCTCGAGCCAGCGCAAGGGCATCGACACGGGTTCGTGCCATTCGATCGCGGCACCGTGTGCGCGCAACAGATCGCGGATTGCGGCATTCTTGCTGAGCTGGCTCGGATTGGCGGATTGGCCGGAAGCGACATAGGCTGGGTGATGGACGACCGCGATCATCCCGCTTAGGTAGGCATGCAGCTGGCACAGACCAATGGAGAGATGCGTGACCCAACCCTATGTCCGCCCCGATGTCGCGGGTTTCCTCGGATTTCTCAACAATCTGCCCGGCCCCAAGATGCACCAGCTCGAACCCCCTGCGGCGCGCGCAACCTATGCCGCGATGAAGGACATTGCCGATCCCCCGGTTGGCGAGCTCGCCACCATCGCCGACCTCACCATTCCCGGTCCGGCTGGCGATATTCCCGCGCGGCTGTTCGACGTGGCGGAAAGCCGTACGCCGGGGCCGCTCATTGTCTTTTTCCATGGCGGCGGCTTTGTGATCGGCGACCTCGACACGCATGCCAGCTTTTGCGCCGAGGTTTCGCGCACACTCGATCTGCCGGTGCTGGCGGTCGATTATCGGCTCGCTCCCGAGACGCCCTGGCCCGCCGCGCCGGACGATTGCGAAGCGGCAGCGCGCTGGGCGGCCGACAGCCCCGCCGCATTGAGTCGCAAGGTCACCGGTCTGGTGACTTGCGGTGACAGCGCCGGAGGCAACCTCGCGATCGTCGTCGCGATGGCGCTGCGCGATACGCCCGCCGCTGTTCCGGTGATCGCGCAATTGCCCTTCTATCCGGCGACCGACACGACGCAGGACTATCCTTCCTACAGCCAGTTCGCCGAAGGGTATCTGCTGACCCGTGACAGCATGGACTGGTTCAACGCTGCCTATCAGGCCGAGGCGGAACACATCCGCGCTTCGCCCCTGAAAGGCGATCTCACCGGAATGCCACCGGCGGTGGTGGTGACCGCCAGCCTCGACCCCATTCGCGACCAGGGCCGCGCTTATGCTGCAGCGCTGGCGCGCGCGGGCGTTGCCGTCGTGTACCGCGAAGCGGTAGGGAACATCCACGGCTTCATCACGCTGCGCAAGGCGATCCCCTCCTCGGTCGGCGATGTGGCGGGCGCATTGGCAGCGGCCAAGACGCTGATCGCCGAGGCCGGCGCGTAACCCCATAAGGACCGTTCATGACCGATATCGCCACCCTGCCCTACCGCCCCTGTGCCGGGCTGATGATCCTGAACGCCGACGGAAAGGTCTTCGTCGGCCAGCGCATCGATGCCGAGGTCGAGGCATGGCAAATGCCGCAGGGTGGCATCGACGATGGCGAGGATGCGCAAACTGCGGCGATCCGCGAACTGGGGGAAGAAACCGGCATCGCCCCCGACAAGGTCGAACTGATCGCGATCGCGCCCGATGAGCTGTTCTACGATTTGCCGGAAGAACTGGTCGGCAAGGTGTGGAAGGGCAAATGGCGCGGCCAGCGGCAGCGCTGGTTCCTGTACCGCTTTCTCGGCAGCGATGCGGACATCGACATCGCCACCGCGCATCAGGAGTTCAAGGACTGGACTTGGGTTGAGCCGCATACCCTCCCCGAAGTGATCGTCGCGTTCAAAAAGCCGTTGTACGAACAGGTGCTTGCCGCTTTTGCGCCGCATCTGCGCTGAACCGAAACGCGCTGGCGACGAACGCTATTCCGTTACGGCAATTGCCGCTCTATCAGGTTCGCATGCTTGCCATGCTGATCTTCGCTGCGCCCGTCCTTCTGGGCAACGCCGATCCGGCACCGCCCGTTCAAACCGTACCGACCGCAACACCGCCTGCGCCCGCGCCAATTCCGCCAGCAGTCAAGGCGATGCTCGACGCCGCGATCGCGTCGAACAACGATGGCGAGATCGTCACCGTCGCCAAATATGCCCGCGCGGCCGCCCCCGAGGCGGCCAAGGCGATCGATGCGCAGGTGGCAGCCTGGAAAGCCGCGCAGGAAGCGAGCAAACGCGAGCGGATCGAGGATGCCGGGATTTTCGATCTGTGGCATGGCAAAGCCGAGCTGGGCGGCTATCTCACCACCGGCAACACCCGCGACGTTGGCGTCAGCGGCGCGATCGCGCTGACGCGCGAGAGCGTGCGGTGGCGGCACAAGGTCAATTTCGCCGCCGATTACAAGGAAAGCGGTGGGCTCATCAGTCGCGAGCATTTTCTTGCCGCGTATGAACCGAACTTCAAATTTTCGACGCGCGCCTATGTCTATGGGGCGACGCAGTTTGAGAGCGACCGTTTTCTTGGATATTACGACCGATATTCGGCATCGCTCGGTGCGGGATATAGCGCGCTGCGCGGCGGCGGGTTCAAGCTCGATCTCGAACTCGGGCCAGCCTATCGCAAGACCGATTTTACCGACTCCACCAAGGAGAATAGCGTCGCCGCGCGCGGCTCGGTCGATTTCGGGTGGAAATTGTCGAAAGCGATCAACCTGACCCAGGTCGCTTCGGCCTATGTTCAGAAGGTCAACTCGACCGTCAGCAGCACGACGGCGCTCAACGCGAAACTGATTGGCCCGCTCGCGGCGCAGCTGTCTTATGCGGTGCAATATGAAAGCACGCCGCCCGTCGGCCGGGTCGGCACCGACACCACCAGTCGCGCGGCATTGGTCTATAGTTTCTGACCCGCATGGGGTGGAGCGTGCGCGCGTGACCCGCTAGACCGTCGTCATGGTGGGGATGACAAACGAGGAACGCGCAGCAATCGACCATGTCGCGACAGCGCCAATGCTGGCGCAGGTTGAAGCGTGGTCGGCGATCAATTCGGGCACACGCAATCTCGCAGGCCTGGCCCAAATGGCCGAATTGCTTGTGGCGGCTTTCGGCACGCTTCCGGGGGAGCCGGCGCTGGTTGTCGGCAACGCCGCACAGAACGTCGCCCCCGACGGCACGGTGACGGTGGTCGAGCACGGCAAGCATCTGCACCTGGTGGTACGGTCGGATGCGCCGGTGCAGATTCTGCTGACCGGCCATATGGACACGGTCTATCCGGTCGACCAGCCCTTCCAGACGCTCACCACGCTGCCCGACGGCACGCTGAACGGCCCCGGTGTTGCCGACATGAAGAGCGGGCTGGCGGTGATGCTGGCCGCCCTGTCCGCAGTCGAGGCGAGCCCGCTTGCCCCGCGCATCGGCTATGAAGTCGTGATCAATTCCGACGAGGAAACGGGCTCTTTCTCCTCATCTGCGCTGATTGCCGCAGCCGCGCGCGGCAAGATCGCGGCGCTGACCTATGAACCCGCGCTCCCCGATGGCACGCTGGCCGGCGCACGCGGCGGCACCGGCAATTTCTCGATCGTGGTAACGGGCAAAAGCGCCCATGCCGGGCGCAACCCCGACGAAGGCCGCAATGCCATCGTCGCCGCTTCCGATCTGGCGCTGCGGCTGTTCGCACTGCGTAGCCCGACGCTCGCGGTCAATCCGGCACGGATCGAGGGCGGCGGCCCGAATAACGTGGTGCCCGACCATGCCGTGCTGCGCATCAACTTCCGCCCCGCCGACCACGCCGAGATCGCCCGCGCCCAGGCCGCGCTCGACCGCGTGACCGCGGACGTCGCAACCGCGCACGACGTCTCCATCGCCGTCCATGGCAGCTTCAACCGACCGCCCAAGCCGATCGACCCCGGTGCCGCAAAATTGTTCGCTCTGGTCAAGGAATGCGGCGCAGACCTCGGCCTCGACATTGCATGGCGCGCCACGGGAGGAGTGTGCGACGGCAACACCATCGCGGCATGCGGCGTGCCGGTGGTCGATACGATGGGAGCGCGCGGCGGCGCGATCCATTCGCCCGATGAATTCCTGATCGTCGAATCGCTGCCCGAGCGCGCCGCGCTTTCCGCACTCACGATCCTCCGTATCGCCCAAAGGGGGGCCTTGTGACTCACGTAATCCGCGCCGCGCGCGACAGCGACCTGCAACCGCTTTACGAAATGGCGAAATTGACGGGCGGCGGCTTCACCAATTTGCCGCCTGACCGCGCTGCCCTGCGCGCCAAGCTGGAACGTAGCGCCGCCGCCTTCGCCCGGATCGAGGACAGCAAGGCCGACGATCTGTTCGTGCTGGTGCTGGAAGACCTCGCGACCGGCGAAGTGCGCGGCACCTGCCAGATCTTCACCCATGTCGGGCAGAGCTATCCATTTTACAGCTATCGGCTCGGCACGCTGACGCAGCATAGCAAGGAACTCGGCCGCACCTTCCGCGCCGACATGCTAGGCCTGACGACCGACTTGGAAGGGTGCAGCGAAGTCGGCGGCCTGTTCCTGCATCCGGGCGAACGTGCGGGAGGCCTGGGCATGTTGCTGGCGCGCAGCCGCTATTTGTTCATTGCCCAGCACCGCATGCGCTTTGCCGATCGCGTGCTCGCCGAATTGCGCGGGATCATCGATGAAGCGGGGGGATCGCCCTTCTGGGATGGCCTTGCCGGGCGCTTCTTCGGGATGAATTTCCAGGACGCCGACCAGTTCAACGCGGTGCGCGGGCATCAGTTCATCGCCGACCTGTTCCCCAAGCACCCGATCTACATCGCCATGCTGCCCGAAAGCGCGCGCGCGGTGATCGGCCTGCCCCACCCTTCCGGCCGCGCCGCAATGCGGATGCTGGAGAATGAGGGGTTCGCTTACGAAAACTATGTCGACATTTTTGACGGCGGCCCGACCATGCTGGCCAAGACCGACCAGGTCCGCACCATCCGTGACGCTCGAACCGAGCGTGTGGCGGCGATTGACGGCGATGGCGGTGAACCCGCGCTGATTTCGCGCGGGCGATTGTCGGATTTTCGCTGTACCTATGGAGCCCTGCAAGCGCGCGAGGACGGCGTCGTGCTGGCGCAGGAAACCGCCGCTGCGCTGGGCGTCGCCGAAGGCGATACGATCAGCCATGTCGCGCGGAACTGAACGGGCATGATCCGCGAGATCAATTTCGACGGCATCATTGGTCCGAGCCACAATTATGCCGGGCTCAGCCACGGCAATCTTGCCGCGACGCGCAACGCCGGGGCGACCGCCTATCCGCGCCGCGCCGCGCTGGAGGGCGTCGCCAAGATGCGCGCGAATCTGGCGCTGGGGCTGACGCAGGGTATCCTCCTCCCGCATGACCGGCCTAACCGCCGCTGGCTGGCCGCCCTTTCGACCCGCTATGACGCGGCCGATCCTGTCCTGCAGGCGCAGGCGATGTCGGCCTCGGCGATGTGGGCGGCCAACGCCGCCACGGTGTCGCCCGCCCCCGACACAGGGGATGGACGCTGCCACCTGACCGTCGCCAACCTCGTCACCATGCCGCATCGCAGCCATGAGGCGGTGGAGACGTTGCGCCAACTCCGCCTCGCCTTTGCCGACCCGGCCTTTACGGTCCACGAGCCCATTCCCGCGCCCTTTGGCGATGAAGGTGCCGCAAACCATATGCGGCTGTGCGAACACCATGATGCAGCCGGAATCGAGCTGTTCGTTTATGGCGTATCGGGCGGCGGCTTCCCGGCACGCCAACGGCTTGAGGCGAGCGCTGCAGTGGTGCGCGCACACGCGCTGGACCCGGCCCGCACGCTGTTCATCGAACAGGCCCCCGAAGCGATCGCGGCAGGTGCCTTCCACAACGATGTGGTCGCAGTGTCCAACGAGCGCGTGCTCTTCACGCACGAACGCGCCTTTGCCGATCGCGAAGGCACCTATGCCGCAATTCGCGAACGCGCGCCCTGGGCCGAGATCGTGGAGGTTCCCGCCGATGCCGTCAGCCTGGCCGATGCGATCGCTTCCTATCTGTTCAATGCCCAGCTCGTGACGCTGCCCGATGCGACGATGGCGCTGATCGTGCCGCAGGAGGCGCGGGAGAACGCGGCCGTGTGGCGATGGCTGCAAACGATGCTTGCAGGCAACGGCCCGATTCGCAGGGTCGAGGTGGTCGACGTACGCCAATCCATGGCCAATGGCGGCGGCCCCGCTTGCCTGCGGTTGCGGGTCGTGGCGGATCCGGCGCGGGTCGACACCCGTTTTCTGGTGGACGATGCGCGGCTGAATCTCATCGCGCAGGTGATCGAACAGCATTGGCCCGAGGCGATTGCGCCAGCCGATATTGGCGATCCCTCGCTTGTCGACCGCGTCGGCGCAGCGCGCACCGCGCTGCTGGAGACGCTCGGAATCGTCGAGTTAATTTACAAGTAACCATTCAGAACAATCACAAAGCACGCAAATCCGCCATTGGCCCGACGCTTGCTTAACCCTTTTGCATGTGGACAAAATTCTGCAGCCTGTTCGTTATCAAGAACAAATTCGAAGCGTTCGCGGTGATCTATGCGCTGGCGCTCGGCGCGGTCGAGCGCGGGGTGCATTACCTCCAGCAATATCCGGGTATTGGCGGCTGGCTGCTGTTCGCGGTGTGCCCGATCGCCGTGTTCATGGCGGGCGCGCGTATCCTCGACTCGGTCGAGCACAACAGCGCCCCTTGAGGCCACTTTACGCGACAACAGGATAAGTTGATCGCACATCGGTCGTTCTGCTCTATCTGGAGCAGATCATGTCCGTCGCCCTGACCCATCTCCAGCGGCTCGAAGCCGAAAGCATCCACATCCTGCGCGAAGTCGCCGCCGAGGCCGAGCGCCCGGTGATGCTCTATTCTGTGGGCAAGGATTCGGCGGTTATGCTGCACCTGGCGAAGAAAGCGTTCTTTCCCGGCGTCCCGCCTTTCCCCTTGCTGCATGTCGACACGACGTGGAAATTCCGCGCGATGTACGACCTGCGCGACCGCGCGGCGCAAGCGGCGGGGATGGAGCTGATCGTCCACAAGAACCCCGAGGCCCAAGCGCAGGGCATCAACCCGTTCGACCATGGCAGCCTGCACACCGATCTGTGGAAGACCGAGGGACTGAAACAGGCGCTGGCCGCAGGCGGCTATGACGTCGCCTTTGGCGGTGCGCGGCGCGACGAGGAGAAGAGCCGCGCCAAGGAACGCATCTTCAGCTTCCGCTCGGCCAGCCAGCGCTGGGACCCCAAGGCACAGCGGCCCGAACTGTGGCACCTCTACAATGCGCGCAAGGCGAAGGGCGAGAGCATCCGCGTCTTCCCGCTGTCCAACTGGACCGAGCTCGACATCTGGCAATATATCCTCGCCGAAGACATCGAGATCGTCCCGCTCTATCTCGCGGCACCGCGTCCGACGGTGGAGCGCGATGGGGTGCTGCTGATGGTGGATGACGAGCGCTTTCGGCTCGCTCCCGGTGAAGTGCCGGTCGAGCGGTCGATCCGTTTCCGCACGCTCGGCTGTTATCCGCTGACTGGCGCAGTGGAGAGTACGGCATCGACCTTGCCCGAGGTGATCCAGGAAATGCTGCTGACGACCACATCGGAACGCCAGGGCCGCGCGATCGACCATGATCAGGCGGCGAGTATGGAAAAGAAAAAAGCGGAGGGATATTTCTGATGGCGACCAGCACTTCTCCCTCTCCCCTCCGGGGAGAGGGTCGGGGAGAGGGG
>OFRL01000198.1_pt1 | contig 32560 bp, 24 predicted proteins | sample 1543121 | NCBI WGS metagenome assembly OFRL01 (sample SAMN07774228, study PRJEB24372) | wastewater metagenome | isolation source: Lake Maggiore Cannobio | place: Italy: Cannobio | collected 2016-01
CGCGACGGTGAGCGTGACGGTGGCAGCGGCCGAGGTGCCGCCGGGCCCGGTGGCGGTATAGCCGAAGCTGTCGCTGCCATAATAGCCGCTGGTCGGGGTGTAGGTGATGACATCGCCAGCCACGCTGGTGGTGCCATGCGCAGGGGCCGTGCTGACGGTGAGGCTGCTATGCACTCCGCTGACCGAGGCGGTGAGGTCGATCGGGGTGGCGGTGTTATAGCCAACGCTGGCGCTCTTCGCGGTGACGGTGGGGGCCCCGATATAGCTGAACTGGTCGGCGGCCGAGGTCGCGCTGGTGCCGCCGGTAGTGGTGACGCGCACGTCGACGGTGCCGGTGCCTGCAGGGGCGGTCGCGGTGATACTGGTCGCGCTGTTGACGGTGAAGCTGGCGGCGGCGGTCGCGCCGAAGGTCACTGCGGTCGCGCCGGTAAAGCCGGTGCCGGTGATGGTGACCGAGGTACCACCGCTCGCCGGACCCGAGCTGGGCGAGATCGCGGTGATGGCGGGGGCCGCGACATAGCTGAACTGGTCGCTGGCCGAGGTGGCGCTGGTGCCGCCAGGGGTGGTCACGGTCACGTCGACGGTGCCGCTGCCAGCCGGAGCGGTTGCAGTGATGCTGGTCGCGCTGACAACGGTGATGCCGGTTGCAGAGGTCGCACCGAACTTGACGGCGGTAGCCCCGGTAAAGCCGGTGCCGGTGATGGTGACCGCCGTGCCGCCGGCAGCGGGGCCGCTGGTCGGGCTAACGGCCGTTACGGTCGGTCCCGCGCTCGCTGGGGTACAGGTTAGGGTTAAAAATGCCGAAGAGTTGGAGTGCGCGGCAGTCGCGTCGTTGTTGGCGCTTCCCCCTGCGGTATATGTAAAATTGGAAAGCGCGTAATTATAATATCTGAATAAATTGTTGGATCCGATCGTGAAAGTCGCAGAATTTCCTGTTTGATTGAGGACGCTACGAACAATGGATCCAGTATCGTCGTATTCAAATGCGGAAAAATATCCTGTCCCGACGCGAGACGTCAATGTAAATTGAATTACATCTCCACTATTAAAATAGAAATCGCTTAACGTTGATGCATACGCTCCAAAAGTAATATCCTGATCTTGTATCTGTGAACCATTGCTGGCGGATGGAATCGAAAAGGTGCGATTATACTGGCCGGTGTTGATGTCGGCGCAGCCCTTCGATGTAGCCGCCGCCGCAAAAGCGGGCATCAAGGCGAACATAAAAGCAAAAAGCGCGATTAAAGGGCGGCTTGGATGCCCTGCGGCGCGTCGTCGGCCGAGTTCGCGCATGCGATTGCGATGAGCAAAGGTACCAAGTGCAGATCGCATGCATCCGGCGAAGGCACGAAATCGCCCCCGCTCAGTCCGAAACTGCCCCATTATTTCCCCCGCCCGCGAATCGCTTACTTTGAGAAGATCTTAGCTGATTTTTGTAATATGTAATAATAAAGAAATTGCTTCAGGACAGATGCTTGCGTGTCCTGGAGATCGATCGTGTTTTTAGATGGTGATGCCCCTGATCGATAACCGACGTTCTGCATTAAGGTAGGATCGCGATATACGCCGAGGGCGATGATCGCTCCCTGTTCAAGATGCCAAATGAAATCACGCGTGCGGGTTCGCCCAGATCGTCAGGCGAAATCTGTATATTATTTCACATGCGGCGTAATGATTGCGCGCTTTGATACGGCCCACGCCCTCTTTCGCGCTTCGGCACAAAAGCGCGGTGAGAGGGTGTTCATCGAGAATGGCAGCGTCGCTCGAACAGGTGACCACAAGCGGGCGTTGAAAGATCGGACATTGCCGACCTTTCCCACTGCGCCGAGCCGGACCGACGACGCTCCAGGCGGGCTTTGATCCGTCGCCGGAGTGTAGATTTCTAAGTGGTGATGGCGGCCGGCTGCGGTGTGCAGATCGCGAGAAAGCCACCAGCCATAAAGGTCGCCATATACTCCTTTACCGACACAAAGTCGTCCGACCGGCTGATGCCACCCGATAGCTTGTCGATCCGCCCGGTGCGCGCGAGCGTCAGCATCAGCGCGCCGGTGACGAAATGATAACCCCAGAAAATCTTGCTTTCCTCGCACTCGGGGAGCGCTTGCTTGAGCAGTCCGATCAGCCGCAGAACGACCGGGTCGAAATGCGTGTCCATCAGCTCGGCCCCCCATTCCGGCGTGTTGGCGACCTGCGCGCCGAGTTTCGCATAGTTACGCCAGCCCTCGCCGCCATCGATATAGAGGTCGAGATCGGTATCCAGAAATGCGCGCAGCGCGCCCTCGACGGTCGGCTTGCCCGCGGCGGCGGACTCGTAATCGTCAAGCGCCTTCATCCGGCGCTCGCTGGTTACCACCGCACGGCGCGCGAATACTGCGTCGAACAACGCCTTCTTGTCGGCGAAATAATAATTGAGCAGCGTGTGATGGACGCCGACTCGCTTGGCGACCTCCTTCAGTGTCACGCCGTGCAGGCCGTGTTTGGAGAATAGCTCTTCGGCCGTATCGAGGATCAACTCCATCGTTTCGGCGCGTTGCTCGGCCCGGCGCGGGCGACGCTGTACGGGTATATCCTGGGTCACGACAATGTCCTTCCCGACTCCCGACGCGAGCGTCAAGCAGCGATCGCCGCTTGTTGATCATTCACACACGAGAGAGTGACCTATTGACAGGAGAGCCGCTCATCCGCATCATCGCGACAACGACGAAAACACGTCGACGGAGAGGGTTTATGGAAGTTCCGGCCTCGGATGCCGCGACGCGGGCGATCGGTTGGCCGGGCGGGGCGTTCAGGCGCGGATTGGTCCTGTTCGTGCTGACCTTTGTCTATGTCCTGAACTTCCTCGATCGGCAGTTGATCGGAATCCTTGCCAAGCCGATCCAGGATTCGCTGCAGATCACCGACGGCCAGCTTGGATTGCTCGGCGGTTTGTATTTCGCTCTTTTCTATTGCTTCATTGCGATCCCCGTCGGTTGGTTCGCGGACCGCACCAACCGCGTCACCGTGGTGTCACTGGCCTGCGCAATCTGGAGCGGTGCTACGATTGCCTGTGGATTGGCGGTGACCTTCCCGCAGCTGGTGTTGGCGCGCATGACAGTGGGATTCGGCGAGGCCGGCGGAGTGCCGCCGTCTTATGCGATAATTACCGACACCTTTCCAAAGGGACGGCGCGCGACGGCGCTCAGCATCTATAACCTCGGTCCACCGATCGGCGCGGCGATCGGCATCGCATTCGGTGCGTCGGTCGCTGCAGCGTTTGATTGGCGCGATGCGTTTATCGCGATCGGCGCGATCGGCATTGTCACCGCGATCGCTGTGCGGTTGCTGATCCGCGAGCCGACGCGGGGGGCGCTCGACGATGCGCTGCCCGGGGGGCATGTCACGGTGCCGTTCTGGGGAACGGTCGGTGCGTTCTTCGCCAACCCGGTGCTGCTGCTTGTCTCCATCGGGAGCGGGGCAACGCAGTTTGTCACTTATGGTCTTGGCAACTTCGCGGTGCTGTTCCTGATCCGCGAAAAGGGCATGACACTGGGGGAGGTCGCGCTGTGGTACGCCATCGCAGTGGCGATCGGCATGGGCGGCGGCATGCTGGCCTCCGGGCGCGTGATCGATCGCCTGCTGCCACGCTCGCGCCAAGTCTATGCGATCGGGCCGGCTGTTTCGCTGGCGATCGCATTGCCCTTCTATGTCGCGTTCCTCTGGACACCGGGCTGGCCAGTGGGGTTGGTGCTGCTGACTGTGGTGATGCTGCTCAACTATTTCTACCTCTCGGCTGCGGTCGCACTGGTGCAGGAAGAGGTGCGCCCCGACCAACGCGTGCTGTCCGGAGCACTGTTGTTGCTGGTGATGAATTTCATCGGGCTGGGGCTCGGTCCTACCTATGTCGGCGCGGCGAGCGACTGGTTTACCGCACACGGCTCCGCGCATGGATTGCAGGCGGCGCTCTACACCCTCGCGCCCGCCTATCTCGTCGCAATCGCCCTGTTCCTGTGGCTCGCCCGCGTGTTGCGTGTGCGTGGCAGCCTACCCAGAAAGGACATAGCATGAAGCTGCTGATCCATTCGCTCGCGCTGCTCGGCGTGGCCGGTGCCACCGCGTCTGCGGCGCAAGCCCCTTCCACCCCGATCGTCACCGCGCCTGCCGGGAAGCTGCAGGGCGTCGTGGAGGGCGGGGTTCAGGTGTTCAAGGGCATCCCCTATGCCGCTCCGCCGGTGCAGGCGCTGCGCTGGCACCCCCCTGTGCCGCTGCCGCGGTGGAGCGGCGTGCGCGCTGCCGGTGCTTTCGGCCCAGCCTGTGTCCAGCCACAGGCGAAGACTGCGTCCATCTACAGCGGCGACCCAATGCCCGTCAGTGAAGATTGTCTGACGCTTAATATTTGGGCCCCCGCTAACGCCAGCGATGCGCCCGTGTTTTTCTGGATCCATGGCGGCGCATTGGTGGCCGGGTCAGGGCGCGAGCCGCTCTATGATGGCAAGCGGATGGCCGAGCGCGGGGTGATCGTGGTGTCGATCAACTATCGTCTCGGCGTGCTCGGCTGGCTGGCGCATCCCGCGCTCAGCCACGAATCGGTCGCTCACGTCTCGGGCAATTACGGACTGCTTGACCAGATCGCAGCGCTCAAATGGGTGCGTGCCAATATCGCTGCGTTCGGTGGCGATCCCGCCAAGGTTACGATCGCGGGCGAATCCGCAGGTGGGCTGAGTGCGATGTACCTGCTCGAATCGCCCCTCGCGCGGGGGTTGTTCGCGCGAGCGATCGTCGAAAGCGGCTATATGATCTCGATGCCGCAGCTCAAGAAGGCGGTTTACGGTGCGCCTTCGGCCGAAGGGGCAGGGGAGCTGCTTGCTGCCGCGCTGCAGGCACCCGATCTTGCGGCATTACGCGGAATGGACGCGCAGACGCTGACCAACAGCGCCGCTGCAATGGGATACGGCCCCTGGGGAACCGTCGACGGACTGGTGCTGCCCGAGCAGATGGTCTCAACGTTCGCCGCAGGGAAGCAGGCACCCGTTCCCGTGCTCGCTGGCTTCAACCAGGGCGAGATCCGCTCGCTGACGGTGCTCGCGCCCAAAGCCCCTGCGACCGCCGCCGACTATGAGAAGGGCATCCGGGAGCGCTATGGCGATCTCGCCGACACGTTCCTCACCTTGTACCCGGCCGCCACCTATAAGGAGAGTATCCTGGCGACGACTCGCGATGCGCTCTATGGCTGGACTGCCGAGCGGCTCGCGCGGATGCAGACTGCGCTCGGCCAGCCGGCTTATCTCTATCTGTTCGATCACGGCTATCCCGCTGCAGATCAAGCCGGGCTCCACGCCTTTCATGCGAGCGAATTGCCGTTCGTATTCGGCACCTTCGACCGCACCCCGCCACGCTGGCCGCGCGTGCCGGAGACACCGGCAGAGCGCGCCGTGTCCGACGCATTGCTCGATTACTGGACAAGCTTCACGCGTGACGGCCGACCCGTGGCCGCGAACGGGCCGATATGGCAACCCTTTGGCACCGGCCAAGCCTATCTCCACGTCGCCGACGTGCCGCGCGCCGAGGCGAAACCGATGCCGGGCATGTACGCGTTCAACGAGACCGTGATGTGCCGCCGCAAAGCGACGGGCACGATTGGCTGGAACTGGAATGTCGGGCTGGCCGCACCGAAGCTGCCGGCCGCAGGGGCGGGGTGCCCCTGACGGTGAGCAGCGCCAAATGGGAGATGCGCCGGAGGGCGGGTGAAAGGGGGCAATTACCGCCCGACGTGAGTCGTGCTGATCTGCCCCGCAGCAAAGTCCGCGCTTAGCCGGAGCTTGTCGATCTTGCCCGTTGCGGCGAGCGGCATCGCCTCGACCTCGGCGACCTGGTCGGGGATCCAGAAATCGGCGACCTTGCCGCGCAACATTCCGATCAGGCTGTCGGGGGTTCCGCTCGCGTCGGCAGTTTCGACAACCAGCAGCGGACGCTCGCCCCATCTGGCGTCAGGTCGCGCGATCACTGCAACGTGACGCACGGCCGGATGTCCGCCGACAATCGCCTCAATCTCGGTCGGGTTGATCCATTCGCCGCCCGACTTGATCAGATCCTTGGCACGCCCGCAGATGGTGAGGTTGCCGTCGGCGTCGATCATCGCCAGGTCGCCGGTATCGAAAAATCCCTCTTCGTCCAACGCGTCGCTCTCGGCTCGAAAATAGCGGTCGAGAACGCTTGCGCCGCGGACCTTGAGATGTCCCATCGCCTCGCGCTGCGAAGGAAGGGCCGCACCATCGGCATCGGTCAATTTGAGATCGACCCCAAGCGGCGGTCGCCCCGATGCACCGCGGCCTTGCCCGGTGGGATAGGGCGGCGCGATCGTCCCGGTCGGCGACAGTTCGGTCATTCCCCAACTCGTCTGGACATAGACCCCGAGCCGCTGCTCGATGCGATTGATCAGCGCATCGGGACAATTCGAGCCGCCGATCAGAATGCGCTTGAGATCGGGTAACTCGCCACCGGTGCGTTCGAGATGGTCGACAAGCCCGAGCCAGACGGTCTGCACCCCGACCGCGATTGTCACGCCCTCGTCGCGCATCAGGGTCGCCAGGCTCGCTCCGTCGATCGCTCGTCCGGGCAAGACCAGCTTGGTGCCCGCCGCAGGCGCGGCAAACGGTAGCCCCCAGCCATTGGCATGAAACATCGGCACGCCGAGCAGCAGCACATCCTGCGCGGTTAGCGCGATCGAATCTGCCTGGAGGGTGCGCAGCGTGTGGAGGTAGTTGGAGCGATGCGTGTAGAGGACGCCCTTCGGCCGCCCGGTCGTGCCGGAAGTATAGCACAGCCCGGCCGCAACGTTCTCGTCAAAGTCCCCCCATGCGCTCGCGGCACCATGTTGGTCGAGGAGACGTTCATAGTCCCACAGCTGTGCCCGATGGTCGCCGAGCGTCTCGCCCGGCAGCAGCGCAGCGTCGATTGCCACGACGTGTTCGATCGCCGGGCACAACTGCAGCAATGCTCGTGACAGCGGCAGCAGATCCGCTGCAACGACAAGGACCCGGTCCTCGGCTTCCTCGATCATCGTGGCAAGGTGCTGTACGGTCAGCCGCGGATTGAGCGTATGGCACACCAGCCCCGCGCCCATCGCTGCGTAATAGACCTCAAAATGTGCCTGGGTGTTCCACGCGAGCGTGGCGATGCGGTCGCCGAACCGCAAGCCGAGCGAGGCCAGCGCGCCCGACATGCGGTTGCTGCGCGCGCGCAGATCGGCGTAGCCGGTCCGGCGCGACACGCGCCCTGCATCGGCTTCCACCACTTCGCGCGTGCCAAACCACTTTGCGGCATGATCCAGGAATTTGTCGACTGTCAGGCCGTAGCTTTGCATGATGCCTTCGTGGTTGGCGGGATGGGCAACGGCCACCGCCCGCGCGGGCGGTGGCCGCCGTTGCGTCAGAAGGTTTTCAGCACCTTGACGCCATACTGACGCGGCGGTCCGGCGAAATCGAGCCCGCTGTTGAGCGCTGCAACATAGTGTTGATCGGTCAAATTGGTGCCGTAAGCCGTTACCGTCCAGGTCTTGTGCTGCCATGCCACCTGCGCGCCGAGAATGTTGCGCGCGTCGAGCCGGTCGCCCTGCGCGGCGTTCTCGAACAGCGTCGCCCATTGCGCCGCGATATGCCCGAAATTGACGCGCGGAGTGAGCGTGTCGCCGTTGGCGAAACGATGCTCGTACGACGCACCGAGATTGAAGGTGAGGTTGGGCGCATAGGTCTGCTCGCGCCCCTTGAGGTTAAGGCAGGTTGCAGTGGCGGGTCCGGTGGTTGGCGAACACGGCGCAAACGACCCGCCGGTGCGCGTGTCGAGCGCATAAAACTGCGCCAGCTCGCTGTGCAGGACGTTGATCCCGGCGTCGAAGGTAAAGTTGCTCGCCTTCAGATCGGCCTCGGCCTCGAACCCGTAGATCTTGGTCGTGCCCGGCACGTTGATCTCGAAACCGAACACCGGTAGCGTCGGATAGCCGACGATCACCTGGAAATTCTGGTAATCGTTGTAGAATCCGTCGATCGTCGTGTGGATGCGGCCGCCTGCGAAATTAGCCTTCCAGCCGGCTTCGTACGAGCGCACCTTTTCGGGTTGGAAGGGCGGGGTGGCGAGGCCCGAGCCGACCGGCACGTTGATTCCGCCCGGGCGGAAGCCGGTCGCGACGAAGCCGTAGAGATAGTTGTTGCGGTCGATCACCCAGCCGAGCGACGCCTTGTACGAGAAATTGTCCGATGTGATGTGCTGGTCGTCGCGGAGCCGTAGCCCGTTCTGGTTGATGTCGACATGATTGGTCGACTGGCTGGCGGTGTAGCGTCCGCCGAGATCCAGCGTCAGCCGTGGGGTGATCTTGAAGCCGACTTGCCCGAACACCGCGAGCGAGCGCTCAGGGTTACGCCCCTGCAGCGTGTATTGCGCGGCGGTCGTGCCGAGCGGCTGCCCCGCCGCCGGAGCGTCGATCACGAACTGGTAGGGCGGCAGCCAGAAATAGGTGTTCCACAGCCCGAAGGCACCGATCAGCCAGGTCAGGCGCTGGTTATCGGGTGAGATGAGGTTGAATTCCTGGCTGAACTGCGTTTCGGTGGTGGTGTCGAAGAAGATGTAATTCTTCCGTGCCGGCGCGGTTGGCGTGGCGGCGACGTTGGCGGCCGCATTGGTGCCGTCGAGATCTGCGCGGTATAGCGTGTTGCCGTTCTGGAAGCCGGTGATCGAGCGGAATTTGATGCCGCCGACGAATTCATAGTCGATCTTGAGCACGGTGCGGACGAACTTGTCGCGTGCTTCCTGCGGCATGTTGGCGGTGATGTCGAACAGGTCGCGGTAGTTGGGATTGGCGACGGTGCCGCCGGCCAGCGTCAGCGTCTTGAAGCGATTGGTGAAGGGGTCGGCCGGATAGGCCCCCATGTCGAGATAGTCGAGATCGGTCTTGGACAGGATCGACAGTCGATCGGTCGGTTTCCACAGGAAGCTTATCCGCCCTGCGATCGAGCGTACGCTGCCGTTATTGCCGGTATAGGGTGCCCCGCCCGGCCCGGTGATGTGATAGAACCCGTCGCGCCGTTCGCCCGAAAAGGCGACGCGCGCGGCAAAGGTGTCGCTGATCGGCAGGTTGACCGCCCCCTGTCCGCTCAGGTCGTTATAGTTGCCGTAGCTCGCGGCGAAATAACCGTGCGTACCGCCGCCGATGATCGGATCGTTGGTGTTGGCGAAGACCGCGCCGCCCGTTGCGTTTTGGCCAACCGACGTCCCCTGCGGCCCGCGCAGGATCTGGATATTGGCGATGTCGAAATACGGCTCTTCCTGGAAATAGCCAGGGAAGGTGGGCACGCCGTCGCGATAGGTGATGACGCCGGTGGTGGTTTGCGAATTGTGCTCGGCCTTGCCGATGCCGCGCACATTGAATTCGAGGCCCTGCCCGAAATTGTTGACGACCACGCTCGGCACTGCGAACTGCAGTGCGTCGATGTTGACGACGCCCTTGTTGGCGAGGTCGCTGCCGCTCAGGACCGAAGCCGCGATTGGAGTCTGCGATAGCTTGTCGTTGCGACGGAGCGCGGTGACGACGATGTCCTGGCTGCTGTCGGTCGCCGCCGCTGGCTGGACGTCGCCCGTCTGCGTGGTGGCGGTCTGGGCGATCGCCGCACTTCCCGATGTGAATGCTAACGCCGATGCGCTTAGCAACAATGCAAAGCTCTTCATAAACCTCCCCATCCTCACCCACACACGCTCTCCGGCGCGATGGGGTCTGGATGCCCCAGTTTTCGATCCGAATCAACACTCATTCTCTACAGAGTGAATTAAAGATTCGGTCCAGTCGGAGATCGCCGGGCAGCCCTTCCGGCTTGATGCACGGCTGCATCCGGCATGGGGCGGGTGGAGGGTGAGCGGCCGCAGCGAGCGCCGTGCCGGACACTGCGACCGCGTCAGAGGATAACCCGGGGGCATTCCCCTGTGCCGGCTCTGCTTTTTGTAGGGAGGGCGGTCGCGACCGTCGGGGTTCGTCGCGATGGCACTCGATTTCGGAGCGCCCGAAAAGCGGCAGATACTCGAACTAAGCGCGCTCCATCACACCGCGACGTCGGCCTTGATCGGACCGTGCGGCATATACCCTTCGACCTGAAAATCCTCGATCCGATAGCTGTCGATATCAGCGGGTTTGCGGAGGAGGCGCATGGTCGGGAACGGGCGCGGATCGCGGGATATCTGTTCGCGCGCCTGATCCAGATGGTTCAGATACAGATGGACGTCACCGCCCATCCAGACGAGCTCTCCCGGGCGGAGATCGGCCTGTTGGGCAAGCATCAGCTGCAGCGCGGCGGCACCCGTGAAATTGAAGGCGGCCCCCAGCAACAGGTCGCACGACCTTTGGTAAAGGCCGCAGTTCAGCCGCCCGTCGGAGGTTACGTGGAATTGATAGACCATGTGGCACGGCGGCAACGCCATCTGATCGAGCTCCGCCACGTTCCAGGCATGAAACAGCATCCTGCGGCTGGCCGGATTGTGCTTCAGCGTCTCGACAAGGCTGGCGATCTGATCATGCACGCGCCCGTCCGCGCCTTGCCAACGGCGCCATTGCTTCCCGTAAATCGGGCCCAGGTCTCCCCATTGCGCGGCAAAGGCATCGTCGTTCAGTACACGCTGCTCAAACTCGGTCTGAGAAATGTCGTGTCCGGTGGAGCGCCGGTACTGCGCGAGCGGCCAATCGGTCCATATCTTCACATTCTCGCGCAGCAACGACTGCAGGCTGGTATCCCCGGTCAGGAACCACAGCATCTCCTTCACCGCCGTCTTCCAGTAGACGCGTTTGGTGGTGAGGATCGGCACGCTTCCGTCGGAAAGATCGAACCGGATCATCGCGCCGAACAGCGAGCGCGTCCCGACCCCGGTCCGGTCGACGCGCTGGTCGCCATGGTCGAGAATCTGCTGAAGCAAGTCGAGATATTGGTGTTCGGGGTGCCGCATGTTCACGCCTTCATACCCGCAAGTTGGTTCATCGTGTCGTTCGCTGTTGCAGCGTCTTTTCGATCCGGTCGAGCGGGTTTTGCATTAGGTCGGTGTAGCGCGCTGCCGGGTGATGCGGTAGCGCGAAGTCGGCTGGCATAACGGCGGATCAGGTCATCCGGCAGGGTTTGATCGCTGCCGGTTCGGGGCGAGGCCCCTCCGCCCGGAACGCGGCGAGATACCCGCCCGCGGAGGGCATGTCGTAGCGTGCGACCTGGGTGTAGCCGACCGCCGCAAATTCGCATTTGAGCAGCGCGGGCGGCGTCCCGTGGTTTTGCGTCAGGCGGTTGGCATCGACGACGATGACCAGCCCGTCCCGCTTGAGCGAGGGGCGCATCCGCCACAGGAACTCATAGGGTTGCGCGATTTCATGGTACATATGCACCATCAGCACGCGATCGAAGCTGGCATCGGGCAGCCGCGGATCGGCGGGCGCGCCGAGACGCACGCTGACATTCTCCAGCCGCTCGCGCGACACGCGCAGCGCCAGCGTATCGCGCACCTCGGCGACGATATCCTCGGCCAGCACGCGCCCGGTCTTGCCGACGCGGTTGGCGGCGCGGATCGTGTAATAGCCCTCGCCAGCGCCGATGTCGGCGACGGTCATACCGGGCTTGATCCCGGCCTTGGTCATTACCTCGCCGGCTTCGTTCAGCCGGTCGCGATCCTCCTCGGTCGACCAGCGTGGCGAGCTGATCTTGGCGACCGGGCGGTCGGCGGCGGGGAAGGGGCCTGCCACCTGCGTATGATCGGGCACGCGCGGCGTGCCGCCGTCGCACGCGGCGAGCAGCAGCACGGCCACCAAGGTCAGCGCGCGGGCACCGTGAAAGTGCACTAGTCCACGTCCTCCACCTCGACCGTCTCGCCCGTGACGCGCTGCGATAGCGCGGCGGCCATGAACGCATCGAGATCGCCATCGAGCACATCGGACGGGCTCGACGAGGTCACGCCGGTGCGCAGATCCTTCACCATCTGGTATGGCTGCAGCACGTAAGAGCGGATCTGGTGGCCCCAGCCGATATCGGTCTTCCCCGCATTCTCGGCATTGGCCGCAGCTTCGCGGATCGCCAGTTCGCGCTCGTACAACCGCGCGCGGAGCTGGTTATAGGCTTCGGCCTTGTTCTTGTGCTGGCTGCGCTGGTTCTGACACTGCACGACGATGCCGGTCGGGATGTGCGTGATACGCACCGCCGAATCGGTGGTGTTGATGTGCTGCCCGCCCGCGCCCGATGCTCGATAGGTGTCGATGCGCAGGTCGCTTTCGTTATAGTCGACCTCGATATTGTCATCGACCACCGGATAGACCCAAACGCTGGCGAACGAAGTGTGGCGGCGGGCGGCGCTGTCATACGGGCTGATGCGCACCAGGCGGTGGACACCGCTTTCGGTCTTGGCATAGCCATAGGCGTTCTCGCCTTTCAGCAGCAGCGTCGCCGACTTGATTCCGGCCTGCTCGCCCGAATGCTGGTCGATCAGTTCGACCTTCAGGCCGTGGCGTTCGCCCCAGCGCGAATACATGCGGCTGAGCATCCCGGCCCAGTCCTGGCTCTCGGTGCCGCCCGCCCCGGCATTGACCTCGATATAGGTGTCGTTGCCATCGGCTTCGCCCGCCAGCAGCGCCTTGATCTTGTCCTGTTCGGCGCGGCGCGCGAGATCGGCGAGCGCGGCGAGGCCGTCGGTCTCCATCTCGGTATCGCCCTCGGCCTCGGCCATTTCGATCAACTCTGCCGTATCGTTGAGCTCGCTTTCGATCGCGCGCGTTGCGGTGATCGCCTCATCGAGACGGCGCCGCTCCCGCATAACCGCCTGCGCCGCCTTGGGGTCGTTCCACAAAGTTTGATCCTCAACGCGCGCGTTGAGTTCATCGAGCCGACGCAGCGCGCGGTCCCAGTCGAGGAACCGGCGGAGCAGCGCGAGCGCGTCCTTGATCGAGTCGATATGAGCCTGCGCTTCAGCGCGCATGGGAGAACCTTCCAGAAAAATATCGTGTCGTTCTTCCCGTTGGCGGGAAAACGATAGCGTGCCTGCCGTATATGAGGTTGGCGCGCCGCTAGTAAATACCGCCCTGTCGTTGCAGGAAATCGCTGTCGCGGCGCGTGTCCTTCGGTGCCTGGGCGTCGGCGCGTGCTTTGGCGGCAGCGGCGGCGGCCGCAGCGGCCGGGTCGGGAACGATCACGTCGCGGTGGACGACGCGGCGTGGCTCGCTTTCGGGTTTGAAGGCTTCCCAGATGACCGACGCCTTGGGGTCATCGGTCGGCCAGGTGCCGAACACCGGTTTGCCGCTCGCGCGGTCGATGCGGACCATGCGGATGCCGGCGGGCGCGCGGAACGGAATTTTGGGCAGCCCCTCATAGGCCTTGACCGCGAACGCCTTGAAGATCGGCGCGGCGAGCGTGCCGCCCTGTGCGGCACCGCCCAGCGAATGCGGCTGGTCATAGCCGATATACAGCCCGCCGATCATTTGCGGGGTGCCGCCGATGAACCACACGTCGGTCGGCCCGGTATTGGTGCCGGTCTTGCCGAACATCGGCCGGTCGAGGTCGCGCAGCACGGTGGCGGTGCCGCGCTGGATGACGCCCTCGGCGATGTGGACCATCTGATACGCGCTCATCGCATCGACGATCTGCTTGCCGCGTGAAACCGGGCGCGGCATCGGCTTGCCGTTCCAGTCGGGCGCGTTGCAGCGGTCGCACGGATGCCAGTTTTCGGGGAAAATCACTTTGCCGTGGCGGTCCTGCACGAAATCGATCAGCGTCGCAGGGTGCGACCGCCCCTGATTGGCAAGGATCGCATAAGCGTTGACCATGCGCGACACCGTCGTCACGCCGGCACCCAGCGAATAGGACAGATACGGTTCGTATTTGCCGACGCCGATCCGGTCCATCAGCGACACGATGCGCGGCATCCCTGTCGTGGCGGCGGCGCGCACCGTCATCAGGTTGCGCGACTGTTCGACGCCCCAGCGCATGGTATGCGCGCCAGAGCCCCCGACATTGCCGAAATTCTTGAAGCACTTCTGGCCCAGCCGCGCGCCCTGATAGACGCAGAACGGGCCGTCGACGATGATCGAGGCGGGGGTCATCCCGCCCTCCAGCGCCGCTGCATAGACGATCGGCTTGATCGTCGATCCCGGCTGACGCAGCGCTTGCGTGGCGCGGTTGAAGGCCTGGGCGCGGAAGTCGAACCCGCCCTGCATCGCCAGCACGCGGCCGGTCTGCGGCTCCTCGACCACGAAGGCCCCAGCGATCTTGGGCAAGGAGCGCAGCGCGAAGGCCCCGCCTTCGGGCGCGACCGCGATAATGTCCCCGGCTTTCAGCGCGGCAAAGGCGGTGCCGCCTTCACCTCGCACCGGCATTTGCGCGGCGCCGCGCGGCAGGACCCCGGTGCTGCCGTCGGAAAAGCCGATCGTCGCCTCGCTTGCGCCGACCGCAGTCACGATCGCCGCGCGCCAATTGTCGTAATCGAGCCCGATATTGGTGTTGAGCAGCGTTGTCTGCCAGGTGTCGCCCACAATGTCCTTATGGTCGATCGGTCCGGACCAGCCGCGGCCATGATCGAAGCGCAGCAAGCCCTCACGCAGTGCGGTCTGCGCATAGTCCTGCAGCCGGTTGTCGAGCGAGGTGCGCACCCACAGGCCACCGGCATAGATGCTGTACGGCCCGTCCTTTTCGTCCTCGCCGAACTTGTCCTTCAACTGGCGGCGGACTTCCTCGACGAAATAGCCGCTGCCCGCAGTTTCGGTCTTGGGCGTCTGGCGCGGCACGGTGCCGAGCGGTTCGGCCATGGCTTCGTCATGCTGCGCCTGGGTGATGAAGCCATTCTTGAGCATTTCGCGCAGCACATAAGCCCGACGGACGAGCGCGCGGTCGGCGTGGCGGACGGGGTCGTAATTGGACGGGCCCTTGGGCAGGATCGCCAGATACGCCATTTGCGCGAGATCGAGCTGGTTCAGATCCTTGCCGAAATAGGCGTAGCTCGCGGCCTCGACGCCGAACGCGTTGCGACCGAGCGCGATCTGGTTGAGATACAGTTCCAGAATCTGCTTCTTGGTCAGCGTGTCCTCGATCCGGTACGCGAGGATCGCTTCCTTGATCTTGCGGCTGTAGCTGGTCTCGTTGCCGATCAGCAGGTTCTTGGCGACTTGCTGCGTAATGGTCGATGCGCCGGCCGGGCGCTTGTGGCTGGTCAGATTGTTGATCGCCGCGCTGGCGATGCCGAGATAATCGACGCCGTGATGTTCGAAAAAGGTTTTGTCCTCGGCGGCCAGAAACGCGCGGACCAGAAGCGGCGGATATTCGTCGTAACTGAGTTCGACCCGGCGTTCGCGCGCATAGCTGTGGATCGGCGTACCATCGACGCCGCGCACATTGGTCGGCAGTGGCGGCTCATAGGTGCGCAATTTGTCGACCGAAGGCAGATCGGCGGCGAACAGGAAGTAAAACACCGTATAGCCGATGACGAACAGCACGCCCAATGCGGCGAGCGCCTTGACCCACCACCGGCCCCAGGCATTTCGAAGGTATCCCCGGAAGCCGCCAATGTCGCGGCGGATGCGGAAATTCACGGTGGAATCAGAAGCGGCCATATGGGTGTCAGGCTCTAGCAACTTTCCCGCGCGTTGCCAGCCGCCTTAACTGCGCGCGGTGCGAGGCCGTGAAAGGTCAGTTCGACGCCATCCGCCGTGCGAAGTGCACCTCGACCGCGCGTTCGATGCTTTGCGCGATCTTGCGGCGGCCGTCGGCGCTGTCGATAAAGTCGGCGTCGCGCGGGTTGGAGATATAGCCGGTCTCGAACAGGATCGAGGGCATGTCGGGCGCTTTCAGCACCATCAGCGAGGCCATGCGGTGGAAATTGGGTTTCACCGGGATCAGCGGCTGCGCCTCGCGGCCGAGCAGTCGCGCGAAATTGGCCGAGGAGTTCATCGTCTCGCGCTGGGTGAGGTCGATCAGGATCGAGGAGATGTCGGCGGACGTGGCCGCGAGATTGACACCGGCGATGACGTCGGCCTTGTTCTCGCGCGCCGCCAGCTTGGCCGATTCCTTGTCGGACGCGACTTCGGACAGGGTGTAGACCGATGCCCCGCTGGCGCTGCCGGAACCGACGCTGTCGCAATGGATCGAGATGAACAGGTCGCCGCGCAATTTGCGGGCAATGCCATAGCGTTCCTGCAGCACGAGGAAACGGTCGTCCTCACGCGTCAGCGCCACACGGACCCGGCCCGATTTGACCAGCTCGTCGCGGATCGCCTTGGCGATCTTCAGGGTCACGTCCTTCTCGCGGCGACCGTCGATGGGCGAAATCGCGCCGGGATCGACTCCGCCGTGTCCGGCGTCGATCACCACCAGCGGACGGCTGTCATCGTCGCCATAGATGCGCGGCAATCCGGGCGTGCGCGGCGCAGGCGGGATCGGCACCGATACGGCATAGGTGGCGGGGGCTTGCACGATCCCCATGTTGAAGGGCGGCAGGAAATGCAGCCGCCGTTCGCCCGCCGCGCGCGCAAAGGTGGCGTCGTCGACGGTCTGCAGTTCGAGCGTCAGCTCCCGCCCGTCGCGGCCGAACACGCCTTCGGTGACGAGGGCCGGGCGTGCAAGGTCGAACACGACGCGCGTGCCGTTGGCACCGTGCGCGCCCTGCCGCACGCTCGATACCGGCCCGCCTGCTGCGATCTTGCCACCGGGGGACGCGCCCTGCAGGTCGAGCGCGATCCGCTGCGGCGAGGCGAGCACGAAGCTCGACGCATCGGCGATCGGCTGGTCGAAGCGCAAGACGATCCGGTCGTGCTGGACCTCGACGCGCTCGACCGACGCCGCCCAACCGGGAGCGCCGACGAACCAGCAGGCCAGCAAGGCGAAAACGAACGACACGCGTCCGTAATGCCGTCGCGACTGCGGCGCGGTAAAGCGAAAAGGGGCTGCCAAGGGGCGGGAGGTCGCGCTCATTCGTCTGGACTAGGCCGGAGACGACAAAACAGCCTTTCGGGGTGCGGTTAATATGGTCGTAGGCATAGAATTGCCGGTCGGGCGGCAAAAACGTGCCGGTTGCTGCGCGCGAGCGGGGGTGCTAGGCATCAAACAGTTCCTGATCGCGGCCTAGTATCGACCGCGGCGAGGGCCATCTGGCCGCCCCTCATGTTCCTTGGGCGCGGCTTATCCAGGTTGACGTTCGCATGATGTATGTATTCCGCCCCTCGCACCGCCCGGTTTCCACCGGCGGGATCGCGAGCGCGCGGAATGCCCAAGGCCGGAAGGCGGGGCGTGCAGGGCGAGCAGAGGCAGTTTTCGTAAACCACCATGTGATCGAGCCAGGCGATACTCTCGCCGGATCGGCCACTTTCATTGATCGCGCGCGGCCAGCGCCACGGCGCCCAGCGCCCTTTGGCTCTGCGCCGCGCGACCGGAGAATAATACATGACCACGCGTATGCTGATCGACGCACGGCACCGGGAGGAAACCCGCGTTGCTGTCGTCAAGGGAAACCGAATCGAAGAGTTTGATTTCGAATCCGCCGAGCGCAAGCAGCTCAAAGGCAATATCTATCTGGCCAAGGTGACGCGCGTTGAGCCGTCGCTACAGGCGGCGTTCATCGATTACGGCGGCAATCGCCACGGCTTTTTGGCGTTCAGCGAAATCCACCCCGATTATTACCAGATCCCCAAGGAAGACCGCGACGCGCTGTTGCGCGAAGAGGCCGAGCATGCGGCGGAAGAAGCCGCGTTGCGCGCCCAGCAGGAGGCCGAGGACGATCTTCACGACGACGAGCATGAAGATGACGGATTCGAACGCGATTCGGATGCCGATGACGCGTCGATCGAGCGTTTCGACGATGATGGCGGTGCCGAACCCGACGTAGAAGTCGTCGCCGAGGGCGAAAGCCGTGGTGGCGAAGGGCGCGGCCGTCGCCGCAAGCGCACCGCATCGGACGATGCCGCCGATGATCTGCGCGAGCGTCGCACCAATTTGCGCCATCGCTACAAGATCCAGGACGTCATTCGCCGCCGCCAGGTGCTGCTCGTCCAGGTCGTGAAGGAAGAGCGCGGCAATAAGGGTGCTGCGCTGACCACCTATCTGTCGCTTGCCGGCCGCTATTGCGTGTTGATGCCCAACACGTCGCATGGCGGCGGGATCAGCCGCAAGATTTCGAATGCGGGCGACCGCAAGCGGCTGAAGTCGATCATGGCCGACATGAAGCTGCCCCCGTCGATGGGCTGCATCGTGCGCACCGCCGGGCTGCAGCGCACCCGCGTCGAGATCAAGCGCGACTTCGATTATCTGGCGCGGCTGTGGGACGGGATTCGCGAGACGACCTTGTCCTCCTCGGCGCCGGCGCTGGTCTATGGCGACAGCGACCTGATGAAGCGCGCGATCCGCGACATCTATAATCGCGACATCGACGAAGTGATCGTCGAGGGCGAGGAAGGCTATCGCCACGCCAAGGACTTCATGAAGCTGCTGATGCCGAGCCACGCGCGCAAGGTGAAGCATTACAGCGACCCCGTGCCGCTATTCCAGCGTGCGGGCGTCGAGGAGCAATTGTCGGCGATGTACCACCCGGTGGTGCAGCTCAAATCGGGCGGTTACCTCGTCATCAACCCGACCGAAGCCTTGGTGTCGATCGACATCAACTCGGGACGGTCGACGCGCGAACATTCGATCGAGCAAACCGCGACCGCGACCAATCTCGAGGCCGCAGCCGAAATCGCGCGGCAGTTGCGCTTGCGCGACATGGCCGGGTTGGTCGTGATCGACTTTATCGACATGGACAACGGCTCGAACGTCCGCAAGGTCGAGAAGGCGATGAAGGAAGCGCTCAAGAACGATCGCGCGCGCATTCAGATCGGCCGCATTTCGTCCTTCGGCCTGATGGAAATGAGCCGCCAGCGCTTGCGCACCGGCGTGCTGGAAGCGTCCACCCGGCCGTGCCCGCATTGCGAGGGGACGGGCTTCGTGCGCACCGCCTCGTCGTCGGGGCTGTCGGCGCTGCGCCTGCTCGAAGATGAAGCCGCACAGGGGCGCGGATCGCAGCTGCTGCTGCGCGCCAGCCAGGAAGCGGCCTTCTATCTGCTGAACCGCAAGCGCGCGGAACTGGCCGAGATCGAGGAACGCTATGGCGTGATGATCGAAGTCGCGCCCGACGGCGAGCAGGAAGGCGCGCGCATGTCGGTCGAAGTGTCCGGCCCGCCGCCTGCTTACACGCCGCGCTTCGAAGCGCCGATCCAGGAGATCGAGGAAGATTTCGTCGAGGACGAGATCGAAGACGAAATCGAGGACGAGGTCGAGGAAGAGGAGCAGCCGCGCGCTGCCCGCGAACCGCGCGAGCGCGGCGAACGGCCCGAGCGTAGCGAAGAAGACGGTGGCTCGCGTCGCCGTCGGCGCCGTCGCGGCCGTCGCGGTCGCAACCGGCCCGAGGGTGAGGGTGCCGCCGAGGGCGAAGCCGTCGTCGACGGCGGTGGTGACGAGGACGCGTCGGAGCAGGATGCCGAGCGCGAAGACGCCGAGACCCCGGCCGCAGTGTCGTCCGAAGAGGGCGAAGGCAGCGAAGGCGGCCGTCGTCGCCGTGGCCGTCGCGGTCGCCGTGGCGGTCGTCGCAGCGAGGGCGAGCAGGCGGTTGTCGAAGCGGCCGATGGCGAGGCTCCCGTAGTCGACGCTGCGCTGGTCGAAGCCGAGCCGGTCGCGGTCGAAGCGGAAGCCGAGCCCGAGGTTGAGGCCCCGAAGAAGGGACGTCGTCGTCCGCGTGCGCGCGATGCCGCGCCAAAGGCGGCTCCGGTAGCCGAAGCGGTGGTGGAAGCCGAACCGGCTGTCGAAGCTGCAAGCGAGGTCGAACCGGCCGCGAAACCGAAGCGCGCCCGGCGTGCCAAGGCCAAGGCGGTTGAGGCGGCCGAACCGGCGGAAGCCGCACCCGTCGTGGAAGCTCCGGTGGAGGACACCCCCAAGCCAAAGGCAAAGCGTACCCGCAAGGCCAAGGCCGCAGCCGTGGAAGCGGTTGAAGTGGAAACGCCCCCGGTAGAAGAAGCCCCGGTAGCGCAGAGCGTCGCACCAGTGGCGGAGCCTGCTGCTCCGGCACCCGATGCACCGCAGGACGAGGCTTTGTCTGCGGCGGCAGCGAGCGACGCGGCACCGCGCGCGATCGATCCCGATCCGGGCGAAGCCGGCAGCCCGCGTCGTGGCTGGTGGCAGCGTACCTTCGGGGCGTGACCAACGACCGGCCCCGCGCCTGTGGGCGAGGGGCCGGTTGGTTTGCCTTACCGCTCCGCCCTTTCACCGCACCGCAAGGCCGGTTGCCCCGGCCGGAAAACTCGGCGATAGGTCGGGCATGAAGTGGCTCTTCGCGGGACTCGCGGCCTCCCTCCTGATCTGGGCCCAACCGGCTGCGGCGCAGTCGATCCTGCGCGATGCCGAAACCGAAGCGATGTTCAACGACATGTCGCGCCCGCTGATCCTGGCGGCGGGCCTGTCGCCCAACAATGTGCGGGTCGTGCTGATCAACGACGATTCGATCAACGCCTTCACCGCCGGCGGTCAAACAATTTACGTCAATTCCGGGCTGATCCAGGCGGCGGACAACGCCAATCAAGTGCAGGGCGTGATTGCGCATGAACTGGGCCATGTCGCCGATGGCCATGTCGTATTGATCGATGCGGGCGCGCGTCCTGCAATGGGCATTTCGATCCTCAGCATGGTGCTCGGCATCGCGGCGATCGCGGCGGGTGCGCCCGAGGCGGGGGCGGGCATTCTGTCGGCAGGCACCACTGCCGCCGAAGGAAAATTCCTGGCCTTCTCGCGCGTGCAGGAATCGACCGCCGATGCGACGGGGGCAAAATTCCTGCGGGAATCGGGCATCAGCGGCAAGGGGATGCTGAGCTTCTTCAAGAAGCTGGCCAATGAAGAATATGCCTATGGGTTGAAGAACATCGATCCGTTCGCGCAGAGCCACCCCTTGTCGGGCGAGCGCATCGCCAACTTGACGGCGGACGTGACGTCGTCGCCCTTCTACAACGCCAAGCCCGACCTTGCGCTGGACGATCGTTTCAAGCGCGTGAAGGCCAAATTGCTTGGCTATGTCGCCGACCCCAAGACCACGCTGAACGTCTATCCCGAGCAAGACCAGAGTGTGTACGCCCATTATGCGCGCGCTTACGCCTGGCATAAAGCGGGCTATCCCGAAAAGGCCGACGCGGAGGCAGCGGCATTGCTGAAGGCGGATCCGCACGACCCCTATTTCCTGGAAATTCAGGGGCAGATCCTGCTCGAAGCGGGCAAGCCCCGGCAAGCGCTGGCCCCGTTGCGCGAGGCAACCGACCTGTCGCGCAACGCCCCGTTGATCGCGACCACCTTCGGCCATGCGCTGATCGCGACCGAGGACAGGGCCAATTATCCCGAGGCGATCAAGGTGCTGCGCCAGGCGGTGGCGCGCGACGACGACAATCCCTTCGCCTGGTATCAATTGGGCACGGCGTATGAGGCCTCGGGTGACCAGCCGCGCGCGCTGCTCGCCACCGCCGAGCAAGCGAGCCTGACCGGCGATCACCGGACCGCTGCCTATAGCGCGCGCGGCGCGATGCAGGGGTTGCCGCCCAATAGCGTCGACTGGATCCGCGCGCAGGACATTGCCCTCTCGGCCCAGAACGAGATGGACGACAACCCCAAGAAATATAAGAAGCGACGCTGATGCGCCTGAGCTGGACTGTTTTTGCGACCGCGCTGATCGCGGCGCTCCTCGGCGCGGCGGCGTTTGCCGGGATCGAACGGGTGGTCCCCGCCGCCGCCGGGGAGCGTGCGCGCGTCGAGGGCGTGGTGCATGACTATGTCCTCGCCCACCCCGAAATTATTCCCGAAGCGCTCGACCGGTTGCGTGACCGCGCCCATGCCGACACCATCGCCAGCAACCGCGACGCGATCCTCAAACCGTTTGGCAGCGCCTGGGCCGGCAATCCCGCGGGCGACGTTACCCTGGTCGAATATTTCGATTATAATTGCGGCTATTGCCGGGCGAGCCTGCCCGCGATTGCGGCGTTGCTGAAGAGCGACCCCAAGATCCGCATCGTCTACCGTGAATTTCCGATTCTGGCGCAAAGCAGCGTCGATGCCGCGCGGATGAGCCTAGCCGCCGCCGAGCAGGGCAAGTTCCAGCAATTCCACGAAGCGCTCTATGCCGGTGGGCAAGTGTCGGCGCAGACGATCGCGGCGGCGGCGAAGGCCGCTGGCGTCGATCAGGCGCGCGCGGCGGCCTTTGCCCCCAAGGCGGACGCCGAAATCGCGCAAAATCAAACGATCGCGCGCGCGCTTGGGCTGACGGGCACGCCAAGCTGGGTGATCGGCAGCAAGGTCGTTTCGTCCGCCTTGCCGCTGGACGAGTTGCAAAAAGCCGTCGCCGAGGCGCGCGCGGGGAAATAACCGCCGACCGCTTGTTGCAGCGCAACCGGCCCCCTACCTAGCGCGCAGGAACGGGGGCTTCATGGACGTTGTTTTATCGGTTGCCGGGGTCTCGAAGGTCTATGCCTCGGGCCAGCGCGCGCTCGAGCCGGTCAATCTCGATATTCGGCGTGGCGAAATCTTCGCGCTGCTCGGGCCCAATGGTGCGGGCAAGACGACGCTGATCTCGATCATCTGCGGCATCGTCACGCCCTCCACCGGCACGGTTACCGTGCTGGGGCATGATGCGCAGAAGGATTTCCGCAGCGCACGCCGCGCGATCGGGCTGGTGCCGCAGGAATTGTCGGTCGACATGTTCGAGACGGTACTCGCCACCGTCAAGTTCAGCCGCCGCCTGTTCGGTCGCGCGCCCGACAATGCCTATGTCGAGCAAGTGCTGCGCGACCTGTCGCTATGGGACAAGCGCGACGCCAAGATCCGCGAGCTGTCGGGCGGCATGAAGCGGCGCGTGCTGATCGCCAAGGCGCTGAGCCACGAACCCGACATCCTGTTCCTCGACGAGCCCACCGCCGGGGTCGACGTCGCATTGCGCCGCGACATGTGGAAGCTCGTCCACCGCCTGCGCGCCAAGGGCACCACCATCATCCTGACCACGCATTATATCGAAGAGGCCGAGGAAATGGCCGACCGCGTCGGCGTGATCGACAAGGGCCGTATCATCCTGGTCGAGGACAAGGCCGCGCTGATGAAGAAGCTCGGCAAGCGCCGTATGGCGATCACGCTGCAAACGCCGATGGTGTCGTTGCCGTCCGGGCTGGATGGCTGGTCGGTCGCGCTCGACGACGAGGGGAAGACGCTGGTCTACACTTTCGATTCCGAAAACGAGCATATTCCGATCCTGCTCGCCAAGCTGGGGGAACTCGGCATCGGCTATAGCGATCTCGAAACGCATAAGAGCTCGCTCGAGGACATTTTCGTCGACCTCGTCGAGCGGAAGGACGCGGCATGAGCGACCCAGTAGACGTGTTTTCCGTTCGTGCTGAGCCTGTCGAAGCACCGCTCGCCACCAGCGCGACGCGTGTTGGTGGCAGCCCTTCGACAAGCTCAGGGCGAACGGGTGTGGGGAGGGCGTGGGCATGAGCACGTCCACGCACGCCGCACCCAAAGCCCCAGCGATCAACCTCCACGGCATCTGGGCGATCTACCGCTTCGAGATGGCGCGCGCGCTGCGCACTTTGTGGCAGAGCCTGGTCACCCCGGTCATCACCACATCGCTTTATTTCGTCGTGTTCGGCGGCGCGATCGGCTCCAAGATCAGCACCGTCGGCGGCGTTGGCTATGGCAGCTTCATCGTGCCCGGCCTCATCATGCTGTCGCTGCTGACGCAGAGCATCTCCAATGCCTCGATCGGCATCTATTTCCCCAAATTCACCGGTACGGTGTTCGAATTGCTGTCCGCGCCCGTATCGGCGATGGAGATGGTGGTCGGCTATGTCGGCGCGGCGGCGACCAAGTCGATCGTGCTCGGGCTCATCATTCTGGCGACGGCGGCCTTGTTCGTGCCGCTGCAGATCGTCCACCCCTTTGCGATGCTCGCCTTCCTGGTGTTGACGAGCGTGGCGTTCAGCCTGTTCGGCTTCATCATCGGGGTGTGGGCCAAGGGATTCGAACAGCTTTCGTTCGTGCCCGCCTTGCTCATCACCCCGCTGACCTTTCTCGGCGGAGCGTTCTACTCCATCGACATGCTGCCGCAGCCGTGGCGCACGGTCAGCCTGTTCAACCCGGTCGTCTATCTGGTCAGCGGCTTTCGCTGGGCGTTCTTCGACAAGGGCGATGTGTCGGTCGGCGTAAGCCTTGGCGTGACGGCGGTGTTCCTGGTCGCGTGCCTCGGCGTGATCTCGTGGATCTTCAAGACCGGCTGGCGGATGAAGAACTGACCGCGCGGACGATTGCGGACGGAACAATGCGGCGCGCGCTGCGCTAACGCCGCATCGGGCGCGCTTGCCGTGCCTGTTTCCAAATCTTTCGGAGACAATGATGACCAAGACGGCATTGGTAGTGGGCGCGAGCGGCATTGTCGGCAGCGCGACGGCGACCTTGCTGGTCGATCATGGCTGGCGCGTACACGGCCTCGCGCGACGGCCGACGCAGCAGGACGGTGTGCTGCCCGTCGCCGCCGACCTGCAGGATGCCGCCGCGACGCAAGCGGCGCTGGCCGATCTGCGCCCCGATGCGGTGTTCATCACCACCTGGCTGCGGCAGGATAGCGAGGCCGAGAACATCCGCGTCAACGCCGCGATGGTGCGCCATCTGCTGGATGCGCTGCGCGGTGCCACCGGGCCGCGCCACGTCGCCTTGGTCACCGGGCTCAAACATTATCTCGGGCCGTTCGAGGCCTACGGCAAAGGCGCGCTGCCCCAAACGCCGTTCCGCGAGGAGCAAGGGCGGCTCGACGTCGACAATTTCTATTATGCGCAGGAAGACGAAGTGTTCGCCGCCGCCGCGCGCGACGGCTTCACCTGGAGCGTGCATCGCCCGCATACCGTGATCGGCAAGGCCGTCGGCAATGCCATGAACATGGGCACGACGCTGGCGGTCTACGCGACGCTGTGCCGCGAACTTGGGCGGCCGTTCCGCTTTCCGGGCTCCGCTGCGCAATGGAACTCGCTGACCGACATGACCGACGCGCGCCAGCTCGCGCGGCAATTGCTGTGGGCGGCGGAGACCCCCGCGGCGGCCGATCAGGACTTCAACATCGTCAATGGCGACGTCTTCCGCTGGAGCTGGATGTGGGGACGGATCGCCGCATGGTTCGGTCTCGAACCCGCACCGTTCGACGGCACCGTGCTGCCGCTGGAACAGCAAATGGCGGACGATGCAGCGGTGTGGCGCAGCATTGCGGAGCGCGATGGGCTGGCCGAACCCGATCTGGCGCGGCTGGCCTCGCCCTGGCATACCGATGCCGATCTCGGGCGGCCGATCGAAGTGGTCACCGACATGTCGAAGAGTCGACGGATGGGGTTTCTGGCCTATCAGCCGACCGACGATGCGTTTTTCGACCTGTTTCGCGAGTTGCGAGCCGCGCGGTTGATTCCGTGAGGATAGGGGCGGGCGGTAGCGGTCGCGAAGGGGATCAGGCAGCCCGGTTCTTTGGAAACATCGTCCGATCGCCGCGCCCGGCCAGCAAGCCCGCGATCGAAATATCCTCGTCCAGCCTTTCCCAATGCAGGCCGTATTGGCTGATCTGAACCTCACCGAGATCGGCGGGGCTGGCACCCAACAGGCACGGAAACCAGGCGAGCGGGACGCCGAGCGTGCGACCGTCCTCAAGCTCGACCCACATCTGGTCGGCATCGAAGCGAACTTGGGTGGCCTTAGGCGAAATAGTCATGCCATACGCTTTCGATCTCGGCGCTGCGATCGGCGACGATGCGGCTGAGCATCGCCAGCGTCCGCGCGTTGAATCTATTAGTCTTAGTCTAACCTTTTATTTGAGATAATACTTTATCATGTCATAAATAAAATTGCTAAAAACGCTGACTGTAATGGTAATTACGAGTCCGAATAATAAGAAAGATGAGACTGCTTTTGCTGATTCTACCTTTCTCAATAAAGATATTTTTCTATCTCTGTCCCCTTGAGTGATAGTGAGATAGGTCATCGGTCTTATATTTGAAATATTTTTATAAAAATTATCCACAAAGCCATCTGATATAGTAGTCATTAACGAAGCTAAAGTCATTGCAGATAATATTAATATAAAACCATCTTTTATGGAGTGTGAGTTGTATATGGCAACGACGCCCATGGAAAAACACAGTATCCGAATAACTGAGGTGGAATAGTTTCGAACAGGCTTTTCTAGAATATTAGCAAATTTTAGAAATTTACCTGACTCTCTCTTTGGAAGAGTTTCAATCCAACCATCCACGGCAGCCTGTATCGCTTGAGAAACGGCGTAGTCTGAAAATTCTATAGAGAGATTAATATTTTTCCCATATATCATTCCTCTCATAAAATAAGGTGCATCAAAGTCATTATTTTCGTAAAAATCTTGGTCAATATTTATAGAAACCGTATAGCGCTGGGCTATCTCGGAAGCTTCTGGAACCTCTGCTTGTAGTACTATTAAAAAATCAAATTCGTAGTTCAGTGACTTCGTACAACTCCGAATGGAGCAGTCAGACATATTAAATTTTTCAAAAGAACTGTGCTCTCTTGAGGTGTCGTCTTTTATATCATACGTGATCTGACATCTATTTGACCGTACACTATACTGCTTCAACAACTGAGAAAGGCGCTGATGAAGGTTGTGTATGTCCTCATAAGATACATCATAAGCATCTTTGTAGGTCTTAGTTCGTTTTTCAACTCTTTTTGTTAACTTGTGATAGATTGCTTGGTAGGCCCCGAACGGGATATCTTCTCCGGCTATAACCAGCGTTGACTGGTTTGGAGCAAGAGCTAGCGGGTTTTCGTAGTCGCTCATTCCGCCGCCACCCCCGCGCGCGAGAACATATCCCCGCCCTCGGCATCCTCATTCGCCACCGCAGCCCCAACCCCGACCTTCGCCTTCTGGCGCTTGTCGAAGCCGTCCCACACTTCGTTCCAGTTCCCGCGCGTCGCGGCCTTGGAATATTCGGTGGCGCGCTGTTCGAAGAAGTTGGCGTGTTCCACCCCGTTGAGCATCGGCGCGAGCCAGGGGAGGGGGTGTTCGTCGATCATATAGATCGGCTTCATGCCCAATTGCCCCAGCCGCCAATCGGCGATGTAGCGGATGTACTTCTTGATCTCCTTGGGCGTCATGCCGTTGACCGGGCCCATTTCGAAGGCGAGGTCGATGAAGCTGTCCTCCAGCCGCACGGTGTGCTGGCACATGTCCATAATGTCGCTGCGCACCGCTTTGGTCAGGCAGTCGCGCTCCTTGGTGAAGGTGTGGAACAGCTTGATGATGCCCTCGCAATGCAGCGATTCATCGCGGATCGACCAGGTGACGATCTGCCCCATGCCCTTCATCTTGTTGAAGCGCGGGAAGTTCATCAGCATGGCGAAGCTGGCGAAGAGCTGCAGCCCCTCGGTAAAGCCGCCGAACATGGCGAGCGTCTTGGCGATGTCCTCGTCCGAATCGACGCCGAAGGTCTGCAGATAATCGTGCTTGTCCTTCATCTCGCTATATTCGAGGAAGGCGCCATATTCGCTTTCGGGCATGCCGATCGTGTCGAGCAAATGGCTGTAGGCGGCGATGTGCACCGTCTCCATGTTGCTGAACGCCGCCAGCATCATCTTGATCTCGGTCGGCTTGAAGATGCGGCCATATTTCTCGTGATAGCAATCCTGCACCTCGACATCGGCCTGGGTGAAGAAGCGGAAAATCTGCGTCAGCAAATTGCGTTCATGGTCGCTGAGCTTCTGCGCCCAGTCGCGGCAATCCTCGCCCAACGGCACTTCCTCGGGCATCCAGTGGATTTGCTGCTGGCGCTTCCAGAAATCGAACGCCCAGGGGTATTCGAACGGCTTATACTGCTTGCGGGCTTCGGTGAGGGACATGGGGTTACTCCGGTACGTTCGATTTTGATGGGTTAAAGCTTTGAAATTCGAAAAGAGAATTGGTTCACGCCGCCAGACTCCACCGCCACATCGCGGTCGCCGACATGGCGAGCGCGGCACCGAGCGCCAGACCCATCGTGCCGATCATGCGGTAGGCATAGACCTTGCTCTCGCTCGCCGGGCGCAGCAGCGCGAGCAGCAGCGCAAGGCCGATCGCAGTGAACAGTGCCGAGACGGCATACATGATGGCGATCGACGCGGTCACCGGCGGATCCGCCGCTCGATATAGACGGTGCGCGAGCGGTTCGCGCCGACGCCCAAGAACACCACGCCGATGAAATAGCCGAAATCATACCAGCCGCCCTGATTGGGCACGGCGTAGATCGCGACCTCGGGCATAAACAGCGACAACACCCAGGCGACCGGGAAGATGAAGCCATGCCACACGCCGAGCAGGAAGCCCGGCGTATCGGGCGTGTGCTGCACGGCACTCGCCACCTGATGCGCGCAGGCGGCGAGCAGCAGCGGGGCGGCGAGGATGGAAAAAGTGCGTGCGCGTGATGATCGGATCATACAAGCCTCCGTGCATCCAAAGCGCTAGGCATGCGTTTGGAACACGCAACCGTAACGAAGGAGCTACCCAAATGGTCGACGCATCGCAGATCAAGGAACATGCCGAAGTCATCGGCGCCGACGGCGTCCATGTCGGCACGGTCGACCACGTCCAGGGCGGCCGCATCAAGCTGACCAAGAAGGATTCGGGCGCGCTGATCAACGAAGGGCATAGCGCCCATGAAGGGCACCACCACTTCATCTCGCTCGGCCTGGTCGCCGATGTCGAGAATGGTGTCGTACGCCTGAGCGCGAACGCCGACGTCGCCGTGACGTTCGAAGAAGAGAAGTAAGCTCATTTCTCCCTCTCCCTTTGGGAGAGGGAGGGAGGCCCGAAGGGCCGGAAGGGTGAGGGTGCGTTGGCTGCGGTCGGCGCGCCCTTTTTCTTGGGCTCACCCTCACCCTTCCCATGCTGTGCATGGGCCCCTTCCCTCTCCCGAAGGGAGAGGGAGATTTGCGCGATGACGCCGTCCGTGTTGGTCATGACGTCATTGTTCCAGAAGCGCAGCACGCGATAGCCTTCGTCTTCGATGTGGCGCGTGCGTGCGGCGTCGTAGCTTTGCGCTTCGCTATGCTGCCCGCCGTCCACTTCAATCACCAGTTTCGCTCCAAAGCTCAGCAGATCGGCAAAATACGGGCCGATCGGGACTTGCCGCCGCCATTTCAGCGCCGGAAATGCTTCGCGCAGCGCGCGGAAGAGGCGCTTTTCGGCCTCCGTCGCAGTGCGGCGGAGGTCACGGGCGCGCGCCACGGTGCCGGAGGGCTGGTTGTGGTAGAGGCGCATCACCTTCACCCTTCCGCGGCTGCGCCGCTCCTCCCTCTCCCACAGGGAGAGGGAGTATCACCTCACTGGCACGCCAGGCATTCGTCGTAATCGGTCGTCGCAAATTCATATTGCGGCTTTTCGATCGTGTTGTCCGCCTCGACCCCGCCCGCGAAACCAGCGCGCTGCACCGATTTGGAGCGGAGATAGTAAAGCGACTTGATGCCCAATTCCCACGCGCGGAAGTGCAGCATCAGCAGATCCCACTTCTCGACATCGGCCGGGATGAACAGGTTGAGGCTGGTCGACTGGTCGATGAACGGCGTGCGATCGGCCTGGAGCTCGATCAGCCAGCGCTGGTCGATCTCGAAGCTGGTCTTGAAACAGTCCTTCTCCTCCTGGTCGAGGAAGTCGAGATGCTGCACCGAACCGCCTTGCTCGAGGATCGAATTCCACACCGCGTCGCTGTTCTTCGATTTCTCGTTGAGCAGCTTTTCGAGATACGGGTTCTTGATCGAGAAGGAGCCCGACAGCGTCTTGTGGGTGTAGATATTGGCCGGGATCGGCTCGATGCACGCGCTGGTGCCGCCGCAGATGATGCTGATCGACGCGGTCGGCGCGATCGCCATCTTGCACGAAAAGCGCTCCATCACGCCCATGTCGGCGGCGTCGGGGCAGGGCCCGCGCTCGGTCGCCAAATGCATCGAGGCTTCGTCGACCTGCGCCTTGATGTGCTTGAACATGCGCAGGTTCCACGACTTCGCCATCGCGCCCTCGAACGGCAGCCCGCGCGCCTGGAGGAAGGAGTGGAAGCCCATCACGCCGAGCCCGACCGAACGCTCGCGCATCGCCGAATAGGCCGCACGCTCCATGCCCGGCTCGGCACGGTCGATGAAGTCCTGCAGGACATTGTCGAGGAAACGCATCACGTCCTCGATAAAGCCCTTCTCGTCCTTCCACTGGTCCCAGGTTTCCAGGTTGAGCGACGACAGGCAGCACACGGCAGTGCGTTCGTGGCCGAGATGATCCTTGCCGGTCGGCAGCGTGATCTCGCTGCACAGGTTCGAGGTCGAGACCTTGAGCCCGAGGTCGCGGTGATGCTTGGGCATGCCCTTGTTCACATGGTCGGCGAAGACGATGTACGGCTCGCCGGTGGCAAGCCGCGTTTCGACCAGCTTCTGGAACAGGCTGCGCGCATCGACGGTGGCGCGCGCCGAGCCATCCTTGGGGCTGGTCAGCGTCCATTCGCTGCCGCTGCGCACCGCTTCCATAAACGCGTCGGTGATCAGCACGCCGTGGTGCAGGTTGAGCGCCTTGCGGTTGAAATCGCCCGAGGGTTTGCGGATTTCGAGGAATTCCTCGATCTCGGGGTGCGACACGTCGAGATAGCAAGCGGCCGAACCGCGGCGCAGCGAGCCTTGGCTGATGGCGAGCGTCAGCGAATCCATCACGCGCACGAACGGAATGATCCCGCTGGTCTTGCCGTTGAGGCCGACCGGCTCGCCAATGCCGCGGACGTTGCCCCAATAGGTGCCGATGCCGCCGCCGCGCGACGCCAGCCAGACATTCTCGTTCCAGGTGTCGACGATGCCGCCAAGGCTGTCGGGCACCGAATTGAGGAAGCACGAGATCGGCAAGCCGCGCCCGGTGCCGCCATTGGACAGCACGGGCGTGGCCGGCATGAACCACAGCCGCGAGATATAACCGTACAGGCGCTGGGCATGGCCCGCATCATCGGCATAGGCCGAGGCAACGCGCACGAACAGATCCTGGAAATTCTCGCCGGGCAGCAGATAGCGGTCGCGCAGCGTTTCCTTGCCGAAATCGGTCAGCAGCGCATCGCGCGAATGATCGACCTCGACCGGATAGAGCTGCGCCTTCACTTCCTTGGAGTCACCGCGCGCGGAGAGCTTGCGCTGGGCACCGCTGGTGTCTTCGACTGGAGCGCTTGCCAGCGCCTCGATTGCGTCCGTAGCCATGTCCGTACTCGCTTCCCCGGTATTCCGAAAATCCATCTGCCGCGTCCCTGCCAACTCGTTCAAAACTCTGCGATCAGGGTCAGCCGCGTTTCCGATCCGTTCGAATCGGCGGGCGAACCCCAATACTACCATGTCGCGGGCGACCTGCGAGAACAAAAGTAGACCTGTCCCATGGAGACACCATGGGTCGGGCCGTCTCCGCAATATGGGGTTGCGGCTTGTGTTCTACCAGCGCTTGGGTTCGCCCCCGAACTCAACCCCTACAGATTGTGCCGGATCGCGCGAGCACGCAATACGGTAAATGACGAATTAGAGACTCCGTTCGTCGCTATTTTGAGTCGGTTCGCAGCAGGACCATATCGGTCCTACCACGCGACGCGCGGTCAAAGCTGCCCTTGCTGAAAGGCAAGAGACCGAAGCGGGAACATGACATTTTTTTTAGACGTCGGAAGAAGGCGATGTCGGCAGCGTAACGATCGCTGCGAGGCCACCAAGTGCCGCCGACTCGAGCGTCAGCGCCCCCCCATAGAGGGTCGCCAACTCGTTCGCGATCGACAGCCCGAAGCCGTGGCCGTCGCCGCGTTCGTCGAGACGCTGGCCCGCCGCCAGCGCAGCGACGCGCGCGTCGGGCGGGATGCCCGCGCCATCGTCCTCCACGCTCAGCCGCACGAATCGGCCATCGGCGGTGCGAGCGGCGGTCACCGCGATGCGGCTGGCCGCCCAGCGCCAGCCATTGTCGAGCAGATTGCCGAGCAGTTCGTCCAGATCCTGCCGGTCGACCGCGACGTTCAACGTCGGGTCGATCGCGACGGCTGCAGTGACCGGGCGATCGGCATGAATGCGGGCGAGCGCGTCGGCCAGATCGGCCAGCACCGGGGCGAGCGGGGTCGCCACCCGCATCGCGCCGCCGGGCGTGGCGGCGCGCGCGCGGCCGAGATGGTGGCGCACCGCGCGATCGATGCGGGCGACTTGCGCACGCAGTGCGCCATCGGGGTCATGCGGCGGCAGTGCGAGCGCGAGCGTGGCGAGGGGCGTCTTCAGCCCGTGTGCGAGGTTGGCGACATGGCCGCGCGCATTGGCCAGCGCGGCGGCATTTTCGGCGAGCAACGCGTTGATCTCGCGGGCAAGCGGGGCAAGTTCGCTCGGCTGCGTGTCGGGTAGCGCGGTTGCGGCACCGCTGCGGATCGCGGCGAGGCTCTCGCGCATCTTGGCGAGCGGGCGCAGGCCGATGCGGAGCTGAACCAGCGTGGCGATAGTGAGCGCGCCGCCAAGCAGCAGCAGCGAAGCGAGCA
>OFRL01000199.1_pt1 | contig 32498 bp, 39 predicted proteins | sample 1543121 | NCBI WGS metagenome assembly OFRL01 (sample SAMN07774228, study PRJEB24372) | wastewater metagenome | isolation source: Lake Maggiore Cannobio | place: Italy: Cannobio | collected 2016-01
CTGCCTTGCGCAGGTCTGTGCCGCGCAGGTTTGTGCCGCGCAGGTTTGTGTAGGACAGGTCTGCGCTGGACAGGTCTGCGCTGCGCAGGTTTGTGCCGCGCAGGTTTGTGTAGGACAGGTCTGCGTCAACACATTTTGTTCCGGGCTCGATTACACATCCGCGAATAGTCTCCGGAGAACTAGAACTACAAGCGGCCACAGACAGAGCCAAAAGAACTAGACCAGCGGCAAGAACTCTTTTAGGCATAGAGGGGCACCTTACGCCCGCCGCCGGTGCGAATCCAGCAGGGTTTTCCTAGTAGGTGTCCCAGGAGTGAAGTAGAAAGGAAAATCACTACTACGGAAGGGAGGGCAAAGAGATGGCCAGCGAAGATAGAAAACGACCGGCGGGCTACGGCCCGGTGGGAGCGGTGAAGTTGTTTAGTCAGGACACCATCAACCAGATGCTTCGTGAGCGTCGGTTCCCCAACGCCTTCGGTTACCGCGCCGGCTTCAGCAGCATCGCTATAGCGATCCCACTGGAAGACATCCAGGCAGCAGGTCTGGAGCCGAAGAATTCTGACGGATCTACTTGGCGACCACCTGAGCTGGCGGTCAAGGATCTTGAAGCGGCTCTGAAAGGCTTCCCGCGACCTACTTGGCAACTACCTGAGCGGGCGGTCGAGGGCAGTGGGACTGCCAAGAAATACCCCATAGACCACTTATACAGGAAATGGGAAGAGCAGGGTAGGGGCAGACAAGCATGACCAGATGTGAGTAAAGAGTGCTCCATTTTTTCCTAGAGAAATCGCATACACCCCACGCAATAGCCACGCACACATCGTGTCGAAATGTCTATTTCCGGCGTTTCGGAGAATCTCCATGGGGTTATGACATAACTGACATATCTAGGATAAAAGCCTTATTTAAAAGAACCAACGGGGCGTGAAACCCTGATAGATTTTTTATTGATCATGGCTGAGAAAACGAAACTCATCTGGTACTACGTGGCTTTATTCATCGCAATCATGTTTTTCCAACTGGTGTTCGAGTTGATCTTTGGCGACGCGGTTACTGCCGGGTGGGTTGGTCGAACGGTGATCATATCCGCGATTGTGACCGTCCTGTTCATGCTATTCGACCGGTGGCGGCGTCGGCGAGCCTCTTCGGAGCGATAATAGAATTACGCGACGACCCGCGCGTAACTTGCGGCGGGATACCGACCAAACGTCTCAGAAAAAACGGGTTTCCCTACCGCTCTACGGCAAAACCCTTAGTCCGCTAACAACCTTGTCGTGATTGGCTATTTGGTGGTGCGCTCGGAGGGAGCCGAACCCCCAACCTTCTGATCCGTAGAACCTGCGGTGCTGTCTCATAGTGTCTCAACCCTATAAAAAGATCAAATAAAACGATAACTTCCTAGCTCCGATTGCCGTTGGCGATGGCCGAGATGGTGGCCAGTGAAAGCACCGACAGTGCCGGTAGGTACTGCTTGACCGAGTCACCGGCCTTGATGTGCATGCCGACAGCACCGACCATGAATGCGGCCAGGCCAATCGAGGCGGGCCGGGTAATCCGCGGCACGAAGTTACCAACCAACATCGCCGAGGCCAAGGCCACCTTGGTCGCGCCCACGGCGTACATCGCGGGCTCGGGCAGCCCGTAGACAGCGAACTCCTCTTTCATATTTTTTGCTTCACCGCCTCGGTAGCCGGTGTCCTTGTTGAACCGTAAAGTCCACACGTTCAGTATCCAAAGCGCAGCCGCAGTCTGGGCGATCTTGCCGATCACATTCATAGGTCAGTTCCTTCCGTGGGGAGTGGTGACCAAAGCATACCCAAGGTCGTTCATCCCGCCCGATCGTCGGCTCGGCTCATCAGCCTTCGGGTCCGGCGTATCACTGCGCAACGAACAACACGACGAGAACGACGTTCACCGCACCGAGTAACGCAGCCGGCACCATGAGTCGAACAGCGTCATGGACCCTGATGCGCACGATCAGACCAAGGATCATCAGCGCCGCGAGTCCACCAGCAGCGAGGGCTCCCAACGGCGCAACGACTAGGCCCAGCAGCACTCCCGCACCGCCCAGTAACTCCATTACGCCGACCAACCGACGCACGGCGGGTACCCCGAACCGCTCGAACTCACTCCTAGATGCGGATTGGAACAGAACCTTGAAGCCGTAGAACAAAAACGACAGCCCTGATACGAGAGCCAACACCACTAGAGCCACGGTAGACGGTACATCGGAGTTGACGCGACGGCACATTTGGTGTCGAGAAACTGTCCCCACCGCTCCTCGGGCGGAGAGTCGGACTCGGGTGCGCTCGGAGGGAGTCGAACCCCCAACCTTCTGATCCGTAGTCAGATGCTCTATCCATTGAGCTACGAGCGCGTGAACCTCAGTCTAGAACAACCGTTACTAATAATGGCCGGCCTAAACGGCTAACTCTCCGATCATAGACTCACCCCGTGCGACGGATGGTTGGCCGGCTCGGGCTCATATTGGTTGGTTTCGGTGTCCTAACTTTTATCTTTGTTGCCTATCAACTCTGGGGAACCGGTCTTTACGCGGCCAACGAACAATCAAGTTTGCACGCTCAATTCGATCGCACGCTAGAAAAATCTGCCCGCACACCAACGCTCAATCCCACTCCCCCTGCCGCCGCGCCCGGCGAACCCGTAGCGCAAATCCGTATTCCAAAAATTGGGGTGGACGAAATTGTCGTTAGCGGGGTGAGCGTCGCCGACCTGCGTATGGGGCCGGGCCATTACCCCGAAAGCCCGTGGCCGGGTCAAGCGGGCAACGCGGCCATAGCGGGCCACCGCACCACTTACGGGGCTCCGTTTTCTGACCTCGACCAGCTCGTCGTCGGCGACACCATTGTCGTGCGTACGGTGCAGGGTCGGTTCGACTATTTAGTAACCGAGAGCAAAGTGGTTAAGCCGAGCGATGTGTCGGTGCTCAATCCTCGATCGGCGGCCACGCTCACTCTCACCACCTGCAACCCTAAATATTCGGCCGCCCAGCGGCTGGTGGTTTTCGCCGATTTACGCGCCAACCAATCGCCACTCCCCGCCACCGCTAGTGGGCCCGCTGCTTCGTCCGCCGTGCTCAACGAGCCGGGCGGAGCCATAACTCCGGTAGTGCTTTCGGGCTTACTCGCACTAGGAGTGGGGTTGGTGTGGTGGTGGCTATTTCGCCGCCGCCGTCGCTGGTACGTATGGCTGGCCGGGGCAAGCGTATTTCTGGTGACTTTTCTGGTGTTTTCCTTTTACCTCGAACGCACCCTTCCGGCTAACTACTAGGGCTCGATAGCTCGTACCTCAAGATGGGCGACTAACTTCGGGGTTTAATAATTCACTTACCTCAGGAGAAAACTATGTTGGCCGTAGGAACTACCGCACCCGATTTCACCCTTAAAGATCAGTCCGGCAACGAAGTAAGCCTCTCGGGTTACCGGGGCACATCGCCCGTAGTCTTGGTGTTTTATTCGTTCACTTTCTCCGGAGTATGTCAAGGCGAACTGTGCTCATTACGAGACAACCCGGGCGACTACACCCGTGACGGCGCACAAGTTATCGCGCTTAGTTGCGACTCGCGTTTCGCGCAAGCCCAATGGGCGGAAGCCGAAGGTTTTGATTTTCCCGTGTTGAGCGACTTTTGGCCCCACGGAGCGGTGGCCAAAGCCTACGAAGCGTTTAACGAAGACCTCGGCTGCGCTAACCGAGTTACTTACGTTATTGACGCCGAAGGAAAAATCGTTTCCAGTTTTGCCACCGGCGATCTTGGCACCGCGCGCGACAAAACCGAGTACGCCGAAGCGCTAGCCAAACTCGGCTAACAGCAACTCCCGCGCACTCGCGCCGGTCGCTGGGGGGACGGAAGTAAAACTTCTACTGGGCCGGTCGCTAAAGAAAGATCAACGCAGTCGTTGTCGCGCTCATAACCGCGTCCTTGTAAGTTAAGAAGATTCACCGGCTCCGCCCCCAGCGGGAACGGGCCCCAGTGCCAAGTACCGGCGTGCAAAACAACGGTGGCAAATTTTGGCAATAAGAACGCTTGGAGTTGCTTACGATCGGCGGGGGAAGAAAACTCCGCGCTCAAGGGCGCCACTACTAAGACCGAATCGACATTGATTGGCGTAAGCGCTTGGGTGTGAGTGGAGTGCCGATAAAGACGGTCACAGATCAAAGACTGACCGACGCGCGAAATCTCGTCGGCACCATGACTAATCACATTGAGGTGCGGGTCGCTCCACGCGAATTCGAGCCCCTGGTTGGCGTCGGCCGGGTCGGTGTCGGCTACCGGTAACCACCCAAACGGTGCCCACGCGGGAGCGGTGAGCGGTGTTGCGGTGAGAACAAACGGCTTATCCATACCCCCACAATGACAGAATTTAACGAGCGACCATAGGCCAAGTCAGAAAACAATAGAGTGGCACTACCAAAGGAGACAATGATGGAAGTTCGATGGCACGCGTATTAATAACTCGCCACTTGCCTGCGGGGGGTACCGACCCACTTATCGAGGCCGGTCACGAAATAATTGACCGAGACGACGACGCGCCCTTTACTCCCGAACAGCTCAAAGCGGCCGTAAGCGATGTTGACGCGGTGGTGTGTTTGTTGACCGATAAAATCGACGCCGAGGTAATTGCCGCCGGCGCTGCTCCTGCAGGGCGGTTAAAGGTAGTGGCCAATGTCGCGGTGGGATACGACAACGTCGACCTCGCCGCCGCCCAAGCGGCGCAAGTGGCGGTCTGTAATACCCCGGGCGTGCTCGACGAAACCACTGCCGACATTGCCTTTTTGCTTATCCTCGCGGCAACCCGTCGCGCCTCGGAAGCTGAGATCGACTTGCGGGCCCAGCGGTGGCCGGGCTGGGGGATCAACCAATATCTCGGCCACGACATTCACGGCGCCACGCTGGGCCTAGTGGGTTACGGTCGCATCGCCCAAGCCGTGGCCCGACGAGCGGCAGGATTTTCTATGACCGTTCGCCACCACACTCGCAGTAACACGAATTTAGACGGCTGGTGCGCTGACCTCGACGAGATGATTAGCGAATGTGATGTGGTTTCGATCCATGTCCCCCTCACCGAACAAACCCGTGGCCTTTTTGATGCCAAACGCATTGCTCGTATGTCTCGATCCGCAGTGCTAGTGAACACTTCGCGCGGACCCGTAGTGGACGAAGATGCGCTGGTCGACGCACTTGAAGCGGGCGAACTTTTTGGCGCCGGGCTCGACGTGTACGCCAACGAAAGCGCAGTCAACCCGCGACTCTTTAACGCTCCCCACACGGTGTTACTGCCCCACATTGGCTCGGCTTCCCACACCACTCGCCAACAGATGGCCCGAGTTGCGTGCGCGGGGGTAGTGGCGGTGCTGGCCGGAGAGCAGCCAGACAACCTAGTTGTCGACTAGGCACCTCCGAATAACTAAGAACCCTCGACTTTGATAACCGAACCGTCGAGTTCGAGTATTTCGACGGTGGTTTCTCCCGCTTGCAGACGAGAAAACATCTTCTCTTCCTTTTCGGTCCTCTCTCGACTGGCCTCCACTACTGCATCAAGTGAGTTGGCCGCGATTACGCTCACGCCGTCAACATCAGCCACCAACCAGTCGCCGGCGCGAACCAGTACTCCCCCCACGCGCGCGGGCGCGCCTACAGTGCCGGTTTTAGTTTTTGATGCCCCCGGTAAAGCCAATCCAGTCGAAAACACCGGAAACCCGTGCGCCGCAAGCGCGGCGGCGTCGCGTACGCAGGCGTCGATCACTAACCCGGCCAGCCCGGCTTTTTTAGCCGCGGTGGTGAGCACTTCACCCCAGTAACCGAACTCGCGCTCGGTCCCTACGTCGACTACCAAAACCGACCCCACCGGAGCGCGCGTTACGCCAACATGAATAGCCAAATTGTCGCCCGGGGTGCACTGAACCGGATAAGCCGGAGCCGCGAGTTGCGCGCCGACCCAGGCCGGTTTTATGCGCGCGGCCATGTTTTGTCCCCCCGATTCACCCACGGTGGCCGCGCCGTAACCAATCAACTCTTGAGCCAGAGCAATATTTTTTTCTGATGATGAGTCCATAAATAAAAAATGGCGGAGGGAGAGGGATTTGAACCCTCGAGGAGGTTTAACACCCCCTACTCGCTTAGCAGGCGAGCACCTTCGGCCACTCGGTCATCCCTCCTGAGGTATTCCAGTCTAGGCGTTAGGCGCTGGCCATCACTTGAGCGAGTCGTTCGAGGGTGGACTCCATGGCCGCTTGGTTTTTTTTGGGATAGCCCATCTGTTCAATCAGCCACGCCCCGCGCCCTTTAGAAAAATCAAAAGTTTCGGTCACCCGGGTTCCACCGTCCACCGGCTCAAGTTCGTAACGCCAAATGTTGTGGGCATGATGCCACCAAGCAATGCGGCGGTTTTCTTCAAACTCCACCACGGTGTTCGAAATGCGGTAAGGGAGTTTGATGCGCATGTCCATCGAAAACTTCGCTCCGAGTGATAGCCGCTTCGGGTTTCCCGGTCGACCCGCCTTGACCGAACCGGATCCGTCAATCAGCGAATGTTTCGCTGGGTCGGCCAATAAGTCGAAGATTTTTTCCGGTGAAGCCTTTATTACTAGTTGCGCGGAAACTGATTTATTGGCCATACCTAAACGCTAGCGGGTGGCGGAGGGGGTGGGATTCGAACCCACGGAGGCTCTCACCTCAACGGTTTTCAAGACCGTCCCATTCGTCCGCTCTGGCACCCCTCCCGATGGTTGAAGAACTTATCTAACCGTGACGGACTCAAATCCAGTAAACGGAACCAGCACTTCGGGGACAATGAACTCTCCGTCGCGCTGGTAATGCTCGAGACAAAATACCAATGTGCGCCCAACCGCACACGCAGTGCCGTTGAGAGTGTGGACAAACTGATTGGCTTGCCCTTTAGCCCCTTCTACTCGAGTGTCCAGCCGGCGAGCGGAGAAGTCTCGGTAGTTAGAGCACGAAGTGAGTTCTCGGTAGCGACCCTCTGACGGCAACCAGACTTCGATGTCGTATTTTTTTGTCGCCGCCGCGCCCAAGTCACCGGCGGCGATATTTACGACTCGGTAAGGCAACCCGAGCGCACCAATCAGTTTTTCTTGTATGGCCAAAAGCCGTTCGTGTTCGGCGTCGGACTCGGACGGCTCGACAAAACTAAACATTTCGACTTTGTCGAACTGGTGCACTCTAAATATTCCCGTGGTGTCTTTGCCGTAAGTTCCGGCTTCGCGCCGAAAGCACGAAGAGACCCCAGAATAACGAGCGGGCAACTGGCTCGGGGGCAGGCGTTCTCCCCGATGAAGTGAAGCCAGTAAGACTTCGCTCGTTCCGACCAAAAACAACTCATCGGCTTCTACTGCGTAAACCTGATTACGATCGGTGGGGAAAAACCCCGCTTCAACCATGGCCTCTTCTCGCACCAGCGTTGGTGGCACTACGGCAACAAAACCTTCGTCTCGCAATTGCTGCAAAGCCCACTGCACGAGCGCGAACTCAATAAACACCGCTTCTCGCATCAACGAAGCGAAACGCGCCCCCGATGCTCCTACCGCATGATCGGTTTCAATAAATCCCAGCGCCGAGCCAAATTGCCCGTGGTCCATTGGTGGCGGTGGCGGCGTGTCGCCCACTGTGCGCAACACTTCACCGTCGTCTTCGCCCCCATCGGGAACGGACGCGTCGGCGGGGCTAGGTATTTGGAGTGCTAAGTCATTGAGCCGAGCGGTGATCTCGTTGAGCGCCGCTTCACCTACCTGTAACTCTTGTTTCAACTCACTCGCTTGGGCGACCAAACCCGCTCGGTCGTCGGGGTCGGCCCCACTCACTGCCTTAGAGGCGGCCTTTTGTCGGGCACGCATTTGCTCAACCGCTTGCTGGAGATCGCGATGCTCGCGGTCGAGAGCTAGAACCTCGTCGATCAACTCGGGGCTAACGCGCTTGCGTTCTATGGCCAGCCGAATAGCCGGATCGTCTCGCAGCGCGCGCAAGTCAATCATTAGTCCGCCTTACGGATCTGAGTGATGAGCTCATCAACCCAATCACTATCATTTTTTGGCCGCACCACCGGCGACTCTCGCCGATCAGCGGTTTCGGTTTGGGCTAGGGGGTAAGAACCTAAAAACTTCACTTCGCCCTGTTCGGCCCCGAGATGGCGCAAACAATCCGAAATCACTACGTCGCCGAGATGACCTTCAATGTCGATAAAAAAACAATACTGACCCAGCCCGCCCTTGGTGGGACGAGACTCTAACTTGGTTAAGTTGATTGACCGATTAGAAAATTCTTGCAAAATACTCAGCAGCGAACCCGGATGATCTTCACGCTGAAAACAAACTAAAGAAGTTTTATCATTACCAGTTAAAGCCGGAATGCCTCGGCCCACAACCACGAAACGAGTTACGTTTCCCGGATGATCTTCTATATTCGCGACCAGCACTTCTAGACCCAAAAGTTCGGCCCCGTGCCGAGTTCCGATTGAAGCGACCGTCGGCGCCGGTGCGTCGCGCACCTGTTCGGCGGCTTCGGCGGTGGAGTTCGCCGGAACTAACTCCGCCTCGGGGAGATGTTCGGCAAGAAAACCTCTCGACTGGCCCAAGGGGTTGGGGTGCGAAATCACCGTTCGGATATCGCTTAATGCGGTTCCGGGTTTTCCACACAAGTGCAGAGCAATAGGAAGATCGATCTCGCGTTGGATAAGCAACTCAGTATCAAAGGCCAAAGTGTCCAGCGTTACCGAAACTGTCCCCTCAATAGAGTTCTCTATTGGCACTAGCCCCAAGTCGATTTCGCCTCGCTCTACCGCAGTTAAAACCTGAGGAACGGTGCGCAAAACGACTAACTCGCTCGCGGCGAGATCGGGCTGGGTATGGAGAGCCTCATCCGCGAAAGTACCGCGAGGACCAAGAAAACCGACGCGCGTCACAACTGTCAATGTTAGTGGCGGCGCCGCCGAACGATCGCCGATATTATTCGGCCGCCAGCGCGGCGCCGACGATTCCGGCTTCGTTATGGAGTAGTGCCGGTACAACCTTGGTGCGAGTCGAGATAAGGGGCAAGAACTTCTCCGACTTCTTGCTTATCCCGCCACCGATCACAATCAGGTCAGGCCATAACAACGCTTCGAGGTGTTGCAGATAGCGCTCCACTCGCTTCGACCATTTCTTCCAACTGAGTTGATCGCGTTCGCGGGCAACTTCTGAGGCTTTCTTTTCCGCGTCTTTTCCGTTTATTTCTAAATGTCCGAGTTCGGTGTTGGGTAACAAATTACCGTCAAGGAAAACTGCCGATCCGATCCCGGTTCCGAGAGTAACTACAACCACCGTGCCTTTTACATCTTTAGCCGCGCCAAAACGCACTTCGGCGATACCGGCGGCATCGGCGTCGTTGATGACCGTGCAGTTTCGTCCCGTGGCTTTAGAAAAAATCGCCGCCGCGTCGGTTTCGATCCAGCTGGCGTCGACATTGGCGGCGGTGTGCACCATTCCTTTTTGTACTACTGCGGGAAATGTCGCCCCCACCGAACCTTTCCAGTTGAAGTGCTGAACGATTTCATTGACTACTCCGGCTACTGCGTCCGGGGTGGCGGGCTGGGGAGTGAGCACCCGGAACCGCTCCTCTTTGAACTCACCGTTTTTGAGATCAACAACCGCCCCTTTTATGCCGGTTCCGCCTATGTCTATGCCCAATTGGTTCGCCATAGAGATGTTCTACCACCTCAATCGGATACCGCGCGGGGGGCTCATTTGCTCTCTTGCCCGCCTTGTTCCACTATTCACCAGTACCTATTAGCAGCGCCTCAACGAGACGGAGATATTTGTATGCAACTAGGAATGATCGGGCTCGGAAGAATGGGTGCGGGATTAGTGCACCGGCTCATGGACGATGGCCACACCTGTGTGGCTTACGACGTCACCGCCGCCGCGGTAGATGCTCTGGCCAAAGACGGTGCTACGGGAACTAAAACTCTAAAAGACTTTGTGGCCGCTCTCTCTACTCCTCGGGCGATTTGGATTATGGTTCCCGCCGCAGTCGTCGACTCTACTTTGGCCGACCTTGTTCCCCTGCTCGATAAAGGAGACATCGTCATCGACGGAGGTAACTCGTATTACAAAGACGACATTCGTCGAGCCAAAGAACTCGAGCCTAAAGGCATTCACTACGTTGACGTAGGTACTAGCGGGGGCATATTTGGTCTAGAGCGCGGATTTTGTTTGATGATCGGAGGAGAAGAAAAGATCGTTAAACACCTCGACTCTATTTTCGCCACCATTGCTCCGGGCGTGGATTCGGCGCCCCGTACTCCGGGTCTTACGGGAACACCGAGTACCGCCGAACAGGGCTACTTGCACTGTGGGAAAAACGGAGCGGGTCATTTTGTAAAAATGGTGCACAACGGAATTGAATACGGAATAATGGCTTCGTACGCCGAAGGCCTAAACATCTTGCACAACGCCGATGAAGGTGAGCACGTGGCTGAGCAAGTCGTTAACGCCGAAACCACCCCTCTGCGCGACCCCGAGTTTTACCAATACGACCTCAACATTCCTGATGTCGCCGAAGTATGGCGGCGAGGCAGTGTGGTGGCGTCGTGGCTACTCGACCTCACCGCCCACGCGCTAAGCATTTCTCCCGATCTTGATAACTTTTCGGGTCAGGTGTCTGACTCGGGCGAAGGTCGGTGGACGGCGCTGGCGGCCATAGCCGAAGGGGTTCCGGCTCCCGTTTTGACCGCCGCGCTCTTTGATCGCTTCTCGTCCCGCGGGAACGCCGAATTCTCCGACCGCTTGCTCTCAGCCATGCGCAAAGAGTTCGGCGGCCACGACGAACAAAAAAGTTAAGTTGTGACTAACCCTCCCGTCTCTGACGCGCTGGTATTTTTTGGGATATCGGGTGACCTAGCCCACAAAAAGATATTCCCCGCCCTTTACCGAATGGTCAAAAATGGCCACCTAACTATTCCGGTAGTTGGAGTTGCCTCGTCAAAATGGACCAAAGACGATTTGGCCGCCCGCGCTCGTGACGGCATCACCACTTTCGGTGGCGGAATAGACGACGAGGACGCGTTCAAAAAACTGATGTCTATGATTACTTACGTTGATGGTGATTACAACAACAACTCAACGTTTTCTACGCTTAAAAAAGCCCTCAAGGGGGCCAAACGACCCGTTCACTACCTAGCGATTCCCCCCAGTTTGTTTGGGGTGGTAGTGGCCCACCTGGGCGATTCGGGTTGCGCCCAAGATGCGCGCGTGATTATAGAAAAACCTTTCGGTCGAGACCTCAAGTCGGCCCAAGAATTAAACCAGGTATTGCACTCGGTATTTCCCGAAGAAAACATTTTCCGTATCGATCATTACTTGGGCAAAGAGGCTATCCAGAACATTCTTTATTTTCGTTTTGCTAACTCGTTCCTTGAGCCCATCTGGAATCGCAACATTATTCGTCAGGTGCAAATCACTATGGCCGAAGATTTTGGGGTCGAAGGAAGAGGGAAGTTCTACGAAGAAGTGGGCGCGCTGCGCGACGTGATTCAAAACCATCTTCTCCAAACCGTGGCCTTACTGGCTATGGAGCCGCCGACTGGGCCGGGGGTTGACGAGTTGCGTGACGCCAAGGAAAAAGTATTTAGAGCCATGTCGACTCTCAATCGCGACGACATTGTGCGGGGCCAATTTATTGGTTACCGCGACGAAGACGGAGTAGACCCTGAGTCTGATGTTGAGACTTACGCTGCGGTGCGACTAAGCATCGACTCTTGGCGCTGGGCGGGCGTTCCGTTTTATGTGCGGGCCGGTAAAAACATGCCCGAAACCTGCACCGAAGTGCGCATTGAGCTGCACCGGCCGCCGCAAGCGGTATTTTCTGAATTCGAGTCGATGCCCCACGACACCAACTACATCCGCTTCCGCATGAACCCCCAAGTACAAACCGCGATTGGCGCCCGAGCAAAAAAACCGGGCGAAGGATTCATCGGCGAAACAATCGAGTTAATGATGACCGACGATCAGTGTGACGACATGACGCCTTACGAACGCCTGCTGGGCGACGCCATGCACGGAGAAAATCTTCTCTTCGCTCGGGAAGACGGAGTAGAAGCCGCCTGGCGAGTAGTAGACGACGTTTTGGTCAACCACCACAAGGTCATTCCTTACAAGGCGCACACGTGGGGCCCCAATGAAGCCGAGGCGTTGCTCAACGACGCTGACGGTTGGCATGACCCCGTTATCGAATAATGAACAAGTAATGGTCGAGCCTCTCGATACCCCCAGCATTAGTTTTACTGCCGGTCCGTATTCGCCCGCAGTGCGCGCCGGCGACTGGATAGTTTGCTCGGGCCAAATTGGAGTCGACCCCACTACCGGAGTGCTCGCTGATGGACTCGAAGCTCAAGTGCGACAAGCGCTATCAAACACAACCGCGCTACTGCGCGACGCAAGTTGCACTTGGAGCAATGTGGCCAAGGTCACTTGTTTTGTCGCGGCTGACCCGTCGGCGTGGGGACAAATAAACGAGATCTACGCCGAGAGCCTCGGCGACGCGCGCCCCGCTCGCAGCACGGTTGGCGTGGCTTGGCTACCCCTTAACGCCTTATTCGAAATTGAGGTTTGGGTTTATCGTCCGCCGTCCGTCTAGGCTGATTGTATGGATAACTCGGTAGAAGCAACCGAACAAGAGTGGCGCGACCGGCTTGAGCCCGAACAATTTGAAGTACTGCGCTGTTCGGCCACCGAACCCGCATTTAGTGGGGTCTACTGGGACTGTCACGACGATGGCATGTACCGCTGTTCGGGTTGTGGAGCGGCACTATTCGATTCGGGGACCAAATTTGATTCGGGGACTGGTTGGCCAAGTTTTTCTGAGCCCGCCGTAGCCGAGGCAGTAGAGACCCACGAAGACCGCAGCCACGGAATGGTTCGGGTCGAAGCAACCTGCAAAAGTTGTGGCGGCCACTTAGGCCATGTATTCAACGACGGCCCGGGCCCTACCGGTCAGCGCTGGTGCATCAACTCAGCCTCTTTAAGTCTCGATAGCAACCGATAGCAACCGAAGGAGAAAAATGCGCCGTTCGATGCTTATACCTTTACTTGTAATTAGCCTGGGTGCGCCGTTACTAATGAGCGCGTGTAACTCTCAAGGCAAAGGTGAGGAAGGTGTCGGCGACGTCGTCGAACAGATAAACCTCAACGAGAAAACTTCGGGACAAACTTTTAAACTCGATAAAGATGGAGTGGTCTCAATTGACGTCAAGGCTTCCAGCGGGACCCCCTACGCTTGGAAAGTAACCAACTCCAGCCCCGCCGTACTCACCCAGTCGGGTAAAGCCAAGGTCAGCTCCGCCGATATGCCCGGCGCAGAAGCGACTACGACCTACAAGTTCAGGGCTAAAAAACTGGGGACTAGCGAATTAACCTTTGCCCTTACGAGCATTACTGACCCCACCGATGTAGCCGAAAGCCTCACCACCACAATTAAGGTTAAAAACATCTGATCGGTAGAGTTGATAAATAATTGTTCGTAACTCAACCAAGGAGGATCTAGTGGCCGATAACAATAAACCAAAAAACCCCGACAGCCTGCTAAAAGCGGTACTTATTTTTGCTGCCGCCGCGTCATTTTTGTTATCAGTAGGGATATTCTTTCTTGATGACTCTAAAGACCACACGCTTAACGCCATCTATATCGGCATCTGGGTGCCATCGATTCTTTCCTTTGGTGGATTGTTGTTGGCAGGAAAAAGAAACTAATGAATAACTGGCCAATATTCGCCGCCGGTTGCGGGGTGTTTTTCATTGTGCTGACCGGGTTAATCATGTACGGGATGGCCCAATTCCGTAGTCTTGAGCGCAACGACACCAACAAATAGTAATTCGCGTGGGATTAGACCCAAAAAGAATTACTGAAGTTTTACACAAAAATAAAGTTAAAACATTTACCGCGGGCAAGTCTGTCTATGAACCCATGAGCGCTAGCACGCCCATTGCTCTAGTGGAGTCTGACGTGGGGACTCTCGCCTTTCCTCAGTACGACACCGTGATGTTAACGATTATTAAGGACACTGGTTGCTGGGAGCCAGACGAAAAACAATTCTTAGAAAATCACGTACGAAAAGGGATGCTGGTAGTAAACGTTGGGGCAAATGTTGGCTACACGTCACTAGTTCTGTCTTCGCTTGTTGGTAAAAAAGGATTAGTGGTGGCAATTGAGCCTGATCTTTTAAATTACAATCTTCTTTGTCAGAATCTAAAAACGAATAACGCAAGAAATGTAATAGCGGCCAATTGTGCTTGCAGCGATGCAAATGGCACCACTCGTCTCAGCATTTCACCAGACAATGCCGGAGACCATCGGACCGTTGACATCGCGGGACGCGATTCGGTAGAAGTTACGGCATTAACGCTAGACACGATTTTCGCTCACGGCAGTAAGCCCCAAGCGATCATCTGCGATGCCCAAGGATACGACCACGTAATTATTCGCGGTGGGGAAAAGATTATAAAAAAATCCGTGGAGTTTTTTACCGTGGAGTTTTGGCCGGACGGAATCGGCGAGGTTGGAGACCGGGCGGAAGATGTATTTACCAATTACCAATCCAACTACCGTCGCATCTGGGATGTACCCACTGAGACTGATATAACAAAACTGGATTGGAGATCGGCACTTCAAGTGATTACTGAAGTTCTTGACCATACGACATTAGGAATCTTCCCCCCCCGCCGATTATCTAATACTGGGCAGGTAATCACTAGGGGGACAAAAAGAATCATCAAGAAATTTAGTACTAACTGAAAACGGTGTGGGCGAGGGGGGACTTGAACCCCCACGTTCTTGCGAACACAGGCATCTGAAGCCTGCGCGTCTGCCGATTCCGCCACTCGCCCGAGCGGTGAATCGTACCAGTCGCTACCCTTAAGCGATTAAAGGAACATTTATATTTGGCGTTATTTGCCGCCCTGAAGCCACTAACGCGTGGTCATAGACTTACGTCGTGGGTTTAAAGGGTTTCGAACAACGCTTAGAGAGACTCGTTGAGGGATCGTTCGGTAAAGCTTTTCGCAGTGGGTTGGAGCCGGTGGAGATTGGCCGTCGCCTTACCCGAGTAATCGACGCTGAGCGCTCGGTGGGGGTTGACGGCACCCCTATCGCTCCTAACAACATCGGCGTTTATCTTTCCCCCACCGACTTTGAGCGATTTGAACCGTTCGCGAGTGCTCTGGCCCGAGAACTCGCCGAAATCGCCCGTGAGCATGCCCGCAACGAGCGCTACCACTTTATCGGTTCAGTAACCGTAACTTTAGTTACTGACGATGACTTACAGCCGGGTGAATGCGATATCACTGCAGCCATTGACGAAAGTCGCCGAGTTGGTTCGATCGTGCTGTCCGACGGCCAACGCGTGGTGCTGGGGGAAAAGCCGCTGGCCATGGGTCGAATGGCGGGAAACGACATAGTGGTGGCTGACGCGCGTGCGTCTCGGCAACACGCCGAGATTCGCCCCGCGGGTAACGGATTTTTATTAGTTGACCTCAACTCAACTAACGGGACTCTGCTAAATGATTCTGGGGTGGACGAAAGCATGTTGGCCGATGGTGACGAGATTCGCATAGGTGATGTCGTGATGAACTTCGAGGCGTCGTAAGTAATTATCCCTATGCCTCAACTCCTCTCGCCTCTCTTAGCCGACGCAGTCCCCGAAGCCGTACTGACTATTTTGAAATTTGGTTTTCTGGCCTTGGTCTATTTATTTCTTTGGCAAGTAGTGCGCGTGGTCATGCTTGAGCTGCGACCAGCCTCAGTGGGCGGTCGGTCAAAAAATTCTCCTCCCGCCGTAAAGAGGACGAAGAACCGTGCGGCGCGAATACGAATAATAGAACCGTCTGCCCATAGCGGAGAAACTTTTACCGTCGACCAAGAGATCACTATTGGCCGTGGTGGAGCCTGCACTGTGGTCATTGCCAACGATGAGTTCGCTTCCACTATCCACGCTCGTATTTTTCCTAGTAACGAAGACGTATTAGTTGAAGACCTCGGTTCTCGCAACGGGACTTTGGTTAACGGAACCGCGATACAAGGAATTGTCGCGCTTAGCCATGGTGATCAAGTTCAGTTTGGTCAAACCGTGGTGGAAGTAATTCGATGAGCCTGGCTCGCAGTATCGGATCAGCCACTGCGGTAGGAAGAGTTCGCAATCATAATGAAGACGGCCTTATTGCCAACGACAGAAGCGGAATATTCGCGGTAGCCGACGGGATGGGTGGGCATCGAGGCGGAGAAGTAGCGAGTAAAACCGCGCTTGAAGCCTTAGAGAAAGCCTTGAAAGGGGGAACGCCCATTGGTAACGCGGTGGTTATCGCTAACCAGGCGGTGTACGACCGGTCGAGTAAGAACAACGACCTCCACGGAATGGGGACCACCTTAACCGCGGGAATTTTTGACCGAGCCGGTAAATGCACAATTGCCCATGTTGGCGACTCTCGTGCCTACTTAGTGCGCAATAAAGCCCTCAAGCGAATAACTACTGACCACAGCCTCATGGCGGAACTGATCGCCGCTGGGCAATTGACCGAAGCTGAAGCCGAAGTCGACCCTCGTCGGTCAATGATCACGCGTGCCTTGGGGCTTGATCCGACGGTAGAAGTTGATCTACAAGATCTGGAAACTCTTGCCGGCGACCGAGTTATGTTTTGCTCCGACGGCTTGACCTCGATGATGCGCGATCCGGCAATCGTCGCGGTGCTCAACGAGGAGCCCGAACCCCAACTGGCCGCGCAACGCTTGATTGACGAAGCCAACAAGGCCGGCGGGGTCGACAATATAACGGTGGTGATAGTCGATTTGGCGCAAGGCGATGACTCCGAAACTGCCCAAACCGAAAACACGAGCCGGCGGCGCTGGTTTAGGCGCCAAGCGTGAGACAAAAACTCCGCAACGCCGAATTGCGGCTCGGCCTCTTAGTGGTGCTTATCACCACCTCGGGCTATCTCTTGGTCCAACTGGCCGATAAGCCAAAATTACCCAGCGACTTGTGGTTATTTCTTGGTGTCGTAATCGCCCTTTACGGAGCGGCCCACTTTGCGGTGCGTCGACTCGCACCTAACGCCAACCCCGTTCTTCTACCTCTGGCCGCGTTTTTGAATGGCATCGGCTTTGTGGTTATCTCTCGCCTTGATCGCGACCTTGCCCGCAATCAAGCAGCGTGGACGGCCGCCGGAGTCGCGGCGTTCATAATCACCTTGGCTTTAGTGCGGAGAATAAGGACTCTTGAACGCTATCGCTACACATTTCTCTTCATCGGAATTATCGCCGTTTTGCTGCCGTTAGTGCCGAAACTTGGGAAAGAAATAAACGGTGCTCGTTTGTGGGTTGGTATCGGACCGCTTAATTTTCAACCCGGAGAAGCGGCCAAAGTTTTGCTAGTAATTTTTTTTGCGGCGTATTTAGTAGACAAACGCGAACTGCTCGCGAGCGGAACACGGAAATTTGGGCGCTTAATTTTGCCCGACCCCAAACACTTAGGGCCACTATTGCTCGTCTGGGGAATATCGATTTTGATTATGGTGCGACAAAAAGATCTTGGTTCGGCTCTGCTATTTTTTACTGTTTTTTCGACCATGCTCTACATCGCCACCGATCGAGTTTCGTATTTAGTAATCGGTGGCGTTTTATTTATTGGTGGGGCAACGATCGCCTACCAATTATTTGACCACGTACAAACTCGGGTAAGCACTTGGATTGACCCGTGGCCGGTGGCCGACGGAAAAGGTTTTCAAATAGTGCAATCGATGTTTGCTTTTGGGACTGGTGGTTTGAGCGGAACTGGGCTCGGGCTGGGCAACCCCCAGCAAATTCCGAACGCAGCGACTGACTTTGTATTTTCCGCTATCGGCGAAGAACTCGGTTTAATAGGTGCGGTGGCCGTATTGAGTGCCATTTTGTTATTAGTGGGATCGAGTTTCAATATCGCGATTAAAACTCCTCGACCGTTCTCAAAACTTTTTGCCGGAGGTTTGGCGACAATTTTGGGGGTACAGAGTTTCATAATCATTGCCGGCACAACTCGAGTAATCCCTCTGACTGGGATCACCTTGCCGTTTGTCTCTTACGGGGGTTCGTCTTTAGTGGCCAACTTTGTCATTTTGGCTCTACTAATGCGCATATCTGACGACACCGCTCGTGCTGCGGCCGAACAGCCGAGTCGGACTGCGCACGCGCTACCCCAGTGAATCGATCATTGCGCCGAGTAGGCGGAGCAGTGGTAGTGCTCATCTTGATTTGTGTAGCCCAACTCACCTACTTGCAAATCATCAACGCCGGCCATCTGGCCAACGACCCCCGCAACACTCGGGCCGCTTTGCGCGACATCAACCGCCCCCGGGGGCCGATCCTCAGCGCCGATGGAGTGGTTCTAGCCCGTTCAGTTCCGTCTAAAGACAACACTGAATTTAAGTACCAGCGCGAATATCCCGAGGGAGGGCTATTCGCTCAAGTAGTCGGCTACCAATCGTTCGTATTTGGTAACACTGGAGTCGAAAGTACGTACAACGACGCACTGGTTGGGCGAGAAGCAGATTTACAACTCGACAACTTAAGTGACCTCGTTAGTGGAAGTAACGGAACCGGAACCGTAGTCCTCTCTCTGCGAGCCGACGTACAAAGAGAAGCGGCGGCCGCGCTTGGTCTACAACGCGGTTCAGTAGTAGTGCTCGATCTCACTACCGGCGAAGTAGTCGCAATGTATTCAACCCCGACCTACGATCCGAACCCGCTGGCCGGTCATAACTCACTGGAAGTTCAAAAAGCGTACAAGGCGTTGAACGACGACCCCAATAAACCAAACCTTTCGCGCGCGTTTCGCGAACTTTATGCCCCGGGGTCAACCTTCAAATCTGTTACCGCCGCGGTCGCGATTGACGAATCTGTAGCCACCCCCGCCGAGCCGGTCTACCCCACCCTGAGCCAACTTGACCTCCCGCAAACTGATTCGGTGCTCCGCAATTTTGGGGGCAAGGAATGCGGGGGGAACTTGGCCGAAAGTTTGCGCCAATCATGCAATACGACTTTTGGCCAGATTGGTCTTGATTTGGGAAACAAATTTGTTGGCGGTATGCGCAAGTTTGGAATCGGAGTAATCCCACCCTTTGATGTTGCCCCCGGAGCGATTGCCAGTATTGGCCCGGCGGCCGGAAGTTTTGATCTCAACCAGCCTCTGTTCGCGTTTGCCGGAATTGGTCAAGGTGACGTGGCCACTACTCCGTTGCAGATGGCTCTGGCGGCGGCGGGAATAGGAAACGGCGGAGTGATTATGAAGCCCCACGTTGGGGCCGAGATAAAAAACAGCAAAGGAAAAGTTGTCCGGCGCATTGCTAACGAACCGTGGCGCACAGCAACTTCAGCCACTACTGCTCAAGCGGTCAACACCATGATGACCGATGTGGTCGAACAAGGAACGGGGACCGCAGCCAAAATTACCGGAGTGCGCGTCGCGGGAAAAACCGGTACTGCTCAAGCCGACGGGGGGCCACCCCACGCGTGGTTCATTGCTTTCGCTCCCGCTGATGCGCCCCGCTATGCCGTTTCGGTAATAGTTGAACGCGGTGGATCACTCGGGTCAGAAGCGACGGGGGGGCGTGTTGCGGCACCAATTGCAGCCCGAGTATTAAAAGTAGCCCTGAACAAATAATGCCCGTATTTTCTAACTAATCCCTGCCCCAAAACTGACAACTAATGGCGATAGCGTAGACACAACATGAATGAAGTTCCGGAAGTACTGGCTGGTCGCTATGCGATTGAAGCCGAAATAGCTCGGGGGGGGATGGCCGATGTCTATTTGGCTCGCGACCTTCAACTCGACCGCCGAGTAGCGGTAAAAGTTTTATTTCCGGAATACTCTCGCGACCCAACTTTTGTTGAGCGTTTTCGTAGAGAAGCCCAGCAAGCCGCCATACTCACTCACCCCAACATCGTAAGTGTCTACGACTACGGGCAAGAAGGCGACACCTACTTCATTGTTATGGAGTACGTAGAAGGAAAATCGCTGCGGGATGTCTTGCAAGTTGAGGTCACTCTCTCGCCGATGCAGTCGGCTCGCATCGCTTCCGAAATCGCCGACGCGATTGAGTTCGCCCACCGCAACCAAGTCGTGCACCGCGACATAAAACCGGGAAATATACTTATTACTCCAACCGGACAAGTAAAGGTGGCCGACTTCGGTATTGCGGCTAATCCGACTGATACCAAATCAGGTCTTACCAGTACGGGCGCGGTGATGGGCACCGCTAACTATTTCTCCCCTGAACACGCCCAGGGTCAGGCCGCTGATGGCCGCAGCGACGTTTACTCCCTCGGGATCGTCCTCTACGAAATGACTACGGGCCAACCTCCTTTCACCGGAGAAAGCCCGGTGGCGGTGGCTATGAAACACGTACGCGACGACCCCATAGCGCCCCGCAATATAAACCCTGAGCTACCGGTCGATCTTGAGCGCATCATCTTGACTGCACTCGCTAAAGATCCGGACTACCGCTACCAATCGGCCGCCGACATGCGCACCGATTTAATGCAATTCGGGCGCGGCCGCCCCCTTACTTTTGCCGCTGCTACCGGGAGTGCCGTGGGCGCCGAAACGATGGCGACTCCGACCGTAGCTGGCGGCGGGGCGGGGCGAGGAGCGCCGCCAGGAGAAGAACACGAGATGTGGGACAAGCCACCGCCCCGAAAAGGGCCGATTATCGCCGGTGTTGTCGGAGTGCTTTTATTAATCGCGGTGGTGGCTTTCGCTCTCTTCGGGCTTAACTCCGGTAGTGGCTCTGACGGTCCCGAACAAGTTGAAGTGCCTAACTTAGTGGGCCAAAGTTATGACGAAGCGGCCAAACAAGTTCGAGTGGCTGGTTTTCAAGTATCACGTATTGACAAAGTAAGTGACCAAAGCGTTGACACTGTTATCAAACAAAGCCCCGATGCGGGACGGTTGTTAGCTAAGGGGCGAACGATATTTCTAACTGTTTCTTCTAAAGTTGTAACTATTCCGCAGTTAGTGGGTAAAACTTTCGAGCAAGCGCAAAGTAAGCTCACCCGACTTGGTCTTGCAGTGGAAAGAGTTGACCTAGAAAGCCCAGATAAAGCCCCGGGTACCGTGTTGAGTACCGATCCAGTGGCGGGCACTAAAGCCGAAAAGGGGTCTACGGTCAAAGTAACGGTTTCGCTTGAGCCCCCCGTAGCCGTACCGGCCGTAGCCAATCAAGATCAAGTCCAGGCCCAAACCGCACTTACAACTGCGGGTTTTCAAGTGACGGTGGTGCCCACTGCGAGCCCGACCGTACCCGCAGGTAAAGCCATCGGCACTAATCCTCCCGCCGGCACCAAGGCGCCCAAAGGTTCAAACATCCAACTTCAAGTTTCGACTGGCCCCGACACCGTTGCCGTCCCGAACGTGGTCGGCCAACCTTTCGCGGCCGCGGCTGCATCACTACAAGGGCTGGGTCTTAACGTAACGGTGAACGGATGTTCGGGGCCGGGAGTGATTGCCAGTCAAAGCCCCGCCGCCGGATCAACCGTACCGGTGGCTAGCACCGCGACGATCAACTGCTAACTTTGCCCGGCCGTAATCTCAGATAAAAAATTAGCGATCAGCGGTCGGCCCGATTCGGTGAGTATGGCTTCGGGATGAAACTGCACTCCTTCGATCGGAAACTCCACGTGGCGAAGACCCATTACCAAACCATCTTCTGTTTCGGCTGTAATTCGTAAAACATCAGGCACCGAATCGCGTTCTACTACTAAAGAGTGGTAACGAGTCGCGACGAACGGGCTCGGTATCCCGGCGAACACTCCGGTTCCGTCGTGAATTATTTCTGAGGTCTTACCGTGCATTACGCGTGGAGCTCGCTCGATGCTCCCTCCGTAAACCGCGCCGATACATTGATGACCTAAACAAACCCCCAGCACCGGAGTTCCGGCTTCGCCCAAACTTTTAATCGCGGCCGAAGAGATACCCGCATCTTCGGGGCGGCCGGGGCCCGGTGAAACCACTAGTCCGTCAGGATTTAGTGCTGCTAACCCGGCGAGATCTATTTCGTCGTGCCGGTACACCTCGGGTTCTGCTCCTAGTTCACCTAGGTACTGAACCAAGTTGTATACGAAAGAATCGTAATTATCGATGACTACTACTCGGGCGCCCACGCACTGACGCTACCCGAGCGGGTTGGGGTGAAGACCAGATTTATCGGCAACAAGGCTCACCAGCCGATAGAGTCAAATAACTATGAGACGTAAAAAATCGTCGCGAGCCAAAACTCCCATCGGGGTATCTAAGGCTCAACTCAACGCCCCCGGGCGTTACACGCCCCCCAAAGCCAAGTCGCGCCATAAGTCACCGCCGTGGGTTTCGGCCTCGATGTTCACCTGCTTGCTGGTCGGGTTTGCCGTAATTCTGGGCAATTACCTCAGTTTGTTGCCCGGCGGCCAAGCCCAGAACTCTTATTTATTTCTTGGTTTGGGGCTCATAATCGTCGGCTTTGGGCTCTCGACTCGGTTGCGCTGAGATAAATACCACGGTTGTCATTTGCCCCAGACTTATCCCCAGTCTGGGGATAAGTCTCAATCGACCGGAACCATGTCTTCTCGACAGTGCCTCGGAGCGTCGGGCGCTTCCCCCGCTTGGGCTGAGGTCATGGTCACTTCTGAACCGCATACCGAACAAGAAAACCGCAGACTTACCGGCACCACCGCTGCGGGGTCGGGTTGTTCGTCGGGGGCAATGCGAAATTTACGCAAAGTAGACGCCCCGACGGCGTAGATAAATATCGCCACCGCCGCCGCTACTAGCACCCGCAAGACCCATCCCAGAGTCGATATCGCCAGCAGGTGACCCAGCACTAGAGGCGTTCGATGATGGTGGCGTTAGCCATTCCCCCGCCTTCGCACATCGTCTGCAGTCCGTAACGACCGCCCGAGCGCTCAAGTTCGTTAAGCAAAGTGGCCATCAATCGGCTACCCGAACACCCCAATGGGTGACCGAGAGCAATCGCACCACCATTGACATTGACCCGATCCATGTCGGGGTGGTGTTCTTTTTCCCACGCCAATACCACCGGCGCAAATGCTTCGTTTATCTCCACTAGGTCCATATCGCTGATTTTCATTTTGGCCCGTTCAAGGATTTTGGTAGTTGCGGGAATGGGGCCAGTGAGCATCATGACGGGATCGACCCCAGCCAGAGCAAACTCCACAAACCGAGCCCGGGGAGTTAGCCCCAGCGCGAGAGCTTTTTCTTCACTCATAATTAGCGTGGCCGCGGCGCCATCAGAGATTTGGCTGGAGTTTCCCGCCGTTATTACCCCGCCTTCGGGTTGAAAAGCGGGCTTGAGGCTCGCAAGTTTTTCAATGGTGGTGTCAGGCCGAAAGGTTTCGTCGCGAGCAAACATTTGTTCACCCTCGTCGGTTGTCACCGGTACCGGAATAATCTCACGATCAAACCGACCTTCGTCGGTAGCCCGCGCGGCCCGCAACTGCGACTGCAGAGCAAACTCGTCGTTGGCTAAGCGAGAGATGTCCCATTTTTCGGCAATGCGCTCGGCGGAAATTCCTTGAGGGATTAGGTCAAAGCGTTCAAAAACTTTCGGGCCAAAAGGCATTGAGCCGGGTAGAAACGATGCTCCCATCGGAACTCGAGTCATCGACTCCACCCCGGCAGCAATAACTACGTCGTACGCTCCGGCCATTACTCCTTGCGCGGCAAAATGTGCGGCTTGCTGTGAAGACCCGCACTGACGATCGATGCTGGTACCGGTAACCGACTCGGGAAATCCGGCCGCGAGGGCCGCGTTGCGACCGACGTTGCCGGCTTGATCGCCCACTTGCATTACGCAACCCATAATCACATCATCAACTAACGCGGGGTCGAGGTCGCTGCGTTCTACGAGCGCGCGCAAGGTGTGCGCGGCCAAATCCACTGGGTGCCAATCTTTGAGTGATCCGTTGCGTTTGCCCATTGGGGTGCGTACTGCGTCGATGATTACTGCGTTAGTCATAAATCTCCTCCGGTAAAGCCCGTGGGGGCTAGCAACTGGTCCTTGGGTGAACGATCCCGATCCCAGCACATTACGCTGAGTAGCCATGCCCCGAAACATGGATCGCAGCTTGGGTGATGGCGGTATGCCCCTACTCGGATCGCTCGGCCTTGTCTTTACAGCCTACGGCGAAGGCTGGGTTGAGGCCACTTGGCAAGTAAGCGAACTGGCGGCCAATCCGTTGGGCGGAGTGCACGGCGGAGTATTCGGCGTTATTCACGATGCCGCGATGAACTTCGCGGCCAATAGCGCGCTCGAATCGGGCGACCGAGCCACCACTTTGGAAGTTTCTTACCAAATCATGCGAGCCGCTACGACCGACGACGCCCTGTCGGTGCGGGGTGAAGTAACTCGAGTAACCCGACAAGTGGCTTACGTGCAATCAACCGTTAGCAAACTCGGAGACAAAAATCAGCCCGATGAAGTCGTAACGCGCGCCACCGCAACTTTTTTGCTGCGGCGCAAACCCGTCGAGTGAACGCTACCGGCTCAACCGCGACCACTACTCAAGCGTTAGGGGTTCCGTTATCTAAACGCTGGCGGTTTGGTTGGATCGGCGAAATTGCCGTAATGATAATTATCTACCAACTTTACGACTTGGGTCGCGACCGCGCTACCGGTGCTACTGCCGCCGCGTTTGCTAACGCACGCGACATTGTTGCGGCCGAAAAGACGCTCGGCATTTACTGGGAGCTAACCGTACAACAGGCGTTTCTAAATGTTGATTGGTTTATGGCGTTTTTTAATATTTACTACGGCACTATCCACTTTTTTTTACCTTTGTTTACCCTAGTTTTTCTTTACCGAAAATTTCCCGTCCGTTATGTCCGGTGGCGTAACACCCTTATCGCCATGTGGGCCATCGCCATCGCGACATTTGTTTTTTATCCGCTGATGCCGCCCCGCCTAATGCCCGAAAAGTACGGCTTTGTCGACACCGCGGCCGAATATTTTAACTTTGGCCCGCAAGTAAAAGTTGAATACGCCGCTGACGGTCAACCGGCTGCTTCGGCGCTGGCCCAGTACGGGAACCCATTCGCGGCCATGCCGAGTTTTCATGTGGGTTGGAGTACTTGGTGTGTTATCGCCTTGTGGCCAGTAGTACGGCGCAAATGGTTGCGAGCGCTATTGGTGTTTTACGCCTTCACCGTCATCTTCACTATTACCGTTACCGCTAATCATTGGTTGCTAGACGCAGTGGGCGGCTGGATCGTGCTCGGTCTGGGCTTTAGCGTGGCTCTAGCCATCGAGCGCATTCGCCGACTAGTAGCCAAACCTGAGTCTTAGTTCGCCGAGCAATACCGCTTACTTATCGACGCGTGCTCGCGTCATTGGCTGAAAACTATCGGCCGCGTGACGATAGACCCAAAAAACTCCGTCCACTACATCGTGATTAGCGTCAAAAGCTAACGGTTGACCCAAAATACTGGAGTCGAGACGAACATCGGGCAACGCTTTAGTGACTTTGGCTCTTGTAGTCGAGCCGTTGACACAAGTTTTTCGAGCGGCGGTGAGCACGACCTCCATGGCCACATAAGCCGGGCCACCGTAAGGGGCCAAGTCATCAAATATCTGTCCGTAAAGTTTGATCGTGTCTTTGCCCTGCGGAGTAATAGAAACGTCGGGGGCAAAAGACGAAACGTAAGCGCCAGGAACGTTGAACTCAGTGAGAGAAAACATGCTGTCGCCTGCCACGATGGCGGGAAACTTACCCGAGTCTCTCACCGCGTTGACGATATTGACTCCGTCTTCCGGAAGTAAAATAGGAAGAACCAGAACATTGGTTGATGGGGTTACCGCTTTGGCTACCGAACTCATGTCTTTTTGTTTTAAAGTGATCTTGGTCGTAGAAACTTTCACTCCTTTGGCTTTAAGAGTGCGGACAACCCCTTTTGCTAGGCCGATGGAATAAGGTTCGTCGTCTACTACAACGAGAACTTTTTTAGGCTTTAACGACGACTCAATGAACTGGGCAATAGACGGGCCCTGAACGCTGTCGTTGGCCACCACTCGAAAAAAATTGCTTAGTGAACCTTCAGTCAAAACCGTGGCCGTAGCCGAAGGAGATACGTAACTAAGCCCGGCGGCATCAAGGACAGGGCCCACTGATTTAGTAACCAGTGAAGAAGACGGACCCACTACCCCGATAATTTTTTCGTCCGCGGCTAAGCGCTGAGCTTCCACCACCCCGCGGTCCACTTCGGTAGAGCCAACGTTAGCGGGGGAAATAGTAAAAGATGTTCCGTTATCTTTATTGAATTGGTCAAGCGCCACCCGGGCCCAGTTAAGTTGGACCGTGCTATTTGCTTGCCCGGCGCCGTAAGGGGCTATCACGCCGATGACCCCCGCGCAGGGGGCGGCCGTGGGCGGATCGGACTCGGTGCTGGCTAACGCACTGCCGGAACCGACCATAAGGACTGCGGCCATTACCAACCCTGCGGTTAAAAATAATCGCTTCGTTACCACAGCACCGACAATCCCACCGCAGAAATGACCAAGACCGTGGCCGACACACTTAGCAATAAGAACTGCGCGCTTTGAGAACGCAAAGTCGCGGTTAGACCACCGGTCAAAAAGGCAATGGCCAAAATCGCTTCGAGCAACTCCAGGCTGTGGGCTTGGTGGATTTCGTCTTCCGCTTTGATCAACTCTGCTTCAGCTAGGTCCAACACCTCGTTGGTATCAATAACTTTACGAGGGGTTATCCACTCGGGGTTGGCGGAAGAAAAAGGTGAGGCGGGGCGATTAGAAGCGGGGGCGTTCAGCCACCAGTCGATAGTTTTTTGTGTCGAGGGTGCCATCAGTGCTCGGATCTCTTGAGCGCGCAAGGTGTCACCTTGCTGGAGTGCCTCTTCGTAGACAATGAACATGGATCGCTCGTCGCTAACTAACTTGTTGGAGTCTTGGGTCGCGGTATTGGCGTTGTTTACCGACTGGGTAGAAAATGTGAGAGCAACTTGTGAGTTACCCAAGTGAACTGCGGCGCGCCAAGCGGTAAGCCCGGCCACCAAGGCGGCCAATCCCAAAATAAGCGCGATAGCCAATGGAAGCCACGCGGGGCCAGTCAGGGTCATGTGGTTATCGTGACCACCAGCGTGGTTATGTGACTTCGCCATATTTTATTATTGTCTTTCTTTACGCCAACAATTTTGCTGGTGGAGACGATGGGACTCGAACCCACGACCCCTGCCTTGCAAAGGCAGTGCTCTAGCCAACTGAGCTACGTCCCCAAGATGAAGCCAAGGCTACCGGAGACTAATAAGTAACACTCAAACTCAAGTTGGGCGAACCGCGTCAATCAAACGACTGGTGCCGCTAACAAAGACCATTGCCCCTTGGCTCGAAGAGGCGTGAACATAACCGCCGCCGACCCAAATGCCGACGTGCCCGCTCCAGCCTTCGGTCGTCGTTATCAAGTCGCCCGGCTGGAGTTGATCGAGCGGCACCCGCACCCCGCGCTTCGCTTGCGCTCCCGAGTAGTGAGGTAAAGAGATTCCGCCGGCTTGCCAGGCCCGCATGGTAAGCCCCGAACAGTCGTAAGCATCCGGGCCGGAGGCGGCGTATACGTAAGGCTTGCCTATCTGCGAACGAGCGAACGCGGCGGCGGCTCCGGCTCCTCCGGCGGGGTTCGGCACTGGGCCCGACCAGTTTTTACCTCCCGACGGCGGGCGGGCGGCGGCCGCCCGAGCGGCTTGGGCTTGGCGGACCAATTCTCCGATTTGTCCCTGAACTTGACCGAGTAGTGCCCGTTGCTCGTTGGTCGCCGCTTCGGCCTGAGCCTTAGACGCGGCCAAAGCCGAGGTTTCGGTCTGGGCGCTTTGGCGGGCCGTTTCGGCGTCGCGCTGTTGGACCACTAGATCGGCCCGAGCTTGCGCGAGTTCACTAATAATAGCGTTGTCCATAGCGTTTGCGGCCGACGAATAAGCATTGCGAGTATTCATTTCCGTCGCACTAGACGAATCAAAAAGTGAAACCGACCCGTCGACCCCTTTGCCGCGGTACATCGATACTGCTCGAGACCGCACCAGGGCGCTGAGGCGAGTGGTCTCCGCCTTGGCAACTTGAATTCGAGTTTCGGCGTCGAGAATTTTGGCTTTGGCACTATCCAGGCGAATCTGCGCCGCGTTGAGTTGCTCGCTTAGGGCGTCGAGTTTGGCCCCGTTTTCGTTGAGTTGTGCTTCAAGGGTGGCGGCTTTGGCCTTGAGGCTGTCGATCGGAGCCGCGCCCGCGACGCCACTCAGCCCGCCGGCAAAAAGCGCGCCGAACGCCACTCCCGCCATTACGGTGCGGATGGATACGCGCCGACGCAATAAAAATTTGCTCATAAGAAAAGTCCTAAATCAGTAATCTGATCGAACGAATTACGAACCCTAACCCTAGCGCAGCGTTACCAGAAATGTTAGTCGGGGCCGGTATGAAACCCTTAATTTATAAGGGTTTTACTCAATAACTCGAAGTAAATCAGGGGCATCCAATCGCCGCTCGCACCGAAGGGGGAACATTTTGTCCGTGGAGACCGATATTGCAAACCACCCTATGGTGAGCCGATAAGCCGGTGGCCCTTCCCTCCCAACTCGAACCTCTGGCCTTAAACACTGAAAACGTATTGAAACTCTCGCCAATGAAAGAAAAGGTCAAGGTGAGGCTGGCGTAGCCGTCTGAACACTTGGCTGGTGTCGTGGGCTCAATTGTTCCGGGCCATAAGTTCGTCGGCCACTTCGAAAGATACGCTTGATTGACCGAGGCAGTAGTACAAGCCGCGGTGGCCGGCTTAGTGGTTGTTACTACCGGATTCGTGGTGGGCGAGCCGGGATTCGTGGTGGGCGAGCCGGGCTTAGTGGTGGGCGAGCCGGGCTTAGTGGTGGGCGAGCCGGGCTTAGCGGTGGACGAGCCGGAGCAAGCATCATTGGCGATGTTTCCGCTGGATAGAACAGTACGACAAAGAATTGCTCCGTTGAGGTCTGCATCGGGAATAGTGGATTCAAAAAAATTAGCGTCAGTGAAGTTAGTTCCTACAAAATTGGCCTTATCTATCGTTGCTTCAAGAAACGAAGCACCGCTAGCGGTGGCATTAATCGCAGTAATGCCGTTTAAGTTCGCATTGTCAAACTCGGCCCCAGTTAGATTGGCACCAGTTAGATCGGCACCAGTTAGATCGGAATCAGTTAGGTCGGCACCAACTAGATTGGCGAAACGCAAATTGGCTCCGGGGCACGAAGTTCCCGCCTCGATTACACAGTTTCCGATAGTGCGAACTTTCCCATAACTTCTTTGTTCGCGGACAACGACTCCAAAGGTTACGAGAACTAAAATGAGTATGACCGCCAAGGCCACTATGCGATTTTTTTTCACGTATAAAATCATAGGCTATAGCGCTAACTGAGCGCTTGGTGCCACCGTATTTATAAGTTTTTACTCGGGTGCAGCACACCCCAAGGCAACGCGATCCGCTGTGGGTACCGGCGGGGTGGTGTTAGCGCAAGTTTGTTCGGCGTCGGCGGCAATGTCGGTTGCTAGCCCAAGCCAGATTGGCCCGCGAGCCTTAAAAACTGAGAACGACTCGCTGGTTACACCTCCATAAGTGACCGAGATGATCTGACTGGCGTAACCGCCCGAGCACAAAGGTGTGGCCGGCAAAACGCTTCCCGGCGGCGTGCTCCATTTCGCTACGTACGCGCCGTACACCGCGTCGGTGCTGCACGCGGCGGGAACGGGAGCCGCAGTAGTGGTGGTGGCTGCTGGCTTAGTGGTGGTGGCGCCGGGACGAGTAGTCGTGGTTGTGGTGGTAGTTGACGAAGTTGGCCCCGGGCACGAAGTGTTGTCGATGGTCCCGTCGGTGCGAATAGTGCGACAAAGGATTGCCCCGAGGAGATTGGCGTCGGCCAAAGTGGCGCCGCGAAAGTCGGCGTCGGTCAAGTTGGCTCCGGTGAGATTGGTGTTTTTCATATTCGCGCCTCTAAACGAGACACCCCGAGCGTCGGCGTTCACAATAACGGCACCCACCAAAGTGGCGTCGGTCAAGTTAGCCCGCGACATGTCCGCGCCCGAAAGATCCGCTCCGGTCAGATCCGCGCCAACGAGATTTGCTTTTTCAAGATCAGAAAACCGCAGATCGGCCCCGGGGCAAGAAGTGCCGGGCTTAATCACGCAGTCACCAATAGTACGAATCTTGGCTTTGCCCGAGTCTTTGGATTTACTCGACGAATCGCTTCCTCCGCCACAAGCCGCGAGTACCAAGGCCAGGGCTACTCCAAGGGCCGCTAAACGCCGACTGCTCATATTGGCAACTTAGCCCTGATCGGCGGGCTTTTAGGGGATAACGAACCGAAGAGCCCAGCGGAGGCCAATGTCCCACCGAACGACTACAAACAAACCTATGAAAACTCAACGACCCCAATCGATGATTGTGATTGCGCTACTGGCGGTCGCCTTGATCGGATCGGGTTTTCTCATGGGCCACGCCAACGCCGAAGGGGGGACCGGATTGCGCTTGCCGGCGGTTAGCGCTTCCGACCCGACCGACAACCCACTGGGCGAGAGCGATGGAACCGAGCCGGAGAAAAAAGACTCCCCCATAAAAGAACCGGCCTCACCGATTGAATTAACCCGCCAACTCGACCGACTCGACGATACGGTCAAAGAACTTAGTGACCGACTAGCCAAATCGACCGCCGAAACTACTCAGTTACGCACCGAGCACGACGCGCTCAACTTGTTAGTTTTAGGGCTGACCAACAAAACTGGACAACTCGATGAGTCGGGGCGCTACACCGGAACGGTTAGCCCCGAACAGCTGAGTCGCCGTCTGAACGTGGACGAGATTGAGGGCTGGTGGCCGTTGAGCCGCACCGAAGGAACTATGACCGCTAATCGCATCACCTTGAGTAGTTGTTGGGATTCGTGGGATCGAGCCGGAGTGGCCGGACCGGATTACAACGGAACCCTGACCTGCAAATACACCAATCGGCTCTAGTTGACGCGTTAGCCCGAGAGAGTTCCTCCGAAAACTTGCCAGGCCAGAGCGCTCTTAGCCACCAAACTCAAGATTAGATAAACCCGCTCGCCGTAGAGGTAGTCGGCCCACTTGCCCTTGCCGCGATACTGGAGCCACTGGTTGATGGCGAAGCAATTGAACAAAATAAACAGAGTGATAAAAATCACATAAACAAATATCGGAACGCCACCCCCTTCTTTCTGTGAACCAACGATGGCAAAAGTGATAGCGACCCAGGGGATAATCCCCGCAATGCAACCGAAGACGAACGGAAGCCAATCAACGCGGCTGCGGCCTTGATTTATTCGCTCCATTAGTAAGCCAAACAAAATCATGGTGGCGTTTATCGCAAAAAGCCCCAAGAGGGCGTAGAAATTATTGATGCCGGTGAGCATGGCGATCAGTAAAATCATTATGGAAGCACTGATTGAGTACTCAATCCAACGGGCGTAATTGATACCCGCCCGCAGATTTTTCTCGTACCAGCCCACCAGTTTTGAACTAGCCACCAGAGCGTGATCCGCAGCCGCTAAAAATAAAAATAAGAAGATAAGTGGCCCGTAAGGCATATCGAAGAGGACGACGGGCTTCGAAAGAACTGTCCCGGGTGGCCCGTCTTGGAAGGCCGCGATAACTGGGATCGAGAAATTATTACTGAAAAACAAAATCGCTACCGCTTGGAGCGCCAAGACTGAGGCCGTTATCCGATTCAGTCGACGGAGGCGAGCCAAGGAGTTAGTCGTGGCGTCGAGGCTCGAGTTTGCGCTAGTAGTCATTAGGCCAAAGTAGTCGCCGCAAGAGGGCTACTCTCGGTTCACCGATAAGTATCGACCGCAGGAGACAGTTCTTATGACTAACACCGAAACCCCCCCCATAGAAGGCCCCGCAGCTGGGCGAAAAGGACGACCGCGACTAGCAATATTCCTTCTGATCATGGGGGTTATTTTGGCCCCCCTTACCACCGTGGCCATTTTTGCTAAAAATCAAATCACCGACACCGACCGCTACGTCGAAACTGTCTCCCCGTTGGCCAGTGACCCCGCGATTCAAGAAGCGGTGGGAACTTTTGTCGTTGACCAACTTTTTGCCGCCGTCGACGTCGAAGAACTAGCGGCCGAAGCGTTGCCCAAAAAGGCACAATTTCTCGCCGCCCCGTTGGCGGCCGGAGTCCAAAATCTGACCAAAAATGTCGTAGACCGATTCTTAGCGTCCGATGAATTCGCTCAACTCTGGGATACGGCTAATCGAGCCGCCCACGACCGAATCGTAAGTGCTCTTACTGGTGAAACTCCCAGCGGAAAAAAAGCAATCACGGTTGACGACGGAACGGTAAGTCTCAATCTCGGACCAGTTATAGAAAAAGTGGCACAAAAGTTAGGAGCCGACAACCTAACAATTTTCGAAAAAATCGATCTCCCCGTCGCTT
>OFRL01000200.1_pt1 | contig 32483 bp, 26 predicted proteins | sample 1543121 | NCBI WGS metagenome assembly OFRL01 (sample SAMN07774228, study PRJEB24372) | wastewater metagenome | isolation source: Lake Maggiore Cannobio | place: Italy: Cannobio | collected 2016-01
AATACTCAATTGGTTGTAACTTTTTCCCATGCCACATTTTCCCCCACAAAATGTTGCACTTGGGTTTTGAGCGCGCCCCTAGTAAAAGCGTAATGTATTGGTAAATATGGCCAAGGTGATTTTCGAGTGTATAGGAAATATTTGTTTGTTGGTGCACAGAGAATCTGGAGACGCTGCCATTTGAATAGTCTCCAATTCCTTCGGCCGTAAGTGCAAGGGTCTCGCACCGCAAGTTGCTTGAAAAATAGCCATAGAACGTATGGCAGTCCTCATGGGTAACGGTACGAACCCGGGCACTTGGGACCCCAAAAAGTCCTGAGACCGTAGAAATCCGAAGTATTTGCATCGCCTTCATTTCTTCGGGCTCCATATACCCGTCGAGAAATGCATCAGAAGCATAAGTATTTTCGTATGACCATTCAGGATTGTCTTTGAACAGGCTATAGTAATCCACCCGCTTTTTTTCAAACAACAACGGCTTCCAGTAACTATGTTGTTCCCGCACCCAGTCATCCACGGAAAAATTCGCGCCGCGTTTGATTTTCATAAGAACCGGATTTAGATTGTGCGATGCAAGGGCTACCGCATCTAGCTGCGCCGACGAAATCCCAGCTTCAGAGAGGCAATATGCAATGGCATGATGCGGGTAGCCGTAGTCGGCTTTCAAGCCTGTAAATCTTTCCTCTGATGCGGCGGCCACGAGTTTTCCATCCCTCATTAATGCAGCGGAAGCTTCATGCATTTCGTGAATGCCCAGCACATAGGTCATTTTAATGTAATACTCCTTGTGGTTTCTTGCGATGGGTAGCTGAAATCATTTTCGCGAGCGCAGCGCAAGTGCAAGCGAAATTCTTGCGTAGTTTACTTGCCAGACCGATAGTTTGTTTCGCGTTATGAAAATCTGGTTGTCGCGTCGCGTCGCGTCAGGCAAGTCGCATAATTGCAAATACTTGCGTACTTTCCCTACGATATCACAGTTTCGGGTAGAGGGGCGCTACTCAGGTGCTATGCTGTAAGCGCTCACTTTGCGTGAAAGTTGTGTCTAAGAGACACGCGTTTAGCGCGCTTACGTCTTCGACTGTTTTTGAGTCATTGCTGCGCCACGAATAATTGTCCGCGCAATGAATGAACTATTTACGCGGAGCGTAAACCACCTCTAAAGTTCTCTTCGGAAAATTGCCAAATCGTTTGCGAGTAGCACAGCGGATTATCGGCGGTCTTTCGTGGATTTTAAATCGCCGCTACTGTTTAGTTGCGATGGCGCGAATTGTGCGCTTGGTGCTTGGCTCTTGCTGCCTTTCAATTGTGAATGCGGAGAATCCTGAACGGTCAACAAGCAGACTTGTTGATGAAAAACTAAACACGTGCAGATGGTCAATAAAAAATTCTTCCCGGCCAGAGCCCATGGTTTCGGCCGCTTCGCCATCCGGCAATTCTAAGTAGACTACGCCACCCGGCTTCAGGAAAAATCCGGCGCGTCGCAGCATTGTAATCGGGTTTGTTACGTGCTCCAGTACTTTGTTAAATGTGATCACGTCGTAGTGGGATTGCGGCATAAGTTCAAAAAAGTCACCGCATAAGGCAATCACATTTGCGAGCGACCTGATGTGGGCCGCAGATTTTGGATCCGGGTCCAAGGCAGTTACTGAGTAGCCGCGCTGCGCCATTGCAAATGGAAAGATGCCGAGTCCTGATCCTATGTCAAGAATGCTCACCGTGGCCGGGTCATACTGGCCAATGTGTTCGTGCAGATGGCGTTCAATGCGGTTGCAGCGGCCATAATTGTCGGATTGTTCCGGGGCAAGTTTGGTTAACCTTTCAAAGGATTGCTGCATCCCAAGGTCACTTCCATAAGTTGAGTTGTTGTATGCACCAGCGTAAAGAGTTTTGGGATTTGTTTGGTGGGTTGGATAATAGTGGCCACAGGTTTCGCATCCCAGAATTGTGCGACGGTATTTTTGGGGCGCAAAAATGCCCAAGTCTATTTCGCCCGCCGGCGCCTCCGAATACTCAAATACGGTGCGAAAGCGGTTTCCGCCGCAAAAACTGCAGAATTCGATATTGGGCGGAAACACTGTCAATCGGGAGTTAAGTGGTGCCCGATTGCTTTTAGGGAATCGAGATTGTCCATCCAGCACACGACGGTCAGGGGTTCGCTATCCACATATTCCTGAAACTGAAGTTCCTTTCCTTTTTCAACTAACAATACAAAAAAGGCGTCGACCCTGTTTCTGACTAGTACAGCCCGCAGTGCAAATTTGACTAGTCGGCCGTTAAGTGAGGGGGTGGCATAGAATCCCCAGTCTTTCCGCGCCACGTCGTATTCATGGCCGCCGGCGGTGACGAACGTAATTTGTTCATCTGGTTCTAAATGAATTGCCCCGCAGTCTTTAAGTATGCTTTTGTGTTCAAAACCAACTTCGAACTCGCGCGGCGGGTGGCGTTGATTAATATTCATGTCCAATCCCAATCTGGAATAATGAAGTTCCGTATGCTCCAGACCGCGCCTTGCCTGTGCCAGATTTCATGGTTACGGTGCGCCTCAACAATCTGAAAGAACCGCTGCTGGTCAAGACCCGTAAATGCACAGAACTTGCTAATGTCTTGGTTTGGGCGCTCCGCACCATTCCTTTTTATTATTTCCAGCGCCTGATTGCGCGTTGTGCGTCCAGCACGAATTTCAAGCGATAGATTGTCAAAGCTTCTAGTAATGCCAAATTTGTACCACTTCATCCAATGGTGAATCGATATAAAGTCATCATCAATATCAGCGTAATTATAGATACCGGTGCGCGGCGCATTACTGGATACAAATCCGTGTGCTTGTGCGACCCGCAGGCTTGTCACCACATCCCATGCAAAATAATGGCCCAGAAAAATCGCATTGACGCTGTAGTGGTCAAGCTCTGCATCCGTGGGGCCAAAGTAGGAGCTGAGGTGTTTTTCGGTCAAGTCAGCATCTATCCAGTCGCTGGCGGTTGTTCCATGTGTAACGCCATAGTAGCGCAGCCAGTTTGCATCAAGGCGGTGGCCAGTGAGAGAGTCGTCCCCGCCTGAGCCGTACTCAAATGCGGAGTTCTCGCCCCATACAACTAGCGGAATGTGAAATTTGACCGCTATCGAAAGGGGAATATTAAACATGGCCATATGCATCGGAATCGCAGTGGCACCGTAGCGTTCAAAAGCTTTTAGGAGAAACTTTTTCTCCACTTCCGGATTTACCTGCCAGTCAATATGGTCCACTCCCAAGCGCACCAGATTGTTCAGGTTGCGCTGGCCGATGGCGGTACGCGCCGGAGTTTTCCATGTTACCGCCAGTGGTCTTAATCCGGATTCCAAACACTTCACAACTTGCCAGGTGCTGTCTTTGCCGCCACTGACCGGAATGACGCAATCAAATCGGCTGGAGCGCAGCTTTGCAGATTCGATAATTTGATCGAATGCGATTGCGCGTGCACCCCAGTCAATATCAATCAGTTTACGCCGGGAGGCTTTGCAGGCATTGCACACTCCGTCAGCTCCAATGACGATGCCGGGGCGCGTGTTAGGCAGGACACAGGCTTGACACCACTTCAAGCGTGCTGCTCCAGAAACAATCCGGCATTTATTACATTAAATAGAAACTTGCTGTGGTGATTTGGCAGGTCATCTTGATCCAGCAGCGCGGCTACGTGCTTGCGCTGCACTAGCTCGAATACCGGATTTCCAGCGTCCAGAATTTCATCCCGCACGCCCTGGTTCTTTAGGTCGACCAAAGTTGCGACTGACGCATTGAAGCCCTTCTTTTGGCGGTCTAGGCGCACTTGCTCGTTCAGTACACCCTTAACGGATTCGCGCAAGAGAAATTTGCCGTAGCCATTTCGGATTAGGTGTTCTGCGGGTACGGAGTACATAAAGTCAAACAAGCGCGAATCTAGATACGGGCTGCGATTCTCCACCGAATAGCACATCGAGTTGAGGTCGTCTTCATGCAGTATCACTGGAATGTTTTCGTGAAGGAGTTCGTTTAGCATGCGATTGCGCAGCAGAGAATCGCAATAGACGGTTTCAGAAAAGTTTGCGTCAAGCGCGTGTGCGCCGGCGGCCGTCAGCCAGCCAAGATATTCAGCATGATTATCAAAGATGTGTTTCCTAAAATCCGGCTGGTTTGTGTAAAGGTGCGGGTCCCGCAGGCTGGGGTTGCGCACTAGAGGGGCAATATGCTTCTTCCAGTCTTGGACATATACAGCGTGATCTGGACGGCTGCGTAATTCGTTGAGATGCAGCAGGAAATGATCGTAATAGCCTGTGTAAAGTTCGTCCGCTGCAGTGCCAGAGAAAGCTACGCGATAGCCAGATGCAGATATCTGTTCTGAAAGCAGGGAGTGGATGAAGTAGGTGGTAGTGGCAATCGGGCTGTCATGGTAGGCAATCAGTTGCTTGAGGCGCTGCATGCCCGCGTGTTTTGGTATGTTTACAAGAGTATGTCGGCAACCCAGGTCACGGATGGTGGCCATAATGTTGGTGTACTCGTTATACCTTGCATCAGAATCAATAATCGAAAATGTTGCTACGTCACAGCCAAACTGCTTGGCAGCAATTGACACGAGGGCAGCTGAATCCACACCGCCACTCAGACAAAAAGCCAACGGCACATCAGATCGCAGCCGGATCCGCACACTGTCGAATAAATACTGCCGGGAGCCTTCTATTGCTTCCAACAGCGTCATTGTAGTTGGTCGAACCACGGGTTGCCAATAGCGAATTGCAATCGGCTTGAGATCGGCACGCAGCTTGAGAATTGTTCCGGCAGGCAGCTCTTGAACTTCGCTGAAAAAAGTGGAGGGCTGCTTGTAAAGCGACTTATAACCCAGCGCCAGATACCTAAGGATTTGATTTTTATTTATTTGAAAGGTCTGGCCGCACAGTGCCGTAAGCAACTTAATTTCTGATGCAAAATAGCATCCCAAAGCAGACTTGTAATAGTAAAGCGGTTTCTCGCCAAACCGGTCACGGGAGAGCAGCAGTTGCCGTGACCGACCATCCCAGATGGCAAAGCTCCACATGCCTTCGAAGTGCTTGACGCAATCGGCGCCGTAGCGCAAATATGCTTGCAGCAGTACTTCTGTATCAGATGTTGTGTGAAAGGTGGCGCCTTGTCGCTCGAGCTCCGAGCGCAGTTCAACGTAATTGTAAATTTCTCCGTTAAATATCAGGCTGCAATCACCAATCTGGAATGGCTGGTTGGCACGATCATCAAGGTCGATAATGCGAAGCCGCGAGTGCAGGAACAGCGCATGCAGAGAATCTGACGCGTCTCCGCCGCATACGTAGCGATGGGTCTGGGCGTCGGGGCCGCGTTGTTTCATGCGTTCCAGGGCACTTTGCACAGCGCTTTCGGGAGGCGGGCACTGCCCGATAAAGCCAGCGATGCCGCACATTCGTCTATTGTCCGGTGTGGATCGGCGAAATAATCATGTTTAAGTTGAACGGTTGATACCAGTTTCTGTAAAATCCTCAATCGTTATTATTTCGCCCTGCACAAGGGATCGCTTGGTTACTCGCCCGCGCACGGTGTGTTCTTCACCTGGTGAAATTCCAGTTCCCGGTCTCACCCACGTTATATGAGCGTCGGTGAGCTTTGTTCCGGCCGCTAAATCCTGCGCCGCCGCAATCGAGCGCCGCACCGGGGCTCGATTGCCCTCCTCGCATGCCTGCGGCGTGATTTCGCCTGACCCTTGCAAGGCCTCGACGCGCCTGATGCTGGATACGAGCAGGCGAAAATCTTGCGGGTCGGCGGATAACTGGTGGTCGCGAAACTCAGAATGGTTCTTGTCGAGCGTGAAGTGTTTTTCGATAATGCGGGCCCCGGCTGCTACAGCAAAGGTGGCAGCTTCGATACCGAGTGTGTGGTCAGAGTAGCCAATTATGGCCCCGGGAAAATGCGCCTTCAGCTTTTGAATTGCACCAAGGTTGGCTTGATCAGGCGGGGCCGGATAGCTGCACACGCAATGTAAAAAGGCAAAACCGGGGTTTACTCCGTTCTTGTTCCAAATGGCACTGGTAGCTGAGTAAATCCGCTGCAAGAGATCAAGGTCAGCCAGCCCGGTGGACACAAACATCGGTTTTGAGAATGCGGCTACACATTGGATCAATTGCATAAAATTATTATCGCCCGAGGCAATCTTGAACACATTTTGAATGCTATTTAGGAAGCGGGCACTTTGCAGGTCAAAGGGAGTGGAGAAAAATATCACTCCGCTGTCCCGTGCAGTGCGAGCTAAAGCTTCAAACTGTGCGAACGAAAATTGAAATCCGCGCAGGCGTTCCAGTCGGGCAGTATCGGAGCAATGCACCAGTTGCTCTGGAATAATTGTCTGAAGCTTTACTGCGTCCGCACCTTCCTTGGCGGCGCTGGCAATCATTCTTTGGGCTGTGTCAAAGTTGCCCTCGTGGTTATTTCCAATTTCCGCCACAACCAAGACCTTCTTACTCGGTTCACTACCTTCAATATTCATGGTGCAACTTGTGTAGTGTGCAGATGAAGGACATAGTTTGCTGTCCTTACAACAAATCCAAGCTTATTGTAAAGCGCGAGCGAGGGTGTATTGGCAATTTGTGTCCCCGTCACAAAAGTGGCCGGCCGATCAAGGCAACTTGAGGCAGCGAATGCAATCATTGCGGTTGCCATCCCCCGCCCTTGGTAGTTTGCAGACACTGCAATGAGGTCAATGCAAATATTGTAATTATCGCGTTGGATAATTTGGAGAAAGCCACAAATATTTCGGTTTTTAAGCGCCACGACCATCCAGTCTCCACGGTTACCGGAAAAAAAATTGCCAGCCCACTGAGACTTCAGATTGTTGGCAGCTACCGCGGCAATGGCAGGATCTAAATGGAATCGGCTGTGGCAAAATGCAGAGGACGCAATTGAGCGCACCGCGGGTTCATCATCCGGAATTGCAAACCGGCACTCTGTCGAATATTCAGCAAATGGTGCAGGCTTTCGGATTAATTGAAGATTGGTTTCGACTAGTTTAAAGTTCAGGGCTTCTAAATGATGCAGATCGCGCAATGAATCGACCGCGACCCTGGCATCCAAAAAACTTATTGCTTTTGGTACTTTCGCTTTCGTGAGGATGCCTGGCGACAATAAATGATAAGCAGGGCAGCCGAGCATTGTAGTCAGCCAGCTGTCTGCCTGTAGCAACGGTCCTTTCACGATGACTTGTGTTCAAATTCCGGATGGCTTTTAAACAATGACTTGTACCATTCAATGTATTTGGGATAGCCCCGATCCAACGACCAGCCGGGATCATAGCCGATTAGCGTGCGCGCTTTGTCAATTGACAGCGTGCCGCGGTCCGGCATCAGAACATCTTTCGCAATGTGCTTGATAATTATGTCGGGAAAGTGCGTCCGCAAAATATCGACCATGTCCCCAATTGTGCGTGCCGACCCGTAAGTAATATTGAAGATTTCGTTGCGCGAATTCGTATTTTCAATCACCTTGGTAAGACCATCAATTAGATCTTGTATGTACGTGAAGTCCAGTCCGTCAGAACCGTCACCGGTAACAGTTATGTCTTCGCCGAACAGAGCATTTTCGATAAGTATCTGGCCCACCCGCCGGCTGACGCAGCGCTCACCATACAGCGCCGATGGCCGAATAATGGTGTAGGGCAGGCCAAACACCTGGTTGTAGGCAATCACGATCTTTTCACCTGAAAACTTAAGGGCGCCGTAGATTCCTAGCGGTTCACATGGCGTCTTCTCGTCCACAGCACCATCCTTGAAGTTTCCGTACACCATGCTGGAAGATAGGTAAATGAAGTGCTCAATTGTGCCGCGTGCGTTGTCCAGCGCATTTTCCAAGGTGCGCAGGCTGTGGTCGAACGTGGAGAACGGGTCTTTATTGGAGCGGTTGGCGTGTGAAACCGCAGCCAAATGAATGATCACTTGTGGCGCGGTTGTTGTAATGATCCGGCTCAATGCGTGGTAATCTCGCGCGTCTTGCACATAAAGTGGAACGCCCGCTTCGCGCAAGAGGCGCAGCCGCTCCTCCAAAACGGTCTGCGACAGGCGCGGGTGTGGCAGGTTGTCTGAGTTTCCCAATACTGAGGTCAGGTTGTTTACACTGAGGCCATCGATAATGGAAACGGCAGCACCAAGGCGCTGAAGATGCAAAGCAAGGTTGTGGCCGATAAATCCAGCTCCGCCAATAATGGTAATCCGCCGGTCTTTTACGGGCGTGAGACTCATAAAAGAAAGCTCCTGACGATATTTTTTAAGCTAATTGCAATGGTATGCATGTCGGAAGTGCTAAGGTGCGGGCCAACCGGCAGGGCAATTGAGCGGTCGCTCAAACTTGCGGCTACTGGGTAACTGAGCGGATTGTAACCGTACTTTTCGCGATAGTATGTCATGCGCGGCACCGGCTGCGGATAGTAGATGCTTGATCCAATGCCTTGCGCCGTCAGCGCCGCCATAATGCCTGGGCGTTTTTCTGCAATTGATTCATCCAGCAGCACTGCAAGGCAATAGTGGCAGCTGTGCAGGCGGGTGTTTGGGGCCGGCAGTACGCTGAATCCCGCACTGACTGCCAGAGCCTTTGTGAGGGCTGCATGGTTTTTGCTGCGCTGCTCTAAAAATCCCGCCAGTCTCTTCACCTGCTCAACACCAATGGCAGCATGGATTTCACTCATGCGGTAGTTGAAGCCTAACGCTACTGTATCGTAGACGCCCGGAACCTTGCGCTCGCTGTGGGTGCGATCTACGCCAAAAGCCTTTTTGAGCATTAGCTGGGCAGCCAGCTTTGCGTCCCGCACGATTACCATACCGCCCTCAGCAGTGGTAATATGCTTGACCGGATAGAAAGAGAACACCCCCGCGTCGCCATGCAAACCGGTGTGTACACCATCAACACTTGCGCCGGGCGACAATGCACAGTCCTCCAGCACAAACAGGTTGTGGCGCCGGGCAATAGTCATAACGAGCGGCATATCGACCGGCACACCCAAATAGTGCACGACGGCAATTGCTCTGGTACGGGGAGTAATCGCCGCCTCAATCTTTTTGATGTCAATATTGCCGGTGGCTGCCTCGGCATCGACAAACACGGGGCGGGCGCCGGTTAGTTCCACCGCATGGGCGGTGGCCACATGCGTCTGCGCGGGCACAATGACTTCATCTCCCGGTCCATAGCCGAGGCAAAAATAAACCAGATGCATGCCAGCCGTGCAGGACGAAACGCTAACAGCGTGCGGCGCACCGGTAAAAGCTGCAAATGCCTGTTCGAAGGCGGCCGCCACCGGCCCATGCACAAGCACAGGGCCTGCTAAAACATCGCTAACCGCAGCGCGCTCCTCTGCACCGATCATCGGTGCCCCAAATGGAATCAGCATGCGGTGGATATGTGCAGCTTTGAATCAAGTATGCGAGCGTGCATATTGAACCGGCTCCCATACATTGGTGCTTAGCGATCGCTCAACCGCTAACGAGACGGCCATAGCATTCAGTGCGTCGGCTGCGGAAACTTCGGCTGGGGTGCCATCCAAAATCCGGGAGACAAAGGCACGCTGCACATTGCCCTTCAATGATGCATCATAATTTAAGTTTACCAGCTCAACTGGAATTGCCGCGTCCCGCGAGTGATAATGCACCCCTCCCAGAAAATCATGCTTGAAGCTGCCGGCAACGCCATGCACTGCAAGGCAGTGATGGTGCGGTGTGGCGCAACCAAAATTTGCTGTAACCTTAGCGGTTATGCCATCCGTGAACTTTAATAGCGCCGTCACGATGTCTGGATACTTAAACTGAGTGCCGTGTGTGGTTATTTGATTGCCTACTGCGACGACCGCACTTATCCGGCCGCCAGAAAGCCACATGATCAGATCGATTAGGTGAATTGCGCCACCGTGGCTGACCGAGTAAAACGGGATTTGGCCGCGCCAGCCTGCAGTGAGCTTTTCAACGCGCCCATAATTGTAATCGCCTTCAAGATGAAACAGGCGCCCGAGCGCGCCCGACTGAATTCGCTGGCGCAGCTGTTGAAACTGCGGGAAACTCCGCAAAACCAAATTAGATGAAAGCTGGACTTCTGGATGCGCGCACAGCGCAGCGTCAATCTTTTCAAATTCACGGTCGGTAAGACAAAGCGGCTTTTCGACGAAGACATGTTTGCCAGCGTTGACTGCGGCCAGCACTTGCTCGCCGTGGTGTGTGTCGTAAGATGCAATCGAGACTACATCAATTAGTGGGTCCGAAAGAATATCTGCGGCGTCCGTTGTTAGACGGCAGTCGGGGTGTTGCGCACCAACTTCTTCCAGCCGCTGTTCATCAACGTCGCAGATTGTGCCCAGTGTGCAGCGCGCGTGCGCCTGATAAATTGCGGCGTGGCGGGCGCCCACGCCCAAGCCAATGACGCCGGCGCGTAGGTAACGGGGGGAGGTCATCACAGACACTCGGAAACGCTTGCGAGTTCGCTCCAAGTTCCGGGTCGATTTCCGGATCGTTCCAGTATTGCGGCGACTCTGGCGAAGTCTAGTTCAGTGTCAACACTGAGATTTATATCTCCGTAGTTTCTGCCACTCGTAAAGCTCGCGATTCGAAAAACCGAGGGATTCTCGTAGTAGAACCGAGTGACATGCTCTTGCTGGTCGCTGGTGGAAAACGTGTCGCAGACCTGCAAGAAAGTTTCGGTCAATAACACTTCTACCGACTGCCCTTTAGGAAAGGTGCGCGTTACGATATTAGTTGCGAGATCGCAGGCTCCCGCAAAAAAGTAGCGCACTGCCTGGTCGACAAGCGCCGCATCGATCAGCGGGCTGTCACCGCTAACGCGCAAAAATTGAGCGGCGCGTTCCTGCTCAAGCACCTGCCGAAAGCGCGCCGCTACGTTGTCAAGGGATCCGCGACAGCAGCGCACGCATTCCAATGCACAAAATTCCGCAATGGGGTCGTCGCTGGTGTTGTCAGAAGTGGCGACTACTAAACTGCTAATGGTTTTTGAGCGGCTGAGGCGGTCGAGCGTCCTCCCGAGAATTGCCCGGTCTTTTAGTTGCAATAACATTTTTCCCGGCAGCCGCCTCGAGCTCATTCGGGCTTGGAGTATGCAGAGCATATGGGAGTGCAACTATAGCGCGAAAATGGCGCGTCTGTGAGTGGTGTTAGGCCCTGTAGAGATTGGCGGGACAGCACTGTTCAAGATGAACAAGCATAACTCCTAATGTGTGACACCCAGATTGGTCGGGGCACCGCCTCTCCATAGCCCGTGCAACTACTGACTATGCTCTGCTAGGCAGCCAATTCTGTTCGTCATTCCCTGCTACGCAACCTGCGCGCTTGATGTTTTCGGCCCCGCGGACGTCGAGTCGCTGGGTCTTGTTTGGTGCACAGCGTTCCCTGATCCCGTTATAGAATGGACACCAGCATGACCAACCCCAAGGCTGTTCCCGGCCCTTCCACGCGCGCGGTACACGCTGGCGCCAGCGGTACGCACGCGCACAATGCAATTGTGCAGCCGGTGGTGCAGAGCGCCACTTACACCTTTGCGGACACGCAGGATCTGACGGCGCACCAGCAGGCGACGCTGCTGGGGCAGGCGGGCGACCGCGTGGACTACGGGCGCTACGGCAACGCAACTGTGATGGAGGTGGAGCGCCGGCTGGCGGCGCTGGAAGGCAGCGCGGAGTGCGTGCTGTTTGCTTCCGGCATGGCGGCGGTGACCACTACGCTGCTGGCGCTGCTGGGTGCGGGCGCGCACATGCTGATCACGGATGACTCTTACCGGCGCACGCGCCAGTTTTGCCTCACGTTCCTCAACCGCTACGGGGTTGAGACGAGTGTGGTGGCGGCTGCGGATGTGGGCGCGTTGGCTGCTGCCATCCGGCCCAACACGCGCATGCTGGTGTCCGAGTCGCCGACCAACCCGTACCTGCGCTGCCTGGACCTGGATGCATTTGCAGCGCTGGGCCGCAAGCACAACATCTATACGCTGATTGATGCAACCTTTGCGACGCCTTTGAACTGCCGGCCGTTGGAGCACGGCGTGGATTTGGTGATCCACTCCGCCACCAAGTATCTGGGCGGCCACAACGATTTGCTGGCGGGGGCACTGTGTGCCAGTGCGCAGCTGACGGGGCTGGTGCGCCAGCTGCAATTTTTGCTGGGCGGTGTGCTGGATCCGCAGCAGGCGTTTTTGCTGGGGCGCGGGCTAAAGACGCTGGCCTTGCGCGTGGAGCGCCAGAATGAAAACGGGCAGCGCGTTGCGGAGTTTTTGGCCACGCATCCGGCGGTGGAGCGCGTTTGGTATCCCGGCCTGGCATCGCACCCGGACCACAACACGGCGCGCGCGCAAATGCGCGGCTTCGGCGGCGTGGTTAGCTTTGAGGTGCGCGGCGATCTGGCGGCGGCCAGCCGCGTGGTGGACCGCGTGAAGATTCCATTGATTGCGCCCAGCCTGGGCGGCGTTGAGTCGCTGATTGAGCAGCCGGCGTTGATGTCTTTTTTTGAACTGGACACGGCCGAGCGGCTGGCAGTGGGCATCAAAGACAATTTGATCCGGCTGGCACTGGGCATTGAAGACCCGGCAGATTTAATCGCAGACTTGCAGCAGGCGCTCGCAAATAATTAATTGCGCTGCGCAGCGGCAGCTGCCCTGTGGCGCGGCAGCCAGCCCGCACGCAGCGGCCGGCGTTGCCGGGCCGCCGTCCCACTTCCCGATCCGGCGTTAAACTCAGCGCATGCCCAACCGTCTCGCACAAGAGTCCAGTCCCTATCTGCAGCAGCACGGCAGCAATCCAGTGGATTGGTTTCCGTGGGGCGCGGAAGCGCTGGCGCGCGCGCAGGCGGAGGACAAGCCGATTTTTTTGAGCATCGGCTATGCGGCCTGCCACTGGTGCCATGTGATGGAGCACGAGAGCTTTGAGGACGCGGCCACCGCCGAAATTCTGAACCGCCACTTTGTGTGCATCAAGGTTGATCGCGAAGAGCGCTCCGATCTTGATTCGATTTATATGCAAGCCGTGGTTGCGATGACCGGGCATGGCGGCTGGCCGATGAGTGTGTGGCTCAACCCGCAGCGCGAGCCGTTTTATGGCGGCACATATTTTCCGCCGGAGCGCCGCCATGGCATGCCGGGCTTTAAGGAGTTGCTGCGCAATCTGGCCGAAGCGTGGCAGCAGCGCCGCGGTGAGCTGCAGGAGAATGCGCGCGCAATGCTGGAGCACTTGCGCAGCCCGGCGGCAGCAGGTGCAGCTGCGGGCGCGCTGCCGGATGCCGGCTTGCTGCCGCCGGCGCTGCAAGCGGTGCTGCAATCTTTTGACTGGAGCAATGGCGGGTGGGGCGCTGCGCCAAAATTTCCACAGCCCATGACGATTGAGTTTTTGCTGCGCCAGCATGCGCGCAGTGCGGATCCGCTGGCGCTGGAGATGGCCGAGCGCACGCTGCAGGCCATGGCTGCCGGCGGCATGTATGACCAGCTGGGCGGCGGCTTTCATCGCTACGCGGTGGACGACCATTGGCTGGTGCCGCACTTTGAGAAGATGCTGTACGACAACGCGCAGCTGGCGCGCGTGTACCTGCATGCGTTCCAGGTGACGGCCAATCCGCTTTACAAACGCATCGCACAGGAAACTTGCGACTACCTGCTGCGCGAAATGACCGACGCGGGCGGCGGCTTCTATAGCGCGCAGGACGCGGACTCGGAAGGCGAAGAGGGGCGCTTCTTTGTTTGGAGCGCGGCCGAAGTGCGCGAGATATTGCAGGCGCATGCGCCGCTGTTCATGGATGCCTACGATGTAACCGCCGGCGGAAACTTTGAGGGCCATTGCATTTTGCATGTGCAGGTGCCGCTGGCGCTGCTGGCAGAAAAGCACAAGCTGGCGGAGGCGGAGGTGGAAAGCCGGCTGGCGCGGGCGCGCGCGCAGCTGTGGGCGGTGCGTGAGCAGCGCGTCAAGCCGCTGCGCGATGAAAAAGTTTTGACGGCGTGGAACGGGCTGGCACTGGCGGCGCTGGCTGAGGCGGCGCGCGTGCTGGGGCGTGCGGATTACATGCTGGCTGCGCAGCGCAATGCGGAGTTTGTGCTGGGTACGCTGCGCACCGCTGCCGGCCGGCTGCTGCGCACCTGGCGCGCCGGCTCGCCCGCCAAACTGAACGCCTACTTGGAAGATTACGCCAACTACGCCGACGGCTTGCTGGAGCTGTACCAGGCCACGTTTGACGAGCGCTGGTTTGTGGCAGCGCGCCAGCTGGCGGATGCGATGCTGGAGCATTTTGCGGATGCGAGTGGCGGCTTCTTTGACACGAGCGCCGACCATGAACAATTGATTACGCGCCCCAAAGATTTGCAGGACAATGCCGTGCCCGGCGGCAACGGCATGGCCGCGGGTGTGCTGCTGCGGCTGGCAGCTTACACCGCAGACGCGCGCTACAGCAGCGCCGCAGAACAGGTGCTGGCGCGCGTACAGGCCAGCGCAGCGCGCTACCCCACTGCCTTTGCACAAACGCTGCAGGCATTGGACTTTTACAGCAGCGCGCCAGCAGAGGTGGCCTTGGCCGGCACGCTGCAAGATGCCGGCATGGCGGAGCTGCTGGCTGAGTTGCGCGCACCCTATCGGCCGCATCAGGTGGTGGCATTGCTGCAACCGCGGGCTGCGAGCGAAATCCCCTTGCTGCAAGGGCGCGTGCAGCTCAACGGCCAGGCAACGGCGTATGTGTGCCGCAACTTTGCGTGCCAGCTGCCGGTGACCACGCGTGCCGCGCTGCACAGGCAGGCGGGCAGCGCTGCGCAAACACGGTAAGCTACCGTTACCTTGGCAATCGCAGCGCCCACCCAAACCGTCCAGCTTTTTGTCACTTGCATGGCGGACGCAGTCCGGCCGGAGATTGGCGAGGCAACGGTGGCAGTGCTCGAAGCGCAGGGTGTGAAGGTGGAATTTCCGGCTGCGCAGACTTGCTGCGGGCAGCCCGCTTACAACGCCGGTTATCGCAGCGAGGCGCGCGCGGTTGCTGCGCACTTCCTGAATGTCTTCGACGCCACCAGTGGCCCGGTGGTCACGCCGTCGGGTTCATGTGCGGCAATGGTGCATCACGGCTTCGCAGATTTGTTTGGCAATGATCCTGTGCAGTTGCGGCGCGCGCAGGCGGTGGCTGCGCGCACGCGCGAACTCTCACAGTTTTTGGTGCATGACCTGAAGGTGACAAATGTTGGTGCGCGCTTCAACGGGCGCATCACCTACCATCCGTCCTGCCACCAGCTGCGCGGCTTGGGCGAGGGCACAGCGCCGCTGGCGCTGCTGGCGCAGGTGGCCGGCGCAGAGCTGGTGCCGCTGGCGGGCGCCGAGGAGTGCTGCGGGTTCGGCGGTTTGTTTTCGGTGAAGCTGCCGCAAGTGTCGGGCGAGATGGTGGCGCGCAAGACCGCAAACATTGATGCGAGCGGCGCAGCCGTGTGCGTCACGTGCGATCCGGGCTGCCTGATGAACATTGCCGGCCGGCTGCAGCGCGAGCAAAAGGCTGCGCGGTGTGTGCATTTGGCGGAAGTGCTGGCGGGCAGCGTGCAGGCATGACGCTCAACGCGCGCATTGAGCTGGCGCTGCACAACCCGCATCTGCAGCGTGCGCTGGATGCAAACTACACGCGCTCGCTGGAGAAGCGCGACCTTGCGATGGGTGCGCTGCCCAACAGCGCGCTGGTGCGCGACCGGGCACGCGCCATCCGGCTGGAGGCACTGCGCAACCTGGACCAGTACCTGGTGCAGCTGGAAGCACAAGTAACCGCGCGCGGGGGCGTGGTGCACTGGGCTGCCAATGCGCAAGATGCCGGTGAGATAGTGGCGCGCATTGCCAAGGCGGCGCGCGCGCGGCTGGTCGCCAAATCCAAGAGCATGGTTTCAGAGGAGATCCACCTTAATAAGCGGCTGCAGGCGGACGGCTTTGAGGTTGTTGAAACGGATCTGGGCGAGTACATCCTGCAGCTGCGCGGCGATGTGCCCTCGCACATCGTTGCGCCTGCCATCCACCTAACGCGCGCAGATGTGGCCAAAACATTTGAGGAGAAACTGGGGCTGCCGGCGGGCGTTACGCCGGAGCAGCTCGCCACAGACATTCCGCTGCTTACATCCATGGCGCGCAAGGCGCTGCGCACTGTCTTTGTCGGGGCTGGCGTTGGCATTTCCGGCGTGAACTTTGCGGTGGCAGAGACGGGCGCACTGTGCCTCGTTTCCAATGAAGGCAATGGCCGGCTGGTGACCAGTTTGCCGCGGGTGCACATTGCGCTGATGGGCATCGAGCGCGTGGTGCCCACGATGGCCGATCTGGAAGTGCTGCTGCGCGTGCTCTCGCGTTCCGCCACCGGGCAGAACATTACCTGCTACACAAGTTTGGTGTGCGGTCCGCGCCGCGCGCAAGAGCCCGACGGCCCCGAGGAGCTGCATCTGGTGCTGGTGGACAACGGGCGCGCAGCCATGCTGGGCGGCGAGCTGGCCGAGGCGCTGCTGTGCATTCGCTGCGGTGCGTGCCTGAACGTGTGCCCGGTCTATCGCGAGATTGGCGGGCACGCATACGGCAGCGTGTACCCGGGCCCCATTGGCGCGCTGGTGACGCCGGCGCTCGGCGGCATGCGCGAGTTTGGCGAGCTGGCGCAGGCCAGCAGCCTGTGCGGCGCGTGCCAGGAAGTTTGTCCGGTGCGCATCGACATTCCCACAATGCTGATCAAGACGCGCTCGCTGCATCTGGCTGCCACTGGTGGCGCACCAGTTTGGAATGCCGGCATAAAGATGTGGAGCTGGGCGATGCGTGCGCCTTGGATGTACCGCCTGGGTTTGCGCGTGGCAGCCTGGGGTGCTGCGCTGCTGGCTACGGCCGGCCCCTTGCGGCTGCCGGGCCCGCTGGCGGGCTGGACGGACCATCGCGAATTTCCGGGGATCGCGTCAAGCTCCTTCCGTGCGCGTTGGGCAGCGCGCCAGCGCGCCGCGGCTGCTGCGGCCCGCGCTGCTGCCAAGAACGGAGAGCGATGGGAGTTTTAAACGCCCAGGTTGCGGCGCGCGAGGACATGCTGGCGCGCGTGCGGCGCAGCCTGCAGGCGGGCAGCGCGCTGCCGGCCTTCACTGCCGTAACAATTCCAGCAGCGCCGCCGGCAGCAGACCGGCAGCAAATGCTGCACGAGTTTGAAACGCAGCTGAACATTTTGCAGGGGCGCACGGTGCGCACGCCGCGCGCCAAGCTCAGCGCCTGCATCGACGGCCTGCTGCGCGAGCGCGGCGTGCACACGCTGCTGGCGTGGGATGCGGCCCACCTGCCGGCCCCGCAGCTGCTGCAAGACTTGCAGGCGCGTGAATATGAAATTTTGGCGGCGCAAGTTCCGCGAGCGGAGCCGGCGCGCGCGCAGCATGTGCAAAGCCTTGGCACTGCCACGGCGGGCATTACGGGCGCGGACGGTGTGATTGCGCAGGTGGGCGGCCTGGTGTTGTGCGGCGGGCCGGGCCGGCCGCGGCACGCTTCGCTGCTAGCGCCGCTGCATATTGCCCTGTTCACGCCGCAGCAATTATGGCCAACGCTGGCGGAGTGGATGGCTGCGCACGCCACCTCAGCGCTGTTTGCGCAGAGCAGCAGCGTGACGGTGATTGCGGGGCCCAGCCGCACCTCGGACATTGAGCGCGTGCTGACACTGGGTGTGCACGGCCCGAAAGAGCTGATAGCCGTTTGTATTGAAGACTGACGCGCGCGCCGCGCTGCGCGCGTTACGCGAGGCCGGCGAACAAGTCGCTTTCGCGCAGGCCGGGCGGGGCAGGGGGATACGCCCGCATAAAAGACTCATAGCGGTTGGAACGCCGCAACAACCAGCCCAGCGGCCCACGCCGCGGCAGCCCCTGCTGGCTCTTGTGGCAGGCCGCCGCCGCCGCTTTTTGTTCCGCATAGTTCCGGACGTCCACGCGCGTATGCACGGGAAACTGCTCGGAAGTAATGCTCACCAAATCGATATCTTTGTTGCGGCCAAAGGCGCGCGGGTTTTGGCCAAACAACGGCATGAGCGCCACGCCGATGCGCAGCCAGTATTTTGGAAAGACGGTGTAGTAAAGCTTTTCCGGCGTGAACGCTGCAAGGCTGCGCGGTTCAAAGCTGGCGTCGCCGGCGAGGCGGAAAGCAGCCAGCGTGGCTGTGTGCATTGCCAAATGATCGGGGTGCCGGTATCCGCCGATGGGGTCAAATGTGATTACAACTTGCGGACGCAGCTGGCGGATCAGCTGCACCAGCTGGCTGATGACCTGTGCCTGCGGTGCGGCAGCCAGTGAGTCCGGATGTTGGTTGTCTGCCGAACCGGCCATGCCGGAGTCACGGTACCCCAAAAAATGAATTGAACTTAAGTCCAGCTCGCGGGCAGCCGCCCGCAATTCCGCCTCACGCATCTCAGCCACGGTGGAGAATCCCTGCATGTGCTCGGCGTCGTGGCTGCCCACTTCGCCCTTGGTGGCGCACACCAGATGCGTGTTCACGGCCGCGTGGCCATAGCGCGCAAACACGCCGCCGCCGGGCCCGAAAGACTCATCGTCCGGGTGCGCGAAGCAGGCCAGCAACGCGCGGCCATTTTGGAGGGGGCGCAGGGTAATGCTTTCGACTGGCATGCGCGTATGTTACCGCGCGCCATGGTGCCGCGCAACAGGTGCCCGGCGCGGGGTAGAATTGAGCAATGAATAATTTTGCGGCGCCACGCGAAGGCAGCTTTCGGAAGCAATTTACCGCGCAGCCGGTTGCGGAGCTGGATCTTTCCGGCTATGTGCTGGTGGAGGAAGCGCAGCCCGTGCGCACGGTGATTGAGCAGATGCGTGCCAAGAAAGCCAATTGCGCGCTGGTGACCGGGCCGGGCGCAGCGCTGCAAGGCATCTTCACTGATCGCGATTTACTGATGAAGGTGGTGGGTGTGGCTGGCGCGCTGGACCTTGCGGTGTCGGCTGTTATGACGCCGGCGCCGCGCACACTCAGCGGCGCACAAACTGTGGGCGAGGCATTGCAGATCTTCAACCTGTTTGGTTTTCGCAACCTGCCAGTATTTGATGGCAGCCGGCTGCTGGGCAGCCTTGGGCATCGCACGCTGATAGCACGCGCGCATAGCCTGTGCGCTGCGCATGGCGATGTGCTGCACGCGCCCATCAGCAGCATCGACATTGGCCGGCCGGTGGCTGTGCCGGGCACGCGCTCGCTGCAATTTGCCATTCGCACGATGCAGCTTTATTCCATTGGCTGCTGCCTCGTGACGGATGCGCAGGACAAGCTGGCCGGCGTGTTCACCGAGATGGACGCGCTGCTGCGCGTAGCCGGCCTGGTGACAGACCTGGAGCACACCACAGTGGCGGAGCATATGACGGCCAGCCCCGCGACACTGAACCCCGAGGCGGAGATTGCGCAGGCGCTGGAAATGATGGGCGGGCGCGGCTTCCGGCATGTGCCGCTGGTGGACGCGGAGCTGCTGCCGGTTTCGGTCATGTCGTCGCGTGATATTTTGCATTTGATTGAAGCGCTGCCCGCTGTTTGAGGTGCGGCGCGGACTGCTGCTAATTGTGCTGGCCGCAGCCGCTGCGTGCGGGCCGGTGCGCGTGACTACATTGGTGACCGATACGCCGCCGCCGCCCACCGCTGTCCCAAGCGCCGTGCCACCGCCAACCTTCACGCCTTACCCCACGTACGCGCCGCCCACGCCCACGGCCACGCCATCCCCAACGCCCACACCAGACCCGGCCGCCGGACCGGTGGTGCCGCGCATCGCAACCAGCCCGGAAACGAAAGTTAATTTAAAGAACAAAGCGGTACCGTGGTTGAATTCCGATTTGCTCAAGGATTTTCGCGAGCCCAAGCTGGATGAACCGCTTGTGTTCGAAGTGCAGCTCAAGTCTGAAGGTTTAATTTGGGACAACTGGTGGTGCGCCGCCAGTGATGAAATTCTGGCCGGCACGCTGGCGGCCATGAAGTTTGAATATCGGATTGATGGCGAGCCGGCCAAGCCGGACAACAGTTTCACCTTCAAGCAGTTCCTGGCGGACGGGTCCGCGTGCAGCGTGACGGCGTACTACCTGCTGGACTGGCCGACCGGCGCACATGCGCTGCAGTACACCTACACCATCACCGGAAACCTCAGCGACGGCTATCGCGTGTACAAACCCGGCGTGTACAAGCGCACCTATAATGTAACGGCGCCCTGATACACTCCTGATATGTTGGCGCGTTCACGATTCTAAAATAAAACTCTGAGCGTAAGCCTGAAAATACCAAAGCCCGCAGATGCTTAAACTTTTGAATGCAGGGAATGTCGGATTTGCGGTGGGGAAGGGTGCCTGCCGATTTCCGGCCACAATTAAAGTGACGGTGATGTAGTGTGCACTTGCGGCGTTTTGCGGCCCGCAACGTGTGGCGCGTTGAGTACTACGGCAGTGAGCCCGCCACGCGGACGCTAGCAAGTCATGAGTATGTGCCGGTGGCGGGGATGGTTGGTAAGTTTTGGCCAGCACGCCTCGCCATGGTTGAGCATCGTGTGAGCGGGCATTTTCCTTTTGCCGGCTTGCTGGAAGACTACATCATGCCTGATGCGGCGCGGTTCACTCCCTTAGCCTGCCGCCATTGATGTTGCGGTGGCAATTATTTTTTAGTATTGAGAGGTACACAGTATGTCCGATAAAACCAAACCAGAGCCGGTGAGCGGGCGTGGCGCCAATCCGAATGCAAGGCAGGGCATTGCGCGCCCGCTGCCTGTGCCAAGCAGCCGTGTGATTCGAGAGACCGCCCTAAATGCGCTGCGGCGCGGCTGGTGGCTGCTGCTGTTGGGCGTGCTGGGAGTGTGGGCCTACCTTGACTCGAGCGTGCTAAATCTGGTGTTGCTCGGCCTGGAGTTTGTGGGCCAACTGCTGTTTGCGGTGCTGTTCATGGTGGTGCAGTTTGGTGCGCTGTTCTGGTTTATCAGCCAGGCGCGCGTAGAAGTTATCAAGCCGGGCGATCCCAAGGCGGTTACATTTGATGATTACTGGGGCCAGCCGGAATTGGTGCGGCTGGTGCGCGAGTGGATCAGCCTGCTTTCCGACCGCGACAAATTTGTGAAGATGGGCGGGCGCTACATCAACGGCCTGCTGTTGTTTGGCCCGCCCGGCACCGGCAAGACGCTGCTGGCGAAGGCAATGGCCGGCGAGGCATCGGTGGCGTTCATGTCGATCGAAGGCTCCGGCTTTCGCGGCATGTTTTGGGGCATGGATACACTGCGCATGATTACGTTTGTGCGGCGTGCACGCAAGCTGGCGCGCGAGCACGGCGCATGCATTGCCTACATTGATGAGATTGACGCAGTGGGCATGAGCCGCTCCGGTGTAATGGGCGGCGGTGCTATGGGCGGCATGATGGGTGGTGGCGGCGGCGGCATGGGCATGAACGGCGCCCTTACGCGCTTGCTGTATGAAATGGATGGCATCGACGAAGAGTCGCGCTGGGAAAAGAACCGCAACCGCATGCTGCAGATGATGGGGCGCAAGCCGCCCAAACGCAACTGGCATGTGCTGTTCATGGGTTCCACCAACCGGCCGGACGTGCTTGACCCGGCGCTGCTGCGCCCGGGCCGCTTTGACCAGCTGATTCAGGTGGATCTGCCGGACCGCGTTGGGCGCCGTGAAATCATTCGCGGCTATCTTTCCAAAATTAATCACGACCCCGCAAAAGTGGACATTGAAGCAATTGTTTCGGACACGCCGCGTGCAACGCCGGCGCAGATCATGTCCGCCATCACCAAGGACTCCGTGCGGCGCGCCGTCTTTAGCGGGCGTGACCATGTGGTGCAGTCTGACATTGACCAGGCGCTGCAAGAGCAGCTGGTGGGCATGGCCAACCCCATCCGAGACATGGACCCGCTGCAGTTGCGGCAGGTGGCGTACCACGAGGCCGGCCATGCTGTGGTGCAGCATTACATGATGCCGGACCAGCGCATCTCGCGCGTGAGCATTGTGCGCCGCTCCAAGGGCGTGATGGGCTATGTAATGCCGGTGGATACGGTGGAGGTTTACGGCCAGCCGTTGCGGCGCATTGCCGCAGACATCATGGTGGCGCTGGCCGGGCATGTGTGCGTCAAAGTTTTCATGGGCGAGTTTTGGACCGGTGCTTACAGTGACTACCAGTCTGCGCGCAGCCAGTTCCGCGAGCTGGCGATGCTGGGCTTCTTTGGCCCGCCGGTTTCCGAGCTGTGGCGCGACACCAAAGAGCTGCGTTTTGCCGACGAACGCGTGGAGCGCATCTGGCTGGCGCTGGAGGAACAGGTGGCACAGCTGCTTACCAAGCGCGCCGATGAGGTGGAGGCGCTGGTGGAGAATCTGCTGGAGAAGCGCGAGCTCGCCAATCCGGAGATCCTGGAACTGCTGGGCAAGAATTCACTGCAGACCTCGCGTGAAGCCGGCGAAGAGTTGGAGAGTGTGCTGACGCTGGTGGGAACCAGCGAGCAGGGCTTGGAGTTCCGGCGCAAGGCCAGCCGCAAAGCTGCCAAGCTTGCCGACGGCGAGCTGCCGACTGCTGCCAAAGGCGCTGCGGCCGACTAACAAACGCGGCGCACTGCGCCACCAGTGCAGACCAATGAAGAGAGCCTGCAGCCCGCAGGCTCTCTTTTTGTTTGGGTTAAGTAACGTTGGCGCGCAGGAAGGCTTCCATGAAGCCGGTCACATCTCCATCAAGTACGGCTGCGGAGTTGCCGGTTTCAAAACCGGTGCGGTGGTCCTTTACCATTTGGTACGGGTGCAAAACATAAGAGCGGATCTGGCTGCCCCATTCGGCCTTGATGTAGTCGCCCTTCAAGTCACTGATTTCTTTTACGCGCTGCAGGCGCTGCAGCTCAGACAGGCGCGACCGCAGCACCTTCATTGCCACTTCGCGATTTTGTGTTTGCGAGCGTTCGTTTTGGCATTGCGCCACCACGCCGGTGGGCAGGTGCGTAATGCGGATTGCGGTCTCATTCTTCTGCACATGCTGCCCGCCCGCACCCGCTGAGCGAAATGTGTCGATCTGCAAATCCTTCGGGTTGATTACCAGCTCGCCGTCCTCTTCAACTTCCGGGATCACCTCAGCCAGCACAAATGATGTATGGCGCCGGCGCGCAGCATCAAACGGCGAGAGGCGCACCAGCCGGTGCACGCCGCGCTCGGCCTTTAAGTAGCCGTAGGCGTAGCGCCCGGTGACGGTGATGGCAACACTTTTCAGGCCGGCCTCTTCACCGGGGGACTGGTCGATCACCTCCATGGCGAAGCCGGCCCGCTCACCCCAGCGCAGATACATGCGCATCAGCATGTCGGCAAAGTCCTGGCTGTCTACGCCGCCGGCGCCCGAGTGCAGCTGCAGAATGCAATTGCTGTCGTCGCGCTCGCCGGACAGGATTGTCTCGAAGTCCAGCTTGTTGGCGGTGGCTTCCAGCTCAGCAACTTCTTTCTCGAGCTCGGCATTCAGGCTCGGATCGTTGAGCGCGTAGAGCTCGCGCGCATCCGCAAGGCGCTGCGAAAGGCTGTTCCACGTTTGCAATTCAGTGCGCAGCCCGTTGGCGGTGCGCATCATTTGGCGCGCATCCGCAGCATTGCTCCAAAAGTCCGGCGCGGCTGCGCGCTGCTCTAATTCTGCCAGTTGCACCGCTTTACCAGGCAAGTCAAAGACGGTCCAAGAGCGCCTGCACCATCACGTTGCTTGCATTTAAACGGGCTATCAAACTCGCCATTTCGACTTCTCTCCTGTGTTGTTACGAAAGATAGAGTGCGCCGCTTAGCGCTGGCTTTCTTCTGCCAGCAGCTGCGCGACGTAGTTGTCCGGGTTGAATGTTTGCAAATCTTCGAGGCGCTCGCCTGTGCCCACAAACTGCACCGGCAAACCCAGCGCCTGCTGCACCGCAAACACAATTCCGCCGCGTGCACTGCTGTCCAGTTTGGTGATCACGATGGCGCTTACGCCAACGGCGGCCTTGAAGGCGGCCGCCTGCACCAGTGCATTCTGGCCGGATACGGCATCCAGCACAAGCAGTACATGTTGCGGCGCACCGCTGCTGGCTTTGCCGGCCACGCGCTGCACCTTTTTTAATTCTTCCATCAAGTTGAACTTGGAGTGCAGCCGGCCGGCTGTGTCGGCCAGCACCAGATTGCTGCCGCGTGCGCGCGCGGATGCCACGGCATCAAACAGCACAGCGCCGGGGTCGGCGCCCGCAGCGCCAGCCACCACCGGCACGTCAAGGCGCGCACCCCATGTTTGCAGCTGCTCCACGGCCGCGGCACGAAATGTGTCGCAGGCGGCGAGCAGCGGGCGCGCACCATGCACGGTGCGTGCCAATTGCGCCAGTTTCGCAGCGGTCGTAGTTTTGCCCGCGCCATTTACGCCCACCAGCAGCACAACTGTAGGATCGCCGTTCAGTTCAAAGGGTGGTGGTTCTACCAGCAGGGTGCGCAGCTCGGCTGCCAGCTGCGTGCGCAATGTTGCGGCACTTGTCACACCGGTGCGCGTAATGTAGCTGCGCAAGCTGTCCACCACTTGCCGGGCTGGTGCCACGCCCATGTCTGCCTCAATCAGCTGCGCCTCAATGGCTTCCCAAGTTGCGCTGGTTATTCCGCCCGCGCCGAGGGCATTGATGATGCGCCCGACAAAACTTTGGCGTGTGCGCGCCAAACCAGACGCAAAGGCTCGCAGGCTTTCAGACACGAGTCGCGATTATAACCTTCGCGCTATTGATCAGCGCATTTTTCTGGCGGTGCTCGGCGCGCAACCGATTGAAGCGCCCGACAAAACTTCCGGCAGCAGGCGTTGAAGAAGCTTGGGGAAGTTGCTTTAGCGGCTGGCCAGCAGCGCACGCAAGTGGTCGGCGGAATCAGCGCGCAGTGGTTGATACGTCACGCCGGGATAGTGCTCTGCGTACCAGGCTGCCAGATCCGCACCCCATTGCTCGGGGTTCACAGCCAGCACTGTGCGGCTGTCCAAATCACCGATGCCGGCATCATCTGCAGAGAACCCAACTGAATAGCGATGGCGCACGAGCACGCCGCTGTCCACCACCGCCTTCAAATGGTCCGCGGGCGTGCTTTGCGGCAGCAGCAAGTACACGCGCCCGTATTGCGCGCGCGGCTTGCCGGTGGCTGCCAGCGCACTTTGTGACGCGCCAGCGTTGGCACGCTGCGCTGCCAGCAGCGCGGGCACGGCATGCGCCCCCAAATATTCCGTGAGCAGCTGCGGCGAGGCGGCTTGCGCTGCCACATAGGTTGTGCCGGGATAGTGCTCGGCATACCACTTGTCCAAGTCTGGCCCCCAGCGCTCCGGGTTTATTGCGAGCACTGTGCGGCGGGCCAGCGCGCCGACGCCGGCATCATCGGCAGAGAAGCCCACGGTCCACATGGTGCGCGCCCACTGGCCACTGCTCACCAGTGCTTGCAGCCAATCCGCGCCGCTGTCTTGCGGCAGCAGCAGATACACGCGGCTGTAGTCTGCGCGCGGGTTGCCGCGCACCGCGCCGCTGGCGGCCAGCAGCATGTCGCGCGCGCGCAGCACAGCGCGGCCCGCATTTACTTTGCCGGCGCCAAACCATTGCGAGCGGCCGGCAGCGTATGTGCCGTGGCGCAAGCCCAGCACGGGGTCGGCACTGTCGTCCAAAATCTGGTCTGCAGTTTCTTGCAGCACGCGCTTGATCTCAAGCGCAGTCAGTTGCGGGTTAACTGAGCGCACCAGCGCAGCCACGCCCGCGACGATGGGCGCTGCACCAGATGTGCCGCCAAAGCCGGATGTGAAACTGCTGCCGGCCTGAAAGCCGGCGCTGAGCAGCTCGTTGTCCGTGGTGTACAAGCCCAGCCCGGGCAGCGCTTTGCGCGGATCAATCGGATGCCCGTTGCTGCTTGGCGCGCAGAGCGAAACTTCCGTGCCCCAGTTGCTGTACGCGGCCTTGCGATTGAGGCTGGTGCACGCGGCAACTGTTACGACGGCGGGGTGGGCTGCCCAGCCGTTGACGATTGGCTCAGTGGTGAAGCGCAGTGCGCCGGTGGGGTCGCCGCCGCTGCGCCACTCAAAGCCCGTGTTGGCGGGATCCTGCAGCGGGGCGTTGTAGTTGTGCGCGGCGAACACAATCACACAGCCGCGGCCGTGCGGGCCGCCGCGCTCGGCCAGCTCGTGCAGCTTCTCCGTGAGCGCCAAGGGCAGCGGTGCCCACACGGGCGGCGGCCCCCAGCTGCATGAGATCACATCCGCATAGTGCCCAACCGCGTCAAATATTTGCAGCCAGTCGCTGTCACGCTTGCGAAAGCTGACGCGCACCGGCATGAACGCACAGCCGGGCGCAACGCCCACCACGCCGGAGCCGTTCTCTTCCGCAACTGCGATACCGGCGCATGGCGTTCCATGCAAGTCGCCGCTGGCACCGTCAGCCGACGGGTCGGCATCCATGTCTGCAAAGTCCAGCGGGTGCACAATTTTGTTGGCGCCGCTCAGGTCCGGGTGCGACAGTTCAAAGCCGTCATCAATCACCGCCAGCACCACATCGCGCGAGCCGCGCGTCAGCTCCCATGCCAGCGTGGCACCAATGTCGGCGCTTGCAAGTACATCGCGCGCCTCGCGGCTGCGCAAGTGCCATTGCTGCTGAAAGCCGGGATCGGATGGAATGTACGCGGGTGTAAAACGGTTGATGAGATCCGGCTCGGCAAACTCCACCAGTGGGCTGGCGCACAGTGCGTGGCCGGCCTTGAGCGGGTTCTTGCCGGCGCGCGCGGTTACCTGCACCAGCAACGCGGGCGCGGTGCCCGGCAGGCTGCGCACCGCGCGCAGGCCTTCGTCTTTCAGCAGCGCGTGCTGTTTAAGTTTGCCGACGCCTTTGTGGAAGCGCACGATCAGCTGGTCCGAAAGATAGAAGCGCGTACTGGTGGCGCCCTGCGGCTTGTAGGCGTGGTGGCACACCGCCGGCTGGCTGCCCGCGCGGTAGGCATCCATCGCGCGCTCAAGCTGCTTTGGCGCAACGTGCACGCGGTACACCGCGCCCGCCACCTGGCGCACATCCGTCACTCCCGACAGCGCTGCCAGCCGCATGCGGTCGGCAGGCATGGGTGCAAAGGCCGTGAAAACTTGCGGCTCCTTTGCCAGCTCGATGGCTTGTCCGCCGCGCAGCAGAATGTCGCTCATATGAATTTGGTTTGCGAGTGCGCTGTACCACCTAGAATCGGGCGGCGGGCGGGATGCACTGCGTGCAGCCTGCCGGTGTGACTTTGGTGGATACGCACTGAATGCGTGGATGCAAATAGCGTGCCGCAATTGCGGCCGGCTGGTGGCTTGGAACGGCCGTGCTTCGCGTGAGTTTGCAGGGATGCGGTACCGGCCGCACATGCTGCGGCGTGCACCTTGCGCTTGCATTCCGGCGCCTGAGCCGGACAGTGTGGAGTTTGCTGCCGGCGGCAGCGGCTTAGGTGCGGGCGGGTGGCGGCGCCTGTCCAACTTCAAGCTTCACAACTGCCAGCGCCGGGTTGCCAAATTCTTTCATGAAGAACGCAGCCCGGCTGAGGCCGGATGCGTCACGCTGCGCGTAAACTTTTTGCCGCGTGCGCGTGGGATCATGTTGATGCGCTCCATTTTGCAGCCACGCTTGTCCGCCGCTGCTTGCAGCGGCCGCATCCAACACGCGCTGCTGATGCCACCACACGGTGTCGGGCGGCAGCGCGTGCACTGGAAAGAAGCGCGCATCCAGCGTTTCTCCGGGATCGCACAGCAATGTGCCGCCCAGCATGCGCGCGGCAAACAGCACTGCATGCATGCCGAGGCCGTCAAGGCCGGGGTGGTAATACAAGCCAACAAAGCAAGTCAGCTCTACTTCGAGGCCGGTCTCCTCGCGCACCTCGCGCACGGCGGCTTGTGCAGCCGTCTCCGAATTTTCCACGTGACCGCCGGGCAGGCACCAGACTTCAAAGTCTTCGCGCTTCTGCAGCAGCACTTCACCGTCTTTAAAAATTGCAACGTTCGAAACGATTGTGGTCAAGTGGTGTCTCCAGTTACGGGCAAGTTTTGGATGGGTTGGCTGTGTGGCGCTGCTAGGGCTTCAGGTAGCGGTCAAACCAGCGCGCAATATGCTCGAGGCGAGCCACGCGCCGGTCAGTGCGGCCGCCGCGCGAAAGGCCGTGCGACTCATCGGGGAAGCGCACCATCTCAGTTTCCACGCCGAGCGTCTTGAGCGCCACAAACAGCTGCTCGCCCTGTTCAATTTCGCAGCGCATGTCCTGCTCGCTGTGTATCACAAGGGTGGGGGTGCGGGCATTGCCAATGTGTGCAATCGGCGACTGGCGCCAGTAGTTTTGCAGATCTTCCCACGGGGCCTTGTGTCCCAGCCAGCGCCGGAAGAAAGTGTTGCCGTCGCTGGAGCCCACCATGCTGGTCCAGTTGGTGACGGTGCGCTGCACGACCGCAGCCTTGAAGCGCTGCGTGTGCCCGATGATCCAGCTGGTCATGAAGCCGCCGTAGCTGCCGCCGGTGACGCCCATGCGCTGGCGGTCAATGTAGCGCTTGCGCTGCACCAGATCTGTGAAGGCCATCAGGTCGGCGTAATCAGCCGTGCCAAATTTGTTGAGGATGGCCTTGGCGTGTTTTTCGCCATAGCCCTGGCCGCCGCGCGGGTTGCAAAAATAAACCACGTAGCCGCGTGCGGCGAGAAAGTAAAACTCATGCATGAAATAGTTGCCGTACTGCGCCCACGGACCGCCGTGGATTTGCAGAATGGATGGATATTTGCGGGCCGGGTTAAAGCCGGGCGGTTTTAGGATCCAGCCTTGCAGTGGGTTGCGTGCGGCGCCGCTGAACCATAGCTCCTCCACTGTGCCGAGGCGCAAGCCTTGCAGCATGGCAGTGTTGTGGCGCGTCAGCTGCCGGGTTGTGGCAGCTGCCAGCACTTGGACACAAAGCTCGTCCGTGGAGGCCATGCTGCCCGCAAGGTACGCCACGCGCCGCTGCGCAGCGTCCAGGCTGAATGCACCCACTGTTCCGGCACCCGCCACAACTGTTTGCACACTGGCTGCTCCCGCAAGCGTGATGGATTGCAGCAGCGTGTCTCCATGCCGGGCAACTTGAAAGTAGATGCGCGTGCTGTCTGTGCTCCACGCGGGCGGGCGGATAACGGGGCCGCCCGGCAGGTCGTTGATGGTTCCATTGGCCACTGCCACGTCAAGCGCGCCGGTGAGGTTGCGTGGCGCGCCGCCTGCCAGCGGCAACACCCATAGGTTGGTGTTTTCCCAACCCTCCGGTTCACCGCGCATACCGTAGTACGCAATCCAGCGTCCGTCGGGTGAGAAGACCGGCGCGGACTTCGGGCCATATGGCGCGGCAAGTTTGCGCGTGCGCGTGCGCGCAACAGTGCGCAAAAACAAATCGACCGCACCCGGCGTGAGATCCGGCTCGGCGCTGTGGTTGGAACAGTACACAATTTGCGCGCTGTCCGGCGAGAACGCCGGATCGCTTTCATCACGGGCGCCATCAGTCAGCTGGTGTGCGCGGCCATTGCGCGCATCCAGCAGCCAGATGTGCCAGCGCTCGTTTGGAAGAAAGCCGGCACCATCCATTTTGTAGCTGAGGCGCTTGATGTGGCGCGCAACGACGCCGAGCTTTTTTTTGTGCGCGTCGCGTTCGCGCTCGGCCGCATCGGCATCCTGCTTCTGAAACTCGAAAACCAGCTGCCGGCCTGAAGGCGCCCAGCTGAGCTGGCCGAAGCTGCCGTGCAGCGCAGTCAGCGGACGCGCTTCGCCGCCATGCAGTGGCATGCTGCAGATCTGGAATTGCCCGGCCGTGCCGCGATCGGAAAGAAACGCGATCGCGCGCCCATCGGGAGACCAGCGCGGCTGCATGTCTGTGTGGCTGCCAAACGTAAACTGGCGCGGGCGCCCGCTGCCGGTGGGCACCAGCCACAAATTGCTGTACTTCTTTTCTGTGCGGCGGTCAACGCGCTGCAGCACGTACACCACATGTTCGCCATCTGGCGAAAGCATGCAATCGGTAAGCAGCTGAAACCGGTACAGGTGCGCAGCAGTGATGAGTGGTTTTGACGGCGGCATGCTTGTTGCTCCTCTGAAATTGAAGCATTGTAGCGGATGCTGTGGTGCGCTTGATTGCGCGGCTGTACAATTTTGGCGTGCATGCATCGAAGCGCATGTGGAAAATTGTGGCGCTGTGCTGTGGGGCGGCGCTGCTGGGCGCTGCGTGCGACGCACCGCCGGTGCAGTTGCAGCCCACCGCACTTCCGGCTGCGGGCAGTGCAGCAATTCAGGTCTTCTTTACCCGCCCGCAGGACCCGGATGATCCCAGCCGGCACACGAACGGCGTGGACCAGTACGTGATTGCGGCAATTGGCGCCGCAGCCACCAGCGTCGACATTGCCGCATATGACATCAACCTGCAGTCCGTGACAGATGCGCTGCTGGCTGCCAAACTGCGCGGGGTGCAGGTGCGCGTGGTGACCGACACGGATAACCTTGGGCGCTCGCCGATTGCGCAGCTGCGCAGTGTTGGAATTCCGGTGACGGGCGACGGGCGCAGTGCGCTTATGCATGATAAATTTATAGTGGTCGATGGCATAATAATGTTTACCGGCTCATGGAACCCAACTGATAACGACACATGGCGCAACAACAACAACCTCGTGCGCATCACCGCGGCGCCGATTCTGCAAAACTACATTGTGGAGTTTGCGGAGATGCTGCAGCCCGCGGGCTTTGGCCCGCGCTCGCCTGCGACCACGCCTTTTGCAAGCACTGCAATTGACGGCGTTTTGGTTGAGACCTACTTCTCGCCGGAGGACGGCGTTGCAGCGCAGATTCTTGACGAGCTGCGCAGCGCACAGCGCACCGTGCACTTCATGGCTTTCTCCTTTACGCGCCAGGACTTTGCGGACGTGCTGCTAGAACGCGCGGCTGCAGGCGTGGCGGTGAGCGGTGTGTTTGAGAAGCGCTTGCTGAATGAGAACGGCCGTAAAGTTTTTGAGCGCCTGCAGACTGCCGGTGTGCCGGTGCTTGTGGACGGCAACCGCTACACAATGCACCACAAAGTTTTCGTGATTGATGCGGTAACTGTTGTCACGGGCTCATACAACTTCAGCGCTTCGGCGGAGGACAGCAACGATGAAAATGTGATCATCGTGCATGGGACGGCGCTGGCGGGCTTGTTCGAGACGGAGTTTGACGAAGTGTGGGCGCGCGCGGCACGCGCAGCCGTGCCATGAGCGGGTTTTGGCGCTTGGTATTTACCGCGGGCTGCGTGTGCATGCTGGGCGTGAGCGCACTTGGGCTGGGAGTCGGCGCGCTGGAGGTGGCCCACTACGACCGCATCTATCCGGGCGTGAGCGTGTGGGGCGTGAATGTGGGCGGGCTGACATTGAATGGCGCGCTTGAACGGCTGAGCCGGCAGCTGGACTTTTTGCAGGCGGAAGCCGTAACGCTGCGCGCAGCGGGCGCCGTGTGGCGCGCAACTCCGGCGCAGCTGGGAGTAAGCGTGGATCTGGTTGGGCCGGTTCAGGCGGCCTATGCCTTCGGGCGCAGCGGTGATCTGGTGGCGGATTTGCTTGCACACTGGCAGGGCTTCTACGGCGGGCTGCGCCTGGCGCCTGTGATTGTGCTGGACCAGAATCGCACCGAGGCCTTCATTGCGCAGCTGGCACTGGAGACGCAGGCTGAGGCGCGCGAAGCAACGCTTAGTGTGGTGGATGGCAGGGTGCAAGTAACGCCGGGACAGCTCGGGCGGACGGTGGATGTGCGCGCTGCCAGCACACAACTTGTGCTGCCGCTCACCAGCTTCACCGGCGCCGATATTCAACTGGCGGTAAACGAGTTCAAGCCGGCAATCGGCGATGCCACGCTGCAGGCGGCGCTGGCCGAGCGCATCGTCAGCGAGCCGTTGGTGCTCTTCATTGCTGACCCGCGTGCGGGCGACAGCGATGCGTGGACGCTGGACCGCAAGATGCTGGTTGAGATGCTGGTTTTGCAGCGCGTGGAGCAGGCGGATGGCAGCGCAACTTTTGCGGTGGGCCTGCGGCAGGACAGCCTGCGCGCATTTCTTGAATACGCGGCTACGCACACGGGCGTTGCGCCGCGCGATGCACGCTTCACCTTTGATGTGGAGCAGCAGGCGCTGCGGGAGTTGAAGCCGGGCACGCCGGGGCGTGCACTCAACATCGACCGCACACTTGCGGCCATCAACTCCGGCCTGCCGCAGGCGCAACATCGCATTGCACTGGAGTTTGACACGCTGCAGCCGCCGGTATCCGGCAGCACAAACGCAGCCGACCTTGGCATCCGGCAGCTGGTGGCCGAAGCCACAACCCACTTTCGCGGATCGAGCAATGCGCGCATCCAAAATATTCTGGCCGGCGCAGCGAATGCGCGCGGCGTGTTGGTGGCGCCGGGCGCCGAGTTCTCATTCAACAATGCGCTTGGTGATGTTTCGCTGGACAAGGGCTTCGCGGAAGCGCTGGTAATTTTTGCCGGGCGCACGGTGCAGGGCGTGGGCGGCGGCATCTGCCAG
>OFRL01000202.1_pt1 | contig 32274 bp, 20 predicted proteins | sample 1543121 | NCBI WGS metagenome assembly OFRL01 (sample SAMN07774228, study PRJEB24372) | wastewater metagenome | isolation source: Lake Maggiore Cannobio | place: Italy: Cannobio | collected 2016-01
CGAGGTCGGCATTGACCTGGCCGATGCACTCGGCCACCAGCGCCAGCACCTCGGGCTTGCCGGCCAGGTCGACATAGCCGCCATAGGCCAGGCCGCGCCGCTCCAGCTCGGCACGTGACAGGTCGAAGAAGCGCTGCCGCTCCGCCGTGCTGCCGAACAGGCGCGTACCATCGTCGATCCACGGTAAGTCGATGTCGAGCAGCAGGTACAGGTCGGCGGTGTTGTGCCACGCGTCGAACCACGGGTCGCGGGTGCCGAACAGCATGTCGGCCCACACCGCCGTCATCAGCGGATCTGTATCGAGGAATAAAGGGTCAGCACCGGTAGCGCGCGCGGCCTGTGTCATCGCATCGTGCGTTTGGGCAATCTCGACCAGATCGGCCATGGTGAAATCGGTGCCGTGCTGTTCGGCGAAGGTGCGGCCATATTCGGGGACGAACACCGTCGCATAATGCGCGGCAAGCTGTTCGATCAGCGTCGATTTGCCCGTGCTTTCGGGCCCGTGCAGGCAAATCACGGTCATGCGGTGGCGGTCCGTCGCGCGACCCGCTGCCAGTCGAACAGACCCCAGATCGCCAGTGCCAGGAAGATCGCGTAGAGCAGCATCGTCAGCCACAATCCCTTGGCGGCATAGAGGCCGACCGAGCCGATATCGACTGCGATCCACAGCCACCAGCTTTCGACCACACGGCGCGATTGCAAAATCTGCGCGGCGACGCTCATCGCAGCAAGCGTCGCATCGGCCCAGGGGAAGGAGGCGTCGGTGAAGCGGTGCATTGCATATCCCCACAGCGCCGCTGCGGCCAGACACCCGATCGTCCAGGTCAATCGAGCGCGGTTCGTCAAAAGCCCGACCGTCACTTCACCCGCAGCCGCGCGGGCGCGGGACCAGTTCCACCAGCCATAGATTTGCACGACGAAGAAAAACACCTGCAGCAAAGCATCGCTGTAGAGTCGTGTATGGAGAAAGATGACCGCGTAGAGAGTGACCATCGCGAGGCCGAAGACATAGTTCCAGATGCTGCGCAAAACGACCAGCGTGACATTGGCCAGTCCGAGCAGGAACGCGACAATTTCGAGAGCGGTCATGGCGCGGAGCGGTAGCAGTGGGAGATGCCACGCGTCGAGCATGGATGCGCAAAGGGCCGCCCGGTCACCCGAACGGCCCGCTGGCTTAACGCGATATCCCGCTCAGAAGGCGATCTTGACCGTCGCGCGGTAGCTTTGGTTGGAGATGTCGGTCCGACCGGCGGTCGTATCCGCCCCGATGGACAGCGTGACGTCCTTGGTCGCGTAGGACAGGCCGCCGCCGATCTCGCCCCAGTCTTTGTCTTGCGCAGCCAGTGCGAAGGATGCGTTGGGGCCAACGCCGCCGACGAAATTCGCACCGAAGGCGCTCGGCTGGTCGCGGAACGCATGCACATAATAAGCGGACAGATAGGGCTTGAGGATCTTGCCGCCGCTCAGGTTGACACCGCCCAATGCCTGAACGCTGTTCGAGGGTAGCGGCGCGATCCGCAGCGCGGTGCCCCCGCCGGTCTCATTCGTACCCGCCCAGTCGATCTGCCCTGCGCGCAGTGCGGCGCGCGGCGTGATCTTCAGGCCGCCCCCGACGCTTATGTCATATCCCAGCCCGAGCTGCGTCGAATAGGTCAGCGAGCTTTCGTGCCCACGCAGCGTGAAGGGCGTTCCGACCAGGGAAACGCTGCGGCGCGTTGCCGTATCGAGGAAGCCCAGGCTCGCCTGAACATCGAACGTGAGCGGCCCTGCAAGCGCGATTTTGCCATAGGCGCTGGTCTGGAACAGGTCCGCCCGGGCATATTGGCCGCCGGTCGTGGAGCCGCTCGCGTTGGTGTAGGAGAAGGACATGCCGACGGCGGTACGGCTGTCGAGTTCGCCTTCGATGCCGCCGACGACGTAGAACCCGTCAAAGGTGTCGCGCGCGCCGAGCGGAACGGCGGTGGGCATTGGGCGGCTGTTGCCGTTGAGATAGCCTGCCGCGATGTACCCGTTGACGGTTTCGGGCAGCTTGCCCGGGCGCAGCGCTGTATCGTTTGCAGCGAGGGCAGCGCCACTGGCGACGACATCTCCCGACGCGCGGCTCGCCGCGAAGACGAGCGGATTGCCGATGATCGCGAGCGTCCCGTCAAGGTCGCCATGATCGAGATTGGCCAGGCGGGTGGCGGTGAACCGCTGCATATTGTCCACCGCGAGCGTGCCGAGCGCGCGCTTCAGCGTCTGCTCGCGCGGGGCAAGGCTGTCGAGCGTACCTTGGATCGTGGCCGCGTTCTGCAGATCGAGCGGGCCATAAACGCCGGCATAGGTGTTGTAGATGCTGCGGTTCTGATCGAGCAATTGCGCATAAGCGCGCTGCACCGGCGAACTGCCAACGACGTTTGCATACAATCCAGCGTCGATCGCCACCTGCACCGCATTGGCGGAATAGATGAAGCGCGGGGTGAGGATCGCGCTGAGCGCGGTCGGGGCCGCATAGGTGCCGGTCACGCCGCCTTGCGCGGTCAGGATCGTATAGACATCGCCATAGCGAATCGTGTGGCCCGCGACGGGCGCGAAGCCAACGATGCCGCCAACGCTCGCAGCACCTGTGACCGCGAGTTTATCGGAGGTATTTGCCGGTCCAAGGTCGATGAACTGCACCGTTCCCGAGGACAGGATCAAATTGCCGCCGAAGGTGATGGTGCCAATGGTACCGGCCGTGCCGGGCATGATCATGCCGCTCACGCTGGTGAAGAACGGCGCGTTGAAGCGCCCCGCACCGGTGATACCGCCGGTCAGCAACAGATAGTCGCCAACCGAGGTGACCGTGCCGTTATTGGTGACGAGACCTTGCAATTGATTGATGTTGATCAGGCTGGTCAACGAAGCGCCGCTGTTGACGGTCAGTTTGGCGGCAGTGCCATTGAGCGTTAGGCGGTCGATCGTCACGGCCGATCCGAGCGTGGTGGTGCCGGCCGCGGCCAACGTCACGTCGAAATAGCGTGCGTTGATCTGATTCACCGAGTCGGGATTGATATTGTTCGGCACGAAGTTGGTTGCCCCGGGCAAGCCATTGGCGAGCGTCGCGGCGGGGAGGGCGGTCGAGCTGGCGGTGGTGCCGGGAACGGGGTTGGTGACCGCGACGCCGTGGTCGTAATAGACGCCGGTTTTCACGTCATAGCAGACGTCATAGGCGAAATTGGGTTCCTGATCGCAGATCTGGCCGAATTTGCCCGATGTACCGGTGGTGCCCTGACCTGCCGTGGTGGGCACGCCGTTGACCAGCGCGCCGTTGACGATGACGTTATAGGCGGGATCGAGGTTGGTCACCCAATGCGTTGGGTCCGTCCAATTGCCGTCGCCCGCAAGCGTGCTGACATAGCGATATGGGTTCGCTGCGGCGATATAGTCCCAATACAGATAAAGCGGCTGGTAGAAGGCGCTGGTGCCGTAGCTGCCCGAGGGCTGCGCATTGGAATAGCGCGACCCGCCCGACAGCACGGCGATCACCAGTTGTTTGGCATAGGTGCGGTCGAGGATCAGCGGACCACCCGAATCGCCCGGGCCGGTGATTCCTTCTCCAGGCAGGGCGTTATCCTTGAAGATATTGAAGTCGAAACCGTTGGTGCGGCTGTTCGGTGCTCCGCTGCTGTCGAAGTCGATCTGATAGAGATTCTGGGGGCGACCCCGTGGCGCGATGCCGAACAGGCCGATATCGATATCGTCGAGCGACCCGAGCAAGCCCAAATAATTCTCTGCCAAGCGCCGCCGATAGTCGACGCCGACCGAAGCGCCGCTGGTCGCGGTCCCGGTATTGCCATAGCCGGCGATGGCCACGTGATAGCCGGTGCCGGTCGTGTCGCTGATCGAGGTGGGGGCGGGCAGTGCAGAGAATAGCAGCGCCCAGGTCGGCACATTCGCTGCGGGCGTATCGAGCGAAGCGACGGCGACGTCTGCCTGCAGGAAGTTGTTTGCCAGCCCCAGATCAAGCGAGTGCGCGTTATATTGCACCTGATTGACGTTATAGAGATAGTCCGTGATCGAGGTCAGATACTTGGCACCGCCCGCGGTGCCATTGAGCCAGTGCCCGAAAGCCGAATTGCCCGCGAGATTGTTGTTCGTCTGAAAGCCGAACGCGATCGGCAACTGGCCAGTACCGGTGCCGTAACCCCAGGGGTTCATAGCCGTGCCCGTCGGGCTCTCATTGACGCAGTGCGCCGCGAAAATGACGGTGCGCGGGTTGATCAGCGTGCCGGTGCACAGGCCGATAAAGCCGTTCTTCTGATCGATGATCATCTGCCCGATGCCGGTGACGTTGGTCGGGTCGCGGTCGGTCACCGATGTGCCGGGCGGCGCGATGACAATGCTGGGATCCGAAACGGGCGGCACCGCGATATTGGTCTGCGGTTCAAGAACGTAGCTCGCAGGGCCGACACCCACCGGTGTGTCGTTGAGCGTAGCGGCCTGCGTCGCGCCAGCGGCGACAAGCGACCAAGTTGCGGCGGACGCGAGAAGGACTGCTCGCGCAGCAGGCGCACGTTTACCAAGCTCGACCATGATAGACTCCCCCGTTTGGCGCTGCCCCTGCCGCGCCGTATTGGGAGGGAGGCTAAATACCCGTTATCAAAAGCTCAAGGCGTGGAAGGCCCGTAACGGGCGCATTTTGTAATATTTCAAGATAATTACAGCGTGTTGCGCTAATGCAACATTGATCGAGTTTATGGGGCACGCCACGATCGATTGTACCTGCCTGGACGGCAATTTTCAGCCGGCGGCGGATCATCATGACATCGGGGAATATGGGGGGACGCCGGGGCAGCCTTCAACGGCAAGTGCCCGCTTCGTTCCAGCAATGGTCGGGGCGATAGGATTCGAACCTACGACCCCTGGACCCCGAGACCAGTGCGCTACCAGACTGCGCCACGCCCCGACACATTGCAGGGCGCAGCGCGTAGCCGCAGGGCGCGGCGGTAGCAAGTCAAAAAAATGCCACGCAGGCGGATCGCGCGTCTGCCGCGGCTCAAAGGAGCACGGCGAGCATCTCGTCGATCGTCGCGAATTTCTCACGGGGGGCACCCTGACGCGCGCGCGCGACCTCCGCCGCCTCGATCTTTTGCCAATCGCGGAAGGTCACGATCTCGACACCGCGCTGTGCGAGCAATTCATCAAGATCGATGCGCCCGCGCTTGCCACTGTCGGCCGGAATGTCCGCCGCGATGAGCTCTGCGATGGCGAAACCGTCGGGGCGGTTGGTGCCGATCGTGCCAGTTGGACCGCGACGGGCCCATCCGACCGCGTAAAGCCCCGGCGCGATCCGTCCCTCGACATTGGCGAAGCGCCCGAGCTTCTCGTCATATGGCACCCCGGCGATCGGCGGCGTGCGATAGCCGATACAGCTGACGACCAGGCCAGCGGGGACCGCATAGGTGTCGCCGGTGTCGCGCACGTTCCCAAGATCATCGATCATGGTGCGGGCGATGATAACCCTTTCTGCGACACCGGTGCCCTCGATACGAAGTGGACGGGCAAAAAAATCGAAGACGATGTGGACCGGCTTGTCGTCCTTCCGCTCGGCAAAAGCCCTCAGGTGAGCGATCGATTTCCGCAGGCCCGGGTCCAGCGCCGCGTCGCTTTCGGGCGAGGGAAGGTCGGAGGGATCCACAACAGGGAGCGCCCGCGAAAGATGGGCAAGCTCGCCGAGCTCCTTCGGGGTCATCGCGATCTGCTGCGGTCCGCGCCTCGAGAGCACGGTGATCGTGGCCAATTCTGTCTCGCGCAATCGTCCAAGCGCGTGGGCGGCGATGTCCGATCCGGCAAACTCGTCCTCGGCTTTTGCGAGAATGCGAGCAACGTCGAGCGCGACATTGCCGGCCCCGATGACCACCGCATCGCCGCGGGTGAGCGGCGGATCGAGGTCGGCAAAGTCGGGATGGCCGTTGTACCAGCCGACAAAGGCGGCCGATCCGATGACGCCGGGCAGGCCGTCGCCCGGTACGCCGAGCGGCTTATCCGCCGGTGCCCCGGTGGCGAGGATGACGGCATCGTAACGATCGAGCAATTCGCCAATGGAGACGTCGCTTCCCACCGTGACGTTGCCGACAAACCGCACCGTGTCGCTCAACGCGACCGTTTCATAGCGTCGGGCCACGCCTTTGATCGATTGATGGTCGGGGGCAACGCCGCTGCGGATCAAACCATAGGGTACCGGCAAACGATCGATGATATCGACGCGTGCAGCATCGCCGAACGTCTTTTGACAGCCTTCCGCGCTATAATAACCCGCTGGGCCTGAGCCGATGATCGCAATGTGGCGCATTGGGGCTCTCCTATGGGGGATATCCTAGCGTGGGGTTCGCTGACGGCAAGGTGCGCCGGCACTCTAGCCTTTGGACCGAAGATAACGATAGAGTTACGAATGACATGAATGTCATGTTGGCGTCGCGTTTAGGCCATGCGAAGGGGCCGATGCGATCATGACGATTTTACCCGAGGACAGGAATTCCATGAGCAGTGCCCCCGTTTTCTACGATGCCTCGGGGCGCCGTCGGCGGCGTTTCGCGGTGGCGGTGACGGCGTTTGTGCTGTTGATCGTGGTGGCGATTGCCGCGCTCGGGGTTTCTATCGGGGCTGTGCCGCGCGCGCCCTTGTTGCCGGTCGAGGCCGAGCACGCCGCGTTGACCAAGCTGCCGCCGCCGCATGAGCCGCTGCTGAAGCGCGCGCGGCATGATTTGAACGACTATGCCCGGCTGCTCGGCGCGCGTCCGCGCGGGGTTGGGGTCGATCAGCCATTGGCGATCGCGTTTCATGCGCCTTGGGACGAGTCCTCGGCGGCATCCCTCCGTCGCAATATCGCTGAGCTTGACTGGCTGATTCCGGGCTGGGTTTCGGTCACTGGCGCGGATCATAAGGTCACTGTGTTTCGGGATGTTGCGGGGCGGGAGATCATCAACCGGTCGCCGCATCGCCCCCTGATCTTGCCGATGATCCAGAATGCGGTGAACGGCAATTGGGATCCGCGCGGCATGGAGGCGTTGTTGCGGGCACCGGCGCAACGCAAGGCGTTGCTGGACAAGCTCGAACCCTGGCTGGCGGCCAACCATGCAGGCGGCGCGTTTTTCGATTTCGAAGAGCTTACGCCCAGGGGGCAGGCCGACTTTCGCACGTTCCTGGCCGAGGCGCGGGCGCGTTTTATCAAGCACAGCTGGGTGATCGCGATCGCTGTGCCGATCGGCGAAGCCGATGGGCAGAATGGCTGGAATATGCAGGCATTCGCCCCCGTGGTCGATCGTATCTTCCTGATGGCCTATGACGAGCATGAAGTCGGCGGCGCAGCGGGGCCAATTGCGTCGCAAGCGTGGTTTGAACAGTCTGTCGCAAGAGCGGCGCATGGCCTGCCGCGCAGCAAGGTCGTCGTCGCGATCGGCAGCTATGCCTATAACTGGCACGATCATACCGGGGAGCCGCTCGCGATCGACGAAGCGTGGGAAACCGCGCGGGAATCGAGCGCAATGCCCGTGTTCGACAGGGCCAGCGGCAATACCGGCTTTGCCTATCAGGAAAACGGCAGTCGTCACGAGGTGTGGATGCTGGATGCGGCCTCGGCCTACAACCAGTTGCGCTTTCTGGCGCGATCGGGGCTGGACGGGGTCGCGGTCTGGCGCTTGGGATCGGAGGATCCCGGGCTCTGGTCGATCTTCGGCCGCTCGCACCGAACCTTGCCGCCTGCGTCCGTCATCGAGAAAATCCCCGCCGGGACCGACGTCGACATTGATGGCAGCGGTGAGATCCTGAAGATCGCAGGCGTGCCCGTGCAGGGCGTGCGGCGCGTCCAGACCAACAAGGACGGCGCGATCACGAATGTCGTGTTCGAAACCTTACCCTCGCCCTACATCGTCGCGCGCACCGGGTATAAGCCGGGGCTTGTCGCGCTGACCTTCGACGACGGGCCCGACCCGACCTGGACCCCCAAGGTGCTCGACATCCTGAAAGAAAAGAAGGTACCCGGAACCTTCTTCATCGTCGGCGAAAACGCGCTAACCCAGCGGCCGTTGCTCGAACGCATGGTCCGCGAAGGCCATGAAATCGGCAGCCACACCTATACGCATCCCAATCTGGCGGGCGCCTCGCTTGCCGAGACGACCTTTCAGCTCAACACCACGCAGCGCCTGTTCCAGGCGTTTACCGGGCATTCGCTCCGCCTGTTCCGCGCACCGTATTTTGGCGACGCCGAGCCAACCACCGCCGACGAAATCGATCCGGCGCTGCAGGCGCAGGATCGGGGGTATATCTCGGTCGGGCTGCACGTCGATCCGGGTGATTGGAAGCGCCCGGGCGTCCAGAATATCATCGATTCGACGGTGGCGCAGGTAACCGACCCCACGGCCAAGTGCGACCCCACCAATCCCGAGCCGCAGTGCAGCCGCAACATCGTGCTGCTCCACGACGCCGGTGGAGATCGTTCTCAGACGGTCGAGGCGTTGCCGCAGATCATCGATCAGTTGCGCGCCAGGGGGTACACCTTCGTGCCCGTGTCGACGTTGGCCGGCATCCCGCGCGATGTGGTGATGCCGAAGCTGTCCGCGAGTGATCAAGCAGCCGCGGCGACCGATCTGTTCATCTTCAGCGCGCTCGGCGCGATCGTCATCGGGCTAGGGTGGATCTTCTTTCTTGCCATTACGATCGGTATCGCGCGCGCGGTGATCCTCTCGGCGCTGGCGCTGATTCAGGCCCGACGCGAGAGCCGGACGATCTTCCCCGAGATCGACCCGACGCGTTTCGTTACCGTGATGATCCCTGCGTTCAACGAGGAATTGGTGATCGAGCGCGCGGTGCGCGGTGTGCTCGCCTCGACCGATGTGCGCGTCGAAGTCATCGTGATCGATGATGGATCGAGCGACGAGACCAGCGAGGTCGTCGCTTCCGCCTTTGCACAGGACCCGCGCGTGAAACTGCTCACGCTCGAAAATGGCGGGAAGGCGCGGGCGCTCAACCACGCCCTCGCGCTGGCAACGGGCGAGATCGTAATCGCGCTCGACGCCGATACCCAGTTCGAGCCAACCACGATCGCCCGGCTCGCGCGCTGGTTCGCCGACCCAAAGATCGGCGCGGTGGCGGGCAATGCCAAGGTTGGCAACCGCGTGAACCTGCTGACCAAATTCCAGGCGGTCGAATATATCACTGCGCAGAATCTCGAGCGTCGGGCGCTGGCGCGGCTTGATGCGATGACGGTGGTGCCAGGCGCGGTCGGTGCATGGCGGCTTGCCGCGATCCAGCAGGTCGGCGGCTATCCCGATGACACGCTGGCTGAGGATCAGGATCTCACCATCGCGATCCAGCGGGCGGGCTGGAAGGTGACCTATGACCAATATGCCATCGCCTGGACCGAATCGCCCGAGACGGTGAAGGGGCTGGCCAAGCAACGCTTCCGCTGGGCATTCGGCACGCTGCAATGCTTGTGGAAGCACGGCATTATCATCGCGACGGGCAAGCCGCGCGGGCTTGCCCGGGTGGGTTTGCCGCAAGCGATCCTGTTCCAGATCGTATTTGCTGCGATCTCCCCGATCATCGATCTCGCGCTGATCGTCAGCTTCGTGACGACGTATTTGGCGGTGCAGGCGCATGGCTGGGCGCAGACCCAGCACGATGTCGAGAAGATGCTGATCTACTGGCTGGTGTTCACTGCGATCGATCTGCTCGCGGCGACCGTGGCGTTCGCGCTGGAGCGGCGGGAGAATTGGCGGTTGCTGTGGCTGCTGATCCCGCAGCGCATCGGCTATCGCCAGATCATGTATTACGTCGTGATCAAGGCCATTGCGCAGGCCTTGCGCGGCCCGCGCGTCGGCTGGGGCAAATTGGTGCGCACCGGGCGCGTGCAGGCGGGGTAGCGCGCGGGCGGGAGGGTTTTGCTATATGCGCGTCGATATAGCTATCGTATGGACGGGCCATGAAACGCCTCCTGCTCCTGTTGCTATTTCTGACCGGGATTGCCCCCGCGGTGGCGAGACCTCAGTCGCAAGGACCGCTGGTGCTGGCCGCAGCCAGCCTGCAGGAGGCAATGACTGCAGCGGGGCACGCCTGGGCGGCGCAGGGCCATGCCGAACCCGTGCTGTCCTTCGCCGCCTCCTCGGCGCTCGCGCGCCAGATCACGGCTGGCGCACCTGCCGACCTATTCGTTTCGGCGGACCAGGCATGGATGGATGATGTCGCAGCCAAGGGGCTGCTGGTGCAGGGCACCCGCGCGCCTTTTCTCGGCAATAGGCTGGTGATCGTCGCGGCCGTGGGCAACCCGGTGAAGGTGCCGTTGGCCTCGGCCGCACTGGTGCGGCTGCTGGCGGCGGGGCCGCTGGCGATGGCGGACCCCGACAGCGTGCCGGCCGGGCGCTACGGCAAGGCGGCGCTCACCGCGCTTGGCGTGTGGGCGCAGGTGCAACCGCATGTCGTCTCCGGGGACAGCGTACGCGCCGCGCTGGCGCTGGTCGAGCGCGGGGCGGCACCACTCGGCATCGTTTATGCGACCGATGCGCGTGCCTCGTCCGCCGTCCGGATCGCAGGCGTGTTCCCGCCGCGCAGTTATCCGCCGATCACCTATCCGCTGGCGCGCCTGAAAAGCTCGACCAACCGCGAGGCGGAGGGGTTCCGCCGCTTTCTGCTGTCGCGCAGCGGCCGGGCGATCTTCGCGCGTTTCGGTTTCAGCGCGCGGTAATGCTCACCCAAGAGGAATGGGGCATCGTCCTGCTGTCGTTGCAGGTCGGCGCGGTGGCGATGGCGGCGACGCTGCCGGTGGCCTTTGCGCTGGCCTGGATACTGGCGCGGGTGCGCTTTCCGGGCAAGGTGCTGCTTGATGCAGCGGTGCATTTGCCGCTGGTGGTGCCGCCGGTGGTGACGGGCTGGGTGCTGTTGCTGGCCTTTGCCCCGCGCGGGGTGATCGGTGCACCGCTCGAGGCGCTGTTCGGGGTGTCGGTGCTGTTCCGCTGGACCGGGGCGGCGATTGCAGCGGCGGTGATGGCGCTGCCGCTGACGGTGCGCGCGATGCGGCTGTCGATCGAGGCGGTCGATCAGCGCCTGGAGAGCGCCGCGCGCACGCTGGGGGCCGGGAGGGCGCGTGTATTCTGGACGATCACGCTGCCGCTGAGTGTGCCCGGCATCCTTGCGGGCGCAGTGCTGGGCTTTGCACGCTCGATCGGCGAGTTTGGCGCGACGATCACCTTTGTCTCCAACGTGCCCGGGCAGACGCGGACTTTGCCGCTGGCGATCTACAGCGCGCTGCAGCAGCCGGGCGGTGAGGCGATGGCGTGGCGGCTATCGTGGATATCGGTCGCGCTGTCACTGGCGGCTTTGGTCGCGTCGGAAGTGCTGGCGCGGCGGATGGGGGCGGGGCGCCATGTCCTTTGATCTCGCGCTGACCAAGCAGATCGGCACGACCGAGATAGCGCTGACGCTGGAACCGGGGCCCAGCGCGGGATCGGGCGCGACGATCCTGTTCGGCCGGTCGGGTGTGGGGAAGACCAGCGTGCTCAACATGGTGGCGGGGCTGCTGCGCCCCGATAGCGGGCACGTGCGCGTTGGTGGCGACGCACTGTTCGGGGACGGTGTGGACGTCCCGCCCGAGCACCGCCGCGCAGGCTATGTCTTCCAGGAGCCGCGGCTGTTCCCGCATCTGCGCGTGCGCGGCAATTTGCTGTACGGGGCCGGGCGCAGTGCGGAGATCGGCGATCGCCTGAATTTCCTGGGGATAGCCGATCTGCTCGACCGCTGGCCGCATACGCTGTCAGGCGGTGAGGCACGGCGGGTCGCGATCGGGCGGGTGCTGCTGAGCAATCCGCGCTTCCTGCTGCTTGACGAGCCGCTGTCGTCGCTTGACCGGCCCCGGCGCGAGGAGGTGATGCAGGCGATCGAACATATTCGCGACGTGCTGCGCCTGCCGATCCTGATGGTGACGCACGACCCGGAGGAGGCCGAACGGCTGGGTACGCGCGTGGTGCGGATGGGGTGAGCGAAGGCCTGGTACGGAGGGCATACCGGTCGTGCCCCCACCCCAAAAAAAAGCCGCCGCCCGGGGGTCCGGGCGGCGGCGCTGCCGCATGTAGGGGGAGGGGGGTTACATGCGGAAGGAGATCGAGCCGACGAAAGTGCGACCGTTCTTGTAGAAAGCGGTCGGACGATCGGGCGTCGCATTATACTGCAGATAGGTCGAATCGAGCAGGTTCTGCGCGTTGAACGACAAGGTCACTGCCGGAATGACCTTCACACCCAGCGAGAAATCGAGCTGGCTATACGGTGCCACCATTTCGCGCGAGCCCAGACGGCCGATCGTGCGGAAGTAGGACGAACGATAGTTGTAGCTCAGCCGCGCCTGCAGCGGCCCCTTTTCGAAATAGGGGATCACGTTGACGGTGTGATGCGACAGATAGGGCAGGTTGAGCGAGGCACCGGTGGTGTCGACCGACGAGGTCGAGCTATCCTGATACGAATAGTTCGCCTGCAGGCCGAAACCGCCCCAGATTTCCGCCTGGCCCGCCACCAGCACGCCGTTGACCTTGGCCTTGCCGCCGTTGATCGGCTGGTTGACGCTGTAGCTGGTCAACTTGCCCTGCAGCGAGTTGTAGAACACCGTGTCGGTGCGGGTGTTGATGATGTAGTTCGAGATATCGCGACGGAACAGTTCGAGCGAGACCAACGTGCCAGCGCGCGGATACCATTCCGCCGTCAGTTCGTAATTGGTCGACTCATACGGCTTCAGGTTAGGGTTGCCGCCGCCACCGTCGAGCGTGATGTCGTTGAGCGAGGTCGCTGCTGCCAGATCCTCATAACGCGGCCGCGAAATCACGCGAGCAACGGCACCGCGCACGATCACCTGTGGGGTGACCGAATATGCGATATTGAGGCTTGGCAGGAACTTCAGATAATCGCTGGTGGTGCGCGTCGGGACGGGCACCGGCGCGACGGTGTTGCTCAGCGTCGTCGCATAGGTCGAGATGTCGCGGGTATAGACCAGACGACCCCCGATATTGCCGCGCACGCCGCCCTGGTCGAAATTCGCCTGGACGTAGGACGCTGCGACGGTTTCCTGCACCTTGGTGGAGGCACCGACCTTGGCGACCAGCGGGCTGTTGATCGCGTTGGCGAGGAGGTCGATCACCGCCTGTTGCGACAGGTTGATATATTTGGTCGCATTGCCCGAGCCGCCGCTGCCGTCGAACGTGCCGTCGGGCGTCGTGGTCGTGGCCACGCCGAGTTGCGCCAGCGTCTTCGAACTCGTCATATAGGTGTTGACGCCGCGCGCATCGAGCCGGTTGACGTGGTCGGTGATCTTGCTGCCGAGCAGGATCTGCGTGAACGGACCGAAACTGACCGGGATCGTAGCGTCATAACCGCCGAACACGTCGCGGTCGGTGGTGACGCTGTAATCGAGGCCGCCGATCTGCGCGCCGATCAGCTGCGTGCCGTTGACGATAACCGGCTTGCCTTCGATTTGCGCCGGGTTGTTGTTCGGATTGGTGAAGTAATTGACGGGGTTGGTCAGGTCGCCGACGAAGTTGACGGTCGCGCTGTTGGGGCCAAAGGCATAGCTGAACGGCAGCTTGGTTTGGGTGTTGAACAGATACTCAGGATTGCGGCCGCCGACCGCGCGGCTCCATCCGCCCGCGAAGTTGACCTTGGTGCCGCCGCTGCCTTCCCAATCGGCGAAGAAATTGACGTTATTGGTCTTCAGGCTGGTGTGGCGGACGTTGGTATCGAGCTCGGCGCTCTGGCTGGTCGCCGCGCCGAACGAGGCGGCATTGACGACGCCATTCGAGACGTTGGCCGATTGCAGCACGTTACCGGTCCAGGCGACGGGGATGGTGTACATCGACTGGCTGTAATTGTTGTAATTGCCGTCAATGTGCAGCCCGTTTAGGGTCAGCGTCAGGTTCGGTGCCGGGCGATATTGCACGGTGCCCGACACGGTCTTGCGCTCGCGCGTCTGCTGGAAATAGGCGTAGTTGATGCCGAACGGCGCGACCGCCTTGATCAGGTCTTCCTTGGTACCACCGGTGATCGTCGCATTGGGGTTCTGCAGGATGCCCTGGCCCGCCGCGTCGCGCTTCACGGTGCCGTCCGCGTTCTTCTGGAAGAAGTCCGCGCCGCTCTGATAGCCGAAGAATTCCACGCCCGCGCGCGTGATGGTCTGCTTGTCATAGCCGCCCGCGATCAGGACGCCGAAGGTGTCGTCCTTGTTCTTCCAGCTGTACAGGCCCGAACCGCGGAAATTGCCTTTGCCCGAGCGATCATTGTAGCTGTAGCCGCCCGAGGCGAAGATCGAATTTGCCGGTGTGTCGAGCGGACGGCGCGTGCGTACGATGACGGTGCCGCCAAGGCTGCCCTCTTCGATGCGCGGCTCCGGCGACTTGTACACTTCGAGGCGCTCGACCAGTTCGGGGGCAAGCAGCGAATAGTTGAAGGTGCGGCTGGACGGATCGTTGTCATTGCCGCCCCAATCGGCGGAGGCCAGCGCATGGCCGTCGAGCAGCATGCGGTTGAGCGCGGGATCGGTGCCGAGAATGGCGACCTTCTCGCCTTCGCCAAAGCGGCGATCGATGCTGACGCCGGGGATGTGCGACAGCGATTCCGCGACGTTGCGATCCGGGAACTTGCCGATCGCCTCGGATGTGATCACGTCGACGACGGCATTGGCGTTGCGCTTTACCGAGATGGCGCTGCGCAGGCTCTCGCGGATACCGGTGACGACGATATCGTCATTCGACGCAGTATCGGCCTGCGGCGCGGGGGCCTGTGCGGCCGCCGCTGCATCCGGCGTTGCGGTTTGTGCCATCGCCGGTGCGCTGGCGAGACCGGCAAGGATGCTCGAGGTCAACAAAACGGTATGAAGTCGCATAAATCAGAACCCTCCCCAATACATCGGCCAGGCAGCCCAGGCTGACCCCCGATCCGAAGCCCCGGTCCTGCCCGGAGCCACCCACTTTACCGCATCATGTGGTATCACATTGGTGTCTTTTTGCACCGCTACGGTATGGAAATTTATAACCAATGCATTTGGCAAAAGCTATGCCAAAGTTGCATTTCAATGACAGGAGGCCAAGCCGGAACCGCAGAAACAAGTCGTTATGTTTCGGTTAGTTACCGCATGGCGCGCGGACATCGTCAAATTTTGTGGTCCGGCGGTAGATAGAACCTGAAGAGAACCTGTGACCAATAATTGGCCTTAACCAGACCAATTTTGCGCGATTCGCGAAACGTGCTCTGCGTGCGGCGCGCCCGGTCGGGACAGTTTCCGAAGCGACGGGTTAGGCGGGGCGCCTTTCCCACGAAAAAGCCGCCGCCCGGTTGCCCGGACGGCGGCCAATTTCGTCAGATCAGGCGCAAAGCCTGAACCTGGAGGATCACTCCTGGTTCAGATACTCGCCAGCATCGGCGTCGGTGCCGTGGCCCGACGGCGTCACCGCCGCCAGCGCATCGTCGCCTGTGCCAGCCGCATCGCGCGTCGACCGCGCCAGCTCTGCGTCATGCTCTTCCTTGGCCGAGTTCGGTGCGATGATCGACACCTCGGCCATGCGCCGCTGCTGCACCCGCAGCGCCGCATCGCGCGACGAAGCGGTGACGCGCAGGCGGTTCATGCCCGCACCGGTGCCAGCCGGGATCAGACGGCCCACGATCACGTTCTCCTTGAGACCAGTGAGCGTGTCCTTCTTGCCCTGCACCGAGGCTTCGGTGAGCACGCGCGTGGTTTCCTGGAACGACGCCGCCGAGATGAAGCTGCGGGTCTGCAGCGACGCCTTGGTGATGCCGAGCAGGACGGGCTTGCCCTGGGCCGGACGATCCTTCTTGCCGATCTTCGAGTTGATCTCGTCCATCTCGTCGCGATCGACCTGTTCGCCGGCCAGCAGCGTGGTGTCGCCGCCGTCGGTGATCTCGACCTTCTGCAGCATCTGACGAACGATCGTTTCGATGTGCTTGTCGTTGATCTTCACGCCCTGGAGACGATAGACCTCCTGAATTTCCGACACGAGATATTCGGCCAAGGGCTCGATGCCGAGCACTTCGAGAATGTCGTGCGGATCGGGGCTGCCGCCGATGAGGTTGTCGCCGCGCTTGACGTAATCGCCTTCCTGCACGTCGATGACCTTCGACTTGGGCACCAGATACTCCACGACATCACCGCCGTCCTCGGGCTGGATGCCGATCTTGCGCTTCGCCTTATAGTCCTTGCCGAACACCACGCGGCCAGAGACCTTGGCGATGATCGCATTTTCCTTGGGCTTGCGCGCTTCGAACAGCTCGGCAACGCGCGGCAGACCACCGGTGATGTCACGCGTCTTGGCGCTTTCGCGGCTGACACGGGCCAGAACGTCACCGCCCTGAACCGTCGCACCATCCTCGACCGAGAGCGTTGCGCCCGGGACGAGCATGTAGCGACCGGCCTCCTCGGCGCTTTCGCCGGTGAGGGTCAGGCGCGGACGGAGATCCTCCTTGGTCTTGCCGCTGGCGCGATACTCGATCACGACCCGCTGCGAGATGCCGGTGGCTTCGTCGGCCTGCTCGGTGAGCGTCTTGCCCTCGATAAGATCCTGATACTTCACGACGCCGGGGTTCTCGGTGATGACCGGCATGGTGAACGGATCCCACTCGGCCAGACGATCGCCCTTCGACACGATGTGCTTGTCGTCGAACAGCACATACGCACCATAAGGAATGCGGTGCACTGCACGCTCGCGGCCGTCCATGTCGACGATCGCGATTTCACCCGAGCGGCTGAGCACAACGCGGCGGCCGCGCTGGTCGGTGATGGTGCGAAGATCACGATATTCCATCGTGCCGTCGGCCACTGCCTCCAGGTTGGACTGCTCGTTCAGCTGTGCCGCACCACCGATGTGGAAGGTACGCATGGTCAGCTGCGTGCCCGGCTCACCGATCGACTGCGCCGCGATGACGCCGACGGCTTCACCGATGTTGACCGGCGTACCGCGGGCGAGATCGCGCCCGTAGCACTTGCCGCAGACACCGATCTTGGTCTCGCACACCAGCGGCGAACGGATCTTGCAGCTCTGCGTGCCGATCGCCTCGATCTGCGCGACCATCGGCTCGTCGAGCAGCGTGCCCGACGGGATAACGATCTCGCCGGTCTTGCTGTCGATGATGTCTTCCGCGGTCGTGCGACCGAGGATGCGCTCGCCGAGCGACGCGATCGTCGAGCCGCCCTGCACGATCGCGCGCATTTCCAGCGCGCGGGTCGTGCCGCAATCGAGCTCCATGATCACGCAGTCCTGCGAAACATCGACCAGACGACGCGTCAGGTAGCCCGAGTTCGCCGTCTTCAACGCCGTATCCGCGAGGCCCTTACGAGCGCCGTGGGTGGAGTTGAAGTACTCAAGGACGGTCAGGCCTTCCTTGAAGTTCGAGATGATCGGCGTTTCGATGATCTCGCCCGACGGCTTGGCCATAAGGCCGCGCATACCGGCGAGCTGCTTGATCTGTGCCTGCGAACCGCGGGCACCCGAGTGGGCCATCATGTAGATCGAGTTGATCGGCTTCTCGCGACCCTTATTGGGGCCGTCCTCGTAGCGCTTAACCGCCTTGATCTCTTCCATCATGGCGTTTGCCACCTGGTCACCGCAACGGCTCCAGGCGTCGATCACCTTGTTGTACTTCTCCTGCTGCGTGATCAGACCGTCCTGATATTGCTGCTCGAAGTCCTTCACCAGGCCGCGCGTCTCGTCGACGAGAGCGACCTTGGCGTCCGGGATGATCATGTCGTCCTTGCCGAACGAGATGCCGGCCTTGAACGCGTGGCGGAAACCGAGCGACATGATCGCGTCGGCGAACAGCACGGTCTCCTTCTGGCCGGTGTGACGATAGACCTCGTCGATCACGTCGCCGACGTCCTTCTTGGTCAGCAGGCGGTTGACGGTGTCGAACGGCACCTTGGACGATTGCGGCAGGCACTCACCCAGCAGCATGCGACCAGGGGTGGTCTCATAGCGCTTGAGATACTGGTTGCCCTGCTCATCGGTCTGCGGAACGCGGCTGATGATCTTGGTGTGGAGCGTGACCGCGCCAGCCTCGAGTGCGTGATGCACCTCCTGCATGTCGGAGATCATCATGCCTTCGCCGGGCTCGCCTTCCTTGAGCATCGACAGATAATACAGACCCAGCACCATGTCCTGCGACGGCACGATGATCGGCTTGCCGTTCGCTGGCGACAGGATGTTGTTGGTCGACATCATCAGCACGCGCGCTTCGAGCTGGGCTTCCAGCGAGAGCGGCACGTGGACCGCCATCTGGTCACCGTCAAAGTCGGCGTTGAAGGCCGAGCAGACCAGCGGGTGAAGCTGGATCGCCTTGCCCTCGATCAGCACGGGTTCGAACGCCTGGATGCCGAGACGGTGAAGGGTAGGGGCGCGGTTGAGCATAACGGGATGCTCGCGGATCACCTCGTCCAGGATGTCCCAGACTTCCTTGCGCTCCTTCTCGACCCACTTCTTCGCCTGCTTCAGGGTCATGGAGAGACCCTTGGCGTCGAGGCGCGCGTAGATGAACGGCTTGAACAGCTCGAGCGCCATCTTCTTCGGCAGGCCGCACTGGTGCAACTTGAGTTCCGGACCGGTCACGATGACCGAACGGCCCGAATAGTCGACGCGCTTACCGAGCAGGTTCTGGCGGAAGCGGCCCTGCTTGCCCTTGAGCATGTCGGACAGCGACTTGAGCGGACGCTTGTTGGCGCCCGTGATCGTGCGGCCGCGGCGGCCGTTATCGAACAGCGCGTCGACGGCTTCCTGCAGCATGCGCTTTTCGTTGCGGACGATGATGTCCGGCGCACGCAGCTCCATCAGGCGCTTGAGGCGGTTGTTACGGTTGATCACGCGGCGATACAGATCGTTCAGATCCGAGGTCGCGAAGCGGCCACCGTCGAGCGGCACCAGCGGGCGCAGTTCGGGCGGAATGACCGGAACGACTTCGAGGATCATCCATTCCGGGCGGTTGCCGGATTCGATGAAGCTCTCGACGACCTTCAAGCGCTTGATGATCTTCTTGGGCTTCAGTTCGGACTTGGTGACCGCCAGCTCTTCGAGCAGTTCCTTGCGCTCACCTTCGAGATCGAGGTCCTGCAGCATGATGCGCACGGCTTCTGCACCGATGCCGGCCGAGAAGGCGTCTTCGCCATATTCGTCCTGCGCGTCGAGGAGTTCGTCCTCAGTCATCAGCTGGTACTTTTCGAGCGGGGTGATGCCCGGCTCGATCACGATATACGCCTCGAAATACAGCACGCGCTCGAGCTGCTTGAGCTGCATGTCGAGCAGCAGGCCGATGCGCGAGGGCAGCGACTTGAGGAACCAGATGTGCGCGACCGGCGCGGCCAGCTCGATATGGCCCATGCGCTCACGGCGGACCTTCGAGACGGTCACCTCGACGCCGCACTTTTCGCAGACGATGCCCTTGTACTTCATGCGCTTGTACTTGCCGCACAGGCACTCGTAATCCTTGATCGGACCGAAGATGCGGGCGCAGAACAGGCCGTCACGCTCGGGCTTGAACGTGCGGTAGTTGATCGTCTCGGGCTTCTTGATCTCACCGAACGACCACGAACGGATGCGGTCAGGCGACGCAATGCCGATCTGGATCTGGTCGAAGGTTTCCGGCTTGGCCACCGGGTTCGCGAAGTTGGTCAGTTCGTTCATTTCTTGTGTCCCTCTGGAGGGTCAAATTCGTCGGGCGGGGAGGGAAGGACGCCACCCGCAGGCGGCGCCCGATCCTGTTATTCCGCCGCCTCGGCCAGCCCGTCGCCGTCCTCGATCTCGTCGAGATTCTTGAGCTCGACGTTAAGGCCCAGCGAACGCATTTCCTTGACGAGAACGTTGAAGCTCTCCGGAATGCCGGCCTCGAACGTGTCGTCACCCTTGACGATCGCCTCATAGACCTTGGTGCGCCCGACGACGTCATCGGACTTGACCGTGAGCATTTCCTGCAAGGTGTACGCAGCACCATATGCCTGAAGCGCCCAGACCTCCATTTCACCGAAGCGCTGACCACCGAACTGCGCCTTACCACCCAGCGGCTGCTGCGTGACGAGCGAGTACGGCCCGATCGACCGGGCGTGGATCTTGTCGTCGACCAGATGGTGCAGCTTGAGCATGTAGATGATGCCCACGGTGACCTTGCGGTCGAACTTGTCGCCGGTACGACCGTCGAACAGTTCCGACTGACCCGAGGTGTCGAGACCGGCCAGTTCCAGCATCGCCGAAACGTCCGCTTCGCGCGCACCGTCGAACACGGGCGTTCCCATCGGGATGCCGGTCTTCAGGTTTTCCGCCAGCTCGATGATCTGGTCGGCATCGCGGGCCTCGATGTCGGCCGCATAATGCTCGCCATACACTTCGAGCAGCCGCGCCTTGACCGCGTCGGGCATCGCGCCCGGTGCGGGTTCGGGGTTGGCTTCGCGCCAATCTTCCAGCGCACGATGGACTTGCTGCCCGAGATTGCGGGCGGCCCAGCCGAGATGCGTTTCGAAGATCTGCCCGACGTTCATGCGCGACGGCACGCCCAGCGGGTTAAGCACGAGATCAACCGGCGTCCCGTCGGCGAGGAACGGCATGTCCTCGGCCGGCAGGATGCGCGAGATGACACCCTTATTGCCGTGACGGCCGGCCATCTTGTCGCCCGGCTGCAGCTTGCGCTTCACCGCGACGAACACCTTGACCATCTTGAGCACGCCTGGCGGCAACTCGTCACCACGCTCGAGCTTGTCGCGACGATCGTGGAACTTGTCGAGGATCAGCTTGGCGGCATCGTCATACTGCGCCTTGACCGCTTCCAGATCGCTCTGGACCTTGTCGTCGGCAACGGCGAACTTCCACCACTCATGACGATCGACGCTGTCGAGCACGTCCTCGTCGATGACCACGCCCTTCTTGGGGCCGTTCTTGGGAACGGCGGTCGCGGTCTGGCCGATCAGCATTTCCTTCAGGCGCGACCAGGTCGCACGGTTGAGGATGGTGCGCTCGTCGTCCGAGTCCTTCTTCAGGCGCTCGATTTCCTCGCGCTCGATCGCCATCGCGCGCTCGTCCTTGTCGATGCCGTGGCGGTTGAACACGCGCACTTCAACGACCGTACCGGCAACGCCCGGCGGCAGGCGCAGCGAGGTGTCGCGCACGTCCGACGCCTTTTCACCGAAGATGGCGCGGAGCAGCTTTTCTTCCGGCGTCATCGGCGATTCACCCTTGGGGGTGATCTTGCCGGCAAGAATGTCGCCCGGCTCGACTTCGGCACCGATGTACACGATGCCCGCTTCGTCGAGGTTGCGGAGCGCCTCCTCGCCGACGTTCGGGATATCGCGCGTAATGTCTTCCGGCCCGAGCTTGGTGTCGCGCGCCATGACTTCGAATTCCTCGATATGGATCGAGGTGAAGACGTCGTCCTTCACGATACGCTCGGAAATGAGGATCGAGTCCTCATAATTGTAGCCGTTCCAGGGCATGAACGCGACGAGCGCGTTGCGGCCCAGCGCCAGCTCGCCGAACTCGGTCGAGGGACCATCGGCGATGACGTCGCCAGCGGTGATCACGTCGCCCACCTTCACCAGCGGACGCTGGTTGATGCAGGTGTTCTGGTTCGAGCGCTGGAACTTCATCAGCGTGTAGATGTCGACGCCCGACTGGCCGGCTTCGACATCACCGGTTGCGCGGATGACGATACGCGACGCATCGACCTGGTCGACGATGCCGGCGCGCTTGGCCGAGATCGCAGCGCCCGAATCGCGCGCAACGGTCTCTTCCATGCCGGTGCCGACGAACGGTGCCTCGGCTTGGACCAGCGGCACAGCCTGACGCTGCATGTTCGAGCCCATCAGTGCGCGGTTGGCGTCATCGTTTTCCAGGAACGGAATGAGCGATGCTGCGACCGAGACGAGCTGCTTGGGGCTGACGTCCATCAACGTGATGTTGTTGGGGATCGCCATCAGGAATTCGCCCGCCTGACGCGACGAGACGAGTTCTTCGACGAAGCCCTTATCGGCGTTCAGTTCGGCGTTGGCCTGCGCGATCGTGTGCTTGGCCTCTTCCATCGCGGAGAGATACACGACGTCGTCGGTCACCTTGTGATCGATGACCTTGCGGTACGGCGTTTCGATGAAGCCATACTTGTTCACGCGGCTGAAGCTGGCGAGCGAGTTGATCAGACCGATGTTCGGGCCTTCCGGCGTTTCGATCGGGCAGATACGGCCATAATGGGTCGGGTGAACGTCGCGGACTTCGAAGCCGGCGCGCTCACGCGTCAGACCACCCGGTCCAAGCGCCGAAACGCGGCGCTTGTGGGTGACTTCCGACAGCGGGTTGGTCTGATCCATGAACTGCGACAGCTGCGACGAGCCGAAGAATTCGCGAACCGCGGCAACCGCAGGCTTGGCGTTGATCAGGTCGTTCGGCATCACCGTCGACACGTCGACCGACGACATGCGCTCCTTCACGGCGCGCTCCATGCGGAGCAGCCCGACGCGGTACTGGTTCTCGAGCAACTCGCCGACCGAGCGGACACGACGGTTACCGAGGTTGTCGATATCGTCGATGTCGCCCTTGCCGTCCTTCAGATCGACCAGCGTCTTGATGACGGCGAGGATGTCCTCGGTGCGCAGCGTGGTGACCGTGTCCTCGACATCGAGGTCGAGGCGCATGTTGAGCTTGACGCGACCCACGGCCGACAGATCGTAGCGGTCGGGATCGAAGAACAGGCCCGAGAACAGCGACTCTGCGGTTTCGAGCGTGGGCGGCTCGCCAGGACGCATGACGCGGTAGATGTCGGACAGCGCCTGCTCGCGCTCTTCGGCCTTGTCGACCTTGAGCGTGTTGCGGATCCACGCGCCGGTGGCGACGTGATCGATGTCGAGCAGTTCGATGCGATCGATGCCGGCCTGGTCGAGCAGTTCGAGGTTCTCGGCCGACACTTCGTCGCCCGCCTCGATATAGATCTGGCCGGTATTGTCGTTGATGAGATCATAAGCCGAATAGCGGCCGAAGATTTCCTCGGTCGGGATCAGCAGGTCGGTGAGGCCATCCTTGGCTGCCTTGTTGGCGGCGCGGGGGCTGATCTTCTGGCCGTTGGCGAACACGATCTCGCCGGTCTTGGCGTCGATGATGTCGTACATCGGCTTCTGGCCACGCCAGTTCTCGGCCTGGAACGGGATGATCCAGCCACCCTGGCCACGGACGAAGGTCACGCGGTTGTAGAAGTGGTTGAGGATCTCCTCGCCGGTCATGCCGAGCGCATAGAGCAGCGCCGTGACGGGCAGCTTGCGCTTGCGATCGATGCGGACGTTGACGATGTCCTTGGCGTCGAATTCGAAATCGAGCCACGAACCGCGATACGGGATGACGCGGGCTGCAAAGAGATACTTGCCCGAGGCGTGGGTCTTGCCGCGGTCATGGTCGAACAGGACGCCCGGCGAGCGGTGCATCTGCGACACGATGACGCGTTCGGTGCCGTTGATAATGAAGGTGCCGTTGCCCGTCATCAGGGGCATGTCGCCCATGTAGACGTCCTGCTCCTTGATATCGAGGACCGAGCGCGAATCGGTGTCGGCATCCACCTCGAACACGATCAGGCGCAGCGTGACGCGCATCGGTGCCGCATAGGTGATGCCGCGCTGGCGGCATTCGTCGGTGTCGAACTTGGGCGGCTCAAGCTCGTAATTCACGAAGTCGAGCTCGGCGGTGCCGGCGAAATCGCGGATCGGGAAGACCGAGCGCAGCGTCTTTTCGAGACCGGAGACATAGCCGATCGACGGATCGGAGCGCAGGAACTGTTCGTAGGATTCGCGCTGAACCTCGATCAGGTTCGGCATCTGCACGACTTCGTGGATGTTGCCGAAAACCTTGCGGATGCGGCGCTTGGCCGTGCCGCTTTCGGCGCGCCGCGTAGGGGTGCTGCCGTCGATTGCTTTGGTCGCCATGGAGATGTCTGCCCTCAAGCTGTATAATCTGGCCCGGAATCCACCGGGCGGGCACGCTCCAAAGACGCAAAAAGCCGCATGTCCTCCTCATCGGATGACAGCAGCTTGTAAGCGTCTCTAGATACTACAATCTCCAATACGATCGATGTGCTGCGCGACGGCACATCATTTCCCGAAAATTGCAGTGGAACGCGCCATATAGGCAGGGCGGGGCGTGGTGTCAAACGCCGTGCGCGCGGGCGGGGCCGTGCGCGCTCGCTGGGCGAGGTCGCACGGCCCGCGCGGACTTCGGCAGTATTATACCGTCATCGGGATCGACTGCGTCCACACAACGCCGACGTCGCTCGGGAGCGGCTTGTTGGGATAGAGCGTTTCCTTGCCGTCGGTGGTGACGCGCACCTCGAACGCCGACGGGTTGCCCCAATTGATGCCGATCATGGTCAGCGTATATTGGCCGCCGTTCAGAATATATTGCGGGACGATCGTCGCATCGACCGGCGCATTGTAGCCGGCCTTGACATGGATCAGCTCGCTGCTGCCTTGCGGCTGGGATGCGAGCAGGATCAATTCATTGTCGCATTTGGTGACGTGGATCTGCGTGGTAGCCATGACATCCTCCATCGGGTTCCGGCAGGGGTGCCGGAGATGGGACAGTGATCTCGTCGAGCGCGGTGCCACTGTGCAAAATAGCACGGGGCAGGGGTATTGGGGCCACACTGGACCCATCCTTCGTTCCGCAGCCCGCGATCTCTCCGAAATGGAGGGAAGGGCGCGACAGAAGCGGGACGGGCGGGGGTGCCAAGGCAGAGGCATTTCGCGATGCGCCGCCCGCACGCCTGGTGCAGCCTGGCCCAATGGCAGGAGAGACGGCTTGGCGGGGCGGGATTTGTCGTTATGCCCGTCAGGGTGAAACCGATCCCTTTCCTTGCCGTGACGGCGATGTTGCTAGCGATCGCCACCGCAGCGCAGGCGCAGAACACCACGGACGTCAAACCCTTGCCGGGGCTGGACGACTTCAATCTGCCGTCGTCGCGCCCCCGGCCGGTGGTGCCGACGCCCGAACCGACGATCAGCGCGCTGCCGCGCCGCGACGCGTCGTCCGACCGGCCCGCTGCCGAGCGCGTGCAGCCGCCGCCAGTGGTGCCGACCGCGCGCGCGACCCCGGCCGTTCGCCCGGCTGTGGCACCGCGCGCTGCGCCTACCCCGACTCCGAGCCGGACACCGTTGGCGACGACGACGGCAATTCCGACTTCTCAGTCAACGACGCTCCCCACAGTGACCGCCGAACCGGCACCGGTGGAGTCCCCTTCCTCACCAACCGCCTTGCCCGCAGCGCTGCCGACACCTGGCAGTGCGGCAAGCGTGCCGCCGCCGGAATCGGCCATGCCCGCGATCGGACTGGGGCTTGGCGGCGTGGCGCTGGTGTTGGCGCTGGGAGCGCTCGGTTGGTGGTGGTGGCGTCGCCGCGAGGCTGATCGCGGCGATGGGCGTCGTGACCGCGACCACGAGATCTTCCTGTTGCATCCGGCGGGCGGAGACGGCGTGCTGCCGCCTGCGGTCACAGAGTCGGTCGCGCCGCCGCCGCAAGCGCCGCCCGCACCAATCCCGCCCGAAGCTGCGCCAGACGCGCGGGCCCTGATCGAAGTCACTTTGGTTCCCAAGCGGGCTGGCACCAATGTGCTGAGCGCCGCCGTCGACTACACGATCGTCGTGCACAACGCAGGGGGCAGCGCGGCGACCGGCATCCGCCTCGACGTGCGCCTGCTGAGCGCGGGCACGCAGCAGGATGCGCAGATTGCGGCGGTGTTTGCCGCGTCGATCGCGCAGCCCATCACCGCGCCGTTCGATTTGCCGCCGGGCGCGACGATCGAACTGGGCGGCATGGCGATGCATCCCAAGCAGACGCTCGAGCCGCTGGACGTTTCGGGCAAGGTGCTGTTCGTGCCGGTGCTGACGGTCAATCTCACCTATGGTTGGGTCGGTGGCAGCGGCCAGACCGCGCGCTCCTATGTCATCGGGATCGATCGCGGGGCCGAGGCCAAGCTGCAGCCATTCCGCCTCGATGCGCCGCCGCGCATGTACGATAGCGTCGCGGCCTTGCCCTATCTGATCGCGGAGACGCGCTGACCACTTTACGATTATCGATAAATACCATATCGATAATCGTAAAGGAGACCGCGATGGGTGGGCACGATCGAGTTTTGAAGGCGTCGCGCTTCGCGGTGCGGCTGTTCCTTTTGATCAATCTGGTGTGCCTCGTCGGTTTTGTCGCGGCGATCCTGTTGTCGTTTCCGGTGGATGGCTGGATCGTCGCGCGGCTGGTGCGCAAATATGGGCCGACGCTGAACGTTCAGGGCGCGATGCTCGCGCTGCGGATGGTAATGGTGTGGGGCGTTGTCGCAGGGCTGGTGCTGCACCGCATCCTGACCCAATTACTGGCGATCCTCGACACGGTGCGGCGCGGCGATCCGTTCACCGCCGCAAACGCCACGCGGATCCGCGTGATCGCCTGGGCGATGCTGGGATTGCAGCTACTCGATCTGGTGCAGGGTGCGATGACGGCGTGGTTCGCCGCGCTGCATGTGCAGTTCGCCACTTGGACGCCCGCTTTTGGCGGCTGGGTGGCGGTGTTGCTGCTGTTCGTGCTGGCACAGGTGTTCGCGCGCGGTGCCGAGATGCGCGACGAACTGGCGGGCACCGTCTGATGCCGGTGGTGGTGAAGCTCGACGACGTGCTCCACGCACGCCGCATGACGCTGACCGAATTGGCGGCGGCGGTCGACATCAGCCTGGTCAATCTGTCGATCCTGAAGACGGGCAAGGCCCGCGCGATCCGTTTTTCGACATTGGAGGCGATTTGCGCCGTGCTGGACTGCCAGCCGGGCGACATTTTGCGGTTTGAGGGGGGCGAAGCATGACGTTTTGGACAGCGTTCAAAGAGACCTATCGCGGCAGCATCGCCTTCATGATCGCGTGCCCGTTACTGACGATGGTCCCGGTGGTGTTCGAAATCCTGCAGCACGTGGTCGAGGTGAAGATTGGTCTGTATGCGAGTGTCGCTGCGGCAAAAGCGCTGGAGCACGATCCGTGGCGCATGGGGTTCGGGCTGCTCAAGGTCGCGGCGCTGACCGTGCCGACCTATTGGATCGTGCGCTTCCTGGCGTGGCGCGATCCAGCACGCGCCGCCCGCCCGGAGATGCCCGCCGTGCGATTGTTTGCGGTGGTGCTGGTCGTGCAGCTGGTCTCCGCCGCGCTCCAATTGTTCGTTCTGCCGCGCGACGGATGGGCGTTGCTGGTGGAATTCATCGTGTTGCAGGTCCTCGCGGTGCTGTTGCATCCGTGGTTTGTCGCGGCGGCGCTGGGCAACCCGGCAATCGGGCCGCAGCGATCGGTTGCGATCATGGCGCGCCAGACGCTGTGGAGCTTCGTCTTCATGCTGGTGGCGATCCTGCCGCTGATGATCCCGCATTATGTTTTGGGTGCACTTGCGATCCTCGGACCGAAACCGCTCTTGTGGCCGGTGCTGGTGCTGGATTCGCTGCTGGTCGGGTGGTTGAGCGCGGTGATCGTTGCGAGCGGCTTTACCGTCGCGATGCGCGCGGCCGCGAAGCAGGGGGTTGATCTTGGGATTGGGGATGTTTGTCCCGTTGCTGGCGCGCAGGCGAGCACGGTTGACGCAACGCGTTAACGGCCTTGGTCTTCCTCCCCTCCCTGGAAGGGAGGGGAGGAAGATCTGGGGCGTGTTGACGCAAAAAGGGCGGCTCCGCGAAGAGCCGCCCTTTTTGTTTGGCGAACCGTCATGGGCAAAGCCCGTGACGTCGAACAGCCCGAGGGCTGTCGGCCGGCCTTGCGGGAGGGCGCTTTAGCCGAGGCTGAAGCGCAGTCCCGCTGCGGCTTACTTGACTTCGACGGTTGCGCCGGCTGCTTCCAGCTGGGCCTTGATCTTGGCGGCTTCGTCCTTCGACACGCCTTCCTTGATCGCCTTCGGAGCGGATTCGACCAGCGTCTTGGCTTCGGTCAGGCCGAGCGAGGTGATCGCGCGGACTTCCTTAATGACGTTGATCTTCTTGCCGCCGTCGCCGGTGAGGATGACGTCGAATTCGGTCTGCTCTTCAGCAGCCGGAGCAGCGGCGCCGCCGCCAGCTGCCGGAGCTGCTGCAACCGCTGCTGCGGCCGAAACGCCCCACTTCTCTTCGAGAAGCTTCGAAAGGTCAGCCGCCTCGAGGACGGTCAGAGCGGAAAGCTGGTCAACCAGCGCGTTGAGGTCTGCCATGTGTAGTCTCCAGTAAAATCAGTTCAGGGTGTAATCTCGAAGGCCTGAAATCAGGCGTCCGCCGTGTCCTTCTCGGCATAGGCCATGAGAACGCGGGCGAGCTGTGCCGCAGGAGCCTGGGTGATGGTCGCGACCTTGGTTGCGGGTGCAACCAGAAGGCCAACGATCTTGGCACGCAGTTCATCCAGCGACGGCAGAGTCGCGAGCGCCTTCACGCCGTCCACGTCGAGGACGGTCGCGCCCATCGCCCCGCCGACGATCTCGAACTTGTCGGTCGTCTTGGCGAAATCGACAACCACCTTGGCGGCCGCGACAGGGTCGATGGAGCTGGCGAGACCAACCGGCCCGGTGAGCAGAGCGCCCAGCGAGGTATAGTCGGTGCCGTCCAGCGCGATCTTGGCAAGCTTGTTCTTCGAGACCTTGTAGGTCGCCCCTGCGTCACGCATTGCGTTACGCAGCTTGGTCGACTGAGCCACCGTCATGCCCAAGTTGCGGGTGACAACCACCACGCCGACTTCGGCAAACGTCTGGTTCAGCTCGGCGACGAGCTCGGTCTTTTGAGCACGATCCATGCCATTCTCCACGTTTTGACCTTACCGCGAACGGCAAGGCCGGTTACGAACCGGGCACGCAAATGCGCATCCGGTGTTGTCCAGCGATGGGGAATGGGAGCGACGCCCCTGGTGGGAGGCGGCAGGCCGGTCGCGGAAAACCGCCCCGGCAAAATCCTGTCCCCGTCTCGGCAGGAAATTAAGACCGGCAAATCCCGGTCACCTACTGTCTCGGACGGTCCCGCCGTGCTGACGCGCGACGAGAGAGTGCGTGCCCTTAACGGGCTGCTCGAAAAAGTCAACGCAAAGGGCGCGGTGGGTTCGCACGTTTGAAGACGCGCGCGAAAACCGCGAGTCCGGGGGTAAATGTCGCGGAATCTCACGGGTTTGAAACAATGAAGTAGTTTTTCTACTTCAAGATGTAGCTTTTGTGTCCAATTTGCGGAACACTCCCTCCCAAGGGCCGGGGAGCCTGCGCAGGAGAGATGGGAGATTTTCGCAAAACAGGGGGTCCGATCCGATGACGCACAGCACCTATCTCAATGAAGAATCGCAGGATGATCTGCTGAGCCGCGGTTTTGCGCGGCGCGACCTTGCGCGAATCGCGGCAGTGTTCGGGGTAGGGGCGGTTGCGGCGTCGATCGGTCGCCCGGCCTGGGCCTCGGGTGGGGTGCCCGATCCGGCCCCCACGGCGAAGGTTCGGATCGGTGCCAACGAATGCTGGACCGGGCCGCTCGCGCCGGGTGCCTTGGCCGCGACCAACATGGTCTCGCAGGGGAATCGCTATTCGCCGCAGGACCAGCGCGGCGATTTCATCAAGGCGGTGATGGCGGTCGAGAACGTCCCCTATGACCATGTCGCGCCCTGGCCAGGGTCGAGCGACCCGCTCAGCCGCTCGGTTGTGACCTTCTGTTCGCCGACCAAGGGGCTGGTGACGGCCGATCCGACCTTCGAGCTTGCGGGGCGGACTGCCGCCTGGCTTGGCGCGCCGGTCAAGGCGGTTCCGCTGACGGCGGATTATACGCATGACGTGAAGGCGATGTTGGCGGCCAACCCCGATGCGGGCCTCTATTATATCTGTACGCCCAACAACCCGACCGGCACGATCACGCCGCTGGCCGACATCGAATGGCTGATCGCCAACAAGCCAGCCGGATCGATGGTGCTGATCGACGAGGCCTATACGCACTTCGCGGGCGTGCCGGTCGCGTCGTATCTGGCGGTGAAGCATGACGATGTGATTGTGATGCGGACCTTCTCCAAGCTGTTCGGCATGGCGGGCCTGCGCGTCGGCTATATCATCACCAACCCCAAGAACATCGCCAAGATGATGCGTTATGATGGCGGCATGCAGTCGGGCGCGCTCCCCGTGACCAGCATCGCCTGCGCGACCGCGAGCCTGACGGCGGCCCCGCTGATCGCCGCGCGCCGCGCCGAGATGCAGACCGCGCGCGGGCTGACGCTCGATCACCTCAAGGCCAAGGGGATCGAGGTCAAGCCGACCAACGCCAACATGTTCATGATCGACTGGAAAACCAAGAAAGCCAGCGAGATGCAGGCGGCGTTCCGCAAGGAAAGCGTCGAGATCGGGCGGTCCTGGCCGATCTGGCCGACGGTCAGCCGCGTGACGGTGGGGTCGGCAGCGGAGATGAAGGCGTTTTGTATGGCGCTGGACAAGATCGTGGCTTGAGGCATTTTCTGACGTCGCCCCGGCTTTATGCCGGGGTCCACCGTGGTCCGCGCCTTTCGATGATGGAGCCGGACGCACGGTGGATGCCGGGACAAGCCCGGCATGACGGAAGAGGGGCTATCCCCGCACGATCAACGGCAGGATGGCGTCGAGCAGCAGCATCCCCGCTTCGGTGACGCCGAGATGATCGCCGTTGCGGGCGATTAAGCCTTGTTGCTCAAGGCGCTCAGCGGCAGTCTGGTCGATGAGGGCGGTGGGCGTTGTCTCGCCCAAATGCGCGATCCGCGCGAGATCGACGCCTTCGCGCAGGCGCAGGCCCATCAGCAAGGCCTCGGTCGCGCGGGCGTTTGGGGCGAGTGGTTCCTCGATCTGCGCGCCGTGGCCGTTGCGGGCGACGGCGCTGATCCAGTTCTCCGGCTTCTTGTGGCGCGCCGTGGCGAGGCCGTCGCGCCTGCCATGCGCGCCGGGGCCGACCCCGGCATAATCGCGATAGCGCCAGTAAACGAGGTTGTGGCGGCTCTCCGCGCCGAGCCGGGCATGGTTGGAGATTTCGTAAGCCGGCAGCCCCGCCGCCGCCGTCATCGCGCGCGTCGCTTCGAACAGATCGGCGGCGGAATCGCCATCGGGAATGACGATCCGCCCCGCCGCCGCTTCGGTCGCGAAGCGCGTGCCGGGCTCGATCGTCAATTGATAAAGCGAGAGATGCTCGGTGCCGAACGCCAGCGCGCGCGCCAGTTCGGCCTCCCAGGCGGCGAGCGTCTGGCCGGGGCGGGCGTAGATCAGGTCGAAGCTGACGCGCGCGAAGGCGGCTTGCGCGGTGTCGAGCGCGGCGAGGCCCTCGGCCACATCATGCGCGCGGCCGAGAAAGGCGAGCGCGGCATCGTCAAGCGCCTGCAGGCCGAGCGACACGCGGTTGACGCCGGCGCGTGCAATGTCGGCAAAGCGTGCTGCTTCGACCGAGGAGGGGTTGGCCTCCAGCGTGATTTCGATGTCGGCCTCGGCGGGCCAGTGGGTGGTGGCGGCGTCGATTACTGCGGCCACCGTCTCGGGCGGCATCAGCGAGGGGGTGCCGCCGCCGAAGAAGATCGAACCGAGCCGCCGTCCCGGCAGCGCTTGCGCTTCATAGGCCAGGTCGGCGAGCAGCGCGTCGCGCCACGCCGCCTGATCGACGCTTTCGCGGACATGGCTGTTAAAGTCGCAATAAGGACATTTCGAGACGCAGAATGGCCAATGGACATAAAGCGCCAGGGGAGGCGTTAGCAGGGGCGTTTCGGGGGCATTCATCAACGGGAGCCTATGGGCGTGTCGGGGAGATTACGAAAGATGCGCGTTCACTGGCTGGCTTTGCTGCCGCTGGCATTGCTGATGGGATGCGTCGCGTCCGACCCCGACCAACCGCCCCGCGTAACCGAGCCACGGCTGAGCGAAGCGCCCGCCGCGCGGGGAGAATCGCTGCTGCAGCGCGCGATGCTCGACGGGCACAACCGCGCGCGCGCCGCAGTCGGCGCGCCGCCGCTGGCGTGGAATGCCGAACTGGCCGAGGACGCTGCGCGCTATGCCGCAGTGCTGGCCGCGACGCGCGAGTTCAAACATTCGACCGAGCCGCGCGGGCGAATCGCCGAGGGCGAGAACCTCTTCATGGGATCGCGCGGGGCCTATCGATACGACGAGATGGTGCAGCTCTGGCTCGATGAGGGGCGCAGCTATCGCGCCGGCGCAGTGCCCGACATCAGTACGACCGGCCACTGGCAGGATGTCGCGCATTACACGCAGATCATCTGGCGGCGCACCAGCCAGATGGGCTGTGCGCTCGCGAGCAGTGCGCGCGA
>OFRL01000203.1_pt1 | contig 32268 bp, 30 predicted proteins | sample 1543121 | NCBI WGS metagenome assembly OFRL01 (sample SAMN07774228, study PRJEB24372) | wastewater metagenome | isolation source: Lake Maggiore Cannobio | place: Italy: Cannobio | collected 2016-01
CAGAATGTCGAGGACGGTCGCGGCAAGCATGGCGAGCTCTTGGACGAGCGGCTGAAGGGCCTCGCGGGATGGAACACGCGGAAGGCGCGCGACCAACTGACGGAAATCGCGATGAATCATCGACCAGTCGGCATCGACGCCGTCCTCGACGCCTGCCGCGATCATCTTGGCGATATCACGACGGGAGAGCGTGGCCTGCTCTCGCAGCAGATCGACCGCTTGGCGCTCCTTGGCGATCGCTTCAGCGAGACGAGCAAAATCGTCTGCGCGGGCGACAATCGGGCCGAGGTCGAAGCCGAAGGCTTGATCGATGTGCCCGTTTGCAGCTCGTCGAGCATAGCGCTTTCCGTTTGGGCTATCGCGCCGCAGGAGAAGGCCGGCGGCGACGAGAGAAGCCAAATGCCGGCGGAGCGTCGAAGGGGCGACGCCATGGGCCCTGAGCGCAAGCTGCCGGTTCGAGGGATAGACGACGAGGTCCGCCGCGCCCGAGACGAGCACCGTATCAGGATGGAAGCTGACGAGGGCGTTGAGGATGGCGAGCGCCCGATCAGAAACGCCGAGTTGGGATCTCGCTTCGCAGATATGTCGAAATACCTGCCACTTGTGAACCGGCTTGCCGGGTGGGCATGTGTTGACGTCGCATTGCGTTTGAACGACCGCAAGCGTTAACCTACCCCTTCCGAAGGGCGTCGTCGGGCCTTGGCCAAGCATCTCCATTCGCGGACTCTCCTGATCGAGAGCGCGGGTCAAACAACGACCGTGGCGTAAAAACGCTGAGTCTCTTGAACTGTCGGGTGGGGCGCGCTAAAGTGCCGTCAAGCGTTTTGGGCACCGTTGGCGATTGGCGTCGCCAGCCCGCTCACCCTCTTGAGAGACCCGGCTCTGCCGGGTTTTTCTTTGTCCGAACGCTCTGCTCCTGGTTGAATCGAATCCGTCTATTATATTGAATGTTGATTAGGCGTCCAACGTGTGAGTTCAGGGGCGGCGCCGTCGATTTTCGATGCGGGCGGGTGAGCGATGGTCGCAAAGAAATCCGGTCGAAAGGCTGCACAAGCGGCCCAGGGCAACACGCTTCTCGTGGCTTTCCAGGGAGCGCTCGAGGGTCTGCGCCGCGAGCTGGGGCTGAGCCGCCGCGCTTTCGCGGAGCGACTCGGAATCCCGCGATCGAGCTACTTCCATCTGATGACGGACGCCGCCAACCCGAGCCTCGACTACATCGAGCTGATCGCCGAGCGGGCCGGCGTTGAACCGATCGCGTTTCTCGGAAGCGTCGCAGCCAGGCGGACGATGCAGAACCGGGCTTCGCAAGGCTTGCGGCCCGTAAGCTGAATCATTTCCATAGAAAATTCGATCTGACAACGTCCAATATACTGGACTTCAGACACGGGGTATGGTGATGGATTGGGGTGTCTCAATATGTGTGAGAACTCGGTCGCGATGCCGCCCGTCCGCAAAGCCCAATCCGTCGATCACTCGGTGCTAAACGAAATGCTTGCTGTTCGGCTTCAACAGCTCGAAGTCGAAAACGGCGGCATGGAAGCCTTTTGGCCAAAGACCGGACTGGCGCGGGGCACCTACTATACAATCCTGCGCGGTATCGGAAATCCGACATTGCGGACGATCGAGCGGATCGCATCCAGCCTGAACATGAGCCCGCTAGAGCTTCTCGGTTTCGACGCGTCAGACGCCCGGCGTGCGCTCAAGAAGAGCGGCGTCGACTATGACGATCTCGTTTCGGCAATCGGAAAGAAGAATCGGGCGGATCGCGCACTGGCGCGGCAGACGCGGTCGCGAAAACTGCCCTCCTGACTTTGAGGGTCATCGCGGCGCAGAATGCGACCCAGCCGACAAGAAAGGGATGGGGAGGCTCTCGCCTCCCCGCTCCTAGCTCAGGCGGCCGAGCGGTCACTCGCCTGAGCGAGCCGGCCGAACTCGAGGGCGATGAGGTCCACCGTATAGACCCGCTGGCCGTCGCGCTCGAAGCTGTTCTGCCGCAGCCGTCCGCGCACATGAACCAAGTCGCCCTTGCTGACGTGGTCCTTCACGTAGGCCTGGATCGACTTGGTGAAGATCGTGACTTCGTTCCAGTGGGCGTCGTCCTTCCACTCGTCCTTGTCCTTGAAGGGATAGTTGGCGCAGATGCTGACGCGGACGGTCTTGCCAACTTCCTTGATGGTCCCGACGCGACCGATGAGGGTGAATTCGGCGATGTTACGCATGGTCTTTCTCCATCTTGTGGGGCTGCGCCCCGTTGCGATGGCGATCCGTCATGGCCGGGAAGACGGCACAGAGCCGTAGCCCGCGAGACGCGGGCGAAGGGCAAGCGCAGCGCTGCGCCCCGGCAGGAGCCACGAATTTTGGCGCCGCAGGCGCATGCGCGAGGAATGCCGGTCGGGGTCCCCGCTCGCGGGGGATCCGGCAGGGGAAAATTCTTGGCTCCAGGGGCCGACGTGCCGGCGACGGCCATAGGTATTCAGCCATGCAACCGGGAGCCGCAGCCCAAACCGGAGAAGGCCGTGAGCGTCGCCGTTGCCATCCACAGCCGCGCAGGACCCGTGATTTGGCGAGACGACTGCGATCATCCCTCTCGCCTGTCCCGCCCCAAGACGGACGAGAGCTATACGCGCCAATATGGACGCCACGATCGGAAATCGATTCCAGACCGCGAACTGCCACCCAGCTCGACCGATTTGCACGCCGGCCATGGCTCGGAACGAGCGCCCTACGGCCCAAGGTCAACGCGGTGCGTTGTCGACGTTCGGCCATGATCCAAGCTCTGGCCACGACCACGACTGAGCGGCCCGAGCCAGCAGGCCTGAGAGACGTCCCCCCCTTCCATCAGGCCGGTCGTTTTTCATGAAGCCGCGAATTGATCTGCGCCATCAGGATCGGCCCGAGCGAGAATTCCCCGGCCTCGGCTTTTCGCGTCAACCCGCGCAAATATCCACCCGCGGAACGGATCGTTTCCCCGCGCTGCAGGATGCAGCCGACGACGATCGCAGCTTGGGTCTCGCCCATCACGGTTTGCGCCTCCTCCCAGGCGCTGGGACTGATCCCGAGCATCGACCGGACAACCGCGGCCGTCGCGAGGAAATCCCGCCAGCTCGAAATGCCGCCCTTGGCGTAGTCGACGATGTCGGGACAGGCACTCAGCACCATTCCCAAGGGATAGGATCCCTCCGCAGGCCGCGACGGTTGAGGTTTTGGCTCCGTCCTCGCCGCCCTGCCTTCTCGAAGGCTAGGTTCAAGATCAATAAGGGAGTCTGGGTTTGAATTCTGTAAGTGACGCTCAGTTTGGGACTCTTTGGCGCTCATATTTTCTGTTTTGACGTGAGTTTCCAACAGACTGAGCACGTCATCGGCAAGCTGCGAGAGCTCTTCAGCAATCTCCTCGAGCTGCTGGCGTGTCGCGGTACGAGGAATCCGGTCGACGATCGACCGGAACGCCTGATGCACTTCCTGCCAGTCGGCCGGCCCGTGCCCTACCCTGCGCGTTGGCACGCCTTCCTCGATGCCCGTCGCAATCATCTTGGCGATGTCGCGCCGACATAGCGTGACCCGCTCGCGCGCGAGCTTGAGCGCGCGCGCCTCGGCCTCAATCTCCGCCGCCAGGTTCTGGAACTCCTCCGACCGAACGACGAGAGGCGATAGATCGAAGCCGAAGGCGAGTTCGATGTCGCCGCCGGCGCCTTTCCGCGCATAGCGTTTGCCGTTCGGGCTATCCCGACGAACGATGAGGCCGGCGTCGACCAGGACCGCCAAATGACGCCGAAGCGTGGATGCCGGCATGCCGTGGGCGCGCAACGTCAGTTGGTGGTTCGAGGGAAAGACGATCAGGTCGTCTTCGCCCGTGAGCGCGGTCTCGGGGTGAAAGCTCAGCAGCGCATCGAGCACCGTCAGCGCGCGTTCGGAAACGCCGAGGCGCGGCCGGGCGGTGCAGATGGCGTGGAAGATTTTCCACTTGTGGACCACCTTTTCGGGCGGCCTGCCCGCCGCCACAATTTGGGTTGCCACATGGGCAAGCGTCAGCGATCGCCGCCCAAAGGGCGTCGTTGGGGTGTGTGACTGCATGTCTTTGCCTTCGTTAGGGCAAAGAAAATCTGCTCGCCAAAACGGCGCCTAAACGCTTGACAGTGATTCGCGGAAGTGTGATTCTTTGAGTGCCAACACAAAGAAGGGGCTTCCGGAGCGGCGACGTGACGGGGGCCTTTTTCTTTTGCCTATGGTTCTCCGACTGGGTTGCGGTGGTCTTGGTCTGGCCGGCTCATTCCGCCCAGGCAAGTTTGTTCATGCCGGCGGGTTGTCGGCTTTGAATTCGTCGTAAAGCGCCTGAAGCCGCTGCCTGACGAAGTCGCCAAACTTGGGGGCGACGCGATCGTCGAATGTCAGCGTGATTTTTTTGCCGGCGCGAGAGATTTTGGCAGCGTGTGTTCCATCATTCGCAGCCCACGTTTCTGCGCGCGCGCGAGCTGCCTTCTCACGCAGCCCGGCCATGAGTGTCTCAAAGCGCTTGTCTGTGTCCAGCGCACCAAAGCTAGGCGACTTGACCATTTCGATCGCTCGAGCGCGGTTGTTCTCGTGTTCGAGGAGATCGGTTAGTTCCTGCCAGCGCACCCGCCCGAAGGCTGGGGCCGGCCCAATGGCTTCGATGACTGGAGCCGGCACCCGGGTCGCGATCGAGATAAGGCGCGAAAGCGCGGCTTTGTCGACGTTGAGCGACGCCATGATGATCTCTCGCGAAAATTTCCGATCTTCAAGCCTTGCAGCAAATCGGGCTCGCTCGATGAACGTAAGATCGGTACGCCCGCTATTCTCTTGGCCCTGCGCGATAACCAACTGCTCGTCGGTAAGCGAGCGTACGACAGCCCGCACCTTGATGCCGAGGTCTCGGGCGGCTCGCAGGCGTCGGTGGCCAAAGGCCACCTCATAGCGCTCCGTATCGCTAGGCTTTGGCCGAACCAGAATCGGGACGTTTTGGCCGTGCTCTCGAATCAGCTCGCGGAAGGCCGCGTTCTGCTCCTCGGTAGCTTCCATGCGGTCGGGAACGAAGGAATTGTCGATGAGCGCTGGGTCGAGTTCGACAATCACCTGGCCTTCAATGAGTTTCTGCTCAATCTCTTCGGCGCGCTTAACCTTCTCTGAGATGCCGCCGAGCGATTGCGATATTGCGCCAAGCGCACTCGATTGCTTGATCGGGCGATCCAATCCCAACAGTGGTCGAACGCGATTGGCCGACGGAGCGGGTGCGACGTCCTGGGCCGGAGTATCCGCTGTCGTTGGAAGATCGAAGCTGATCTTGCGCGCCATGGCTAGTTCCTCTTCCACACCTGCTTGATGAGGCCTTCGATTTCTCCGTTCACAAGATCCAGGGCTTCTATGGCCCGGTCGTAAGTGCCGCGCGTAAACTGCTGTCGCTCGACCTCGTAGAGGGTCTGCTTGGTGAGCCCAGCGTCCGCGATCGCGGTGCTCTTGACCATGGGGTGGGTCAGTACGCGCGAACCGAAGATGGAGCGCATGAGGCCGACCATCGTCGTTTGCGGGCCATCGCTTGGCTCGTAACGTGTTACGAGATAGCGCATCCAATCGTATTGAGTGGCGCCGCCGGCGTTGGCCACGACGTCGAGGAGGCTTCCGGTCATGTTGAGGAATTGAGACATCGACATTACGTCGAGCATCTGAGGATGAACGGTAATCAAGACAGCGGTCGCGGCGCAGAGCGCTGAGAGCGTGAGAAAGCCGAGTTGCGGAGGGCAATCGATCACCACGACGTCGTAGACGTCGCTGACCTGGGCAAGCGCTTCGCCGATTCTGGCGAAAAACATTGAGTCGTTGCTTTGACGCGTCAGCAAGGCCTTTGGGGTCTCGTGCTCGAACTCCATAAGTTCGAGTTGACCTGGGACAATGTGCAGGTTGGGAATGTACGTCGCGCGCACGATCTCGGGCATTTCGCGACGGGCAGAATCGTAGCGGATTGCGCCGTAGATCGTTTCATTTTCGCCAACGTCGAGTTCCGGTTGGTGTCCAAACAGGGTTGAAAGGCTCGCTTGCGGGTCAAGATCGATTGCCAGCACACGATAGCCCCGGAACGCGAGATACTGAGCCAGATGCGCAGCCGTTGTGGTTTTGCCGCTGCCACCCTTGAAATTCATTACCGAAATGACTTGAAGGGTCTCGGCGTCCCGCCTATGCGGGACGTACCGACGTGCCCCTTTTCCCGCGCCATCAAGATCAGTTCGCAGGGCGTCGATATCTTCGATTGAGTAACTTCGGCGGCCGTTCGCGGGAGCCGGCGGCCCCTTCCCTTCGGACACCAATTGGCGAAGGTAGCCCTCCGCTATGCCGATGAAGCGTGCGGCCTCCGCCGATGAGAAGCGTCTGATGGTCTTCTCGGCCGCTGGCGGGAAGTCGCGAAGCTGCTGGGCGCGAAGTCGCGACGAAAGCTCCGCCGCGTCAGCATTGATCAGCGATCGGAGATCGCGCACATTCTCGTCGAGAGGTTTCGCTGACGTGGGCATTCTTCCATCTCTGCATCTGCGGAATTTCGAGCAGTTTGCCTCAAAATGCGCTGATGTTGAGTAATGCCCGATTCTGTCGAAGCCGCAAGGATTTTTGAGTTAACGAGAAGTTAACGAGACAGACCCTCACCGGGCCAAATCCCGATCATAAGGGCGCGAATCGCTGCAAATGGGATCGTCAGTTGTACGCTGACAACTTAACGATCGTAAAGCGGGAGTATTGTCATGCTCTCGGCGCACCGCCCCCAGCCGTGGGCCGGGCCTCGCGGAGCGGTAAGAGAGTTGTACGCGGACAACTTAGCGACGGCTAAACTCCCAGGCGCGCCGCCCTGCCCCGCGCGCGCTCTGCTTCATTGTAATAGCTTGCCGCCTGTTGGACGGAGCGATGCTGCGACTGCTGCATCGCCTCCGGCAGCGCGATGCCTTGCCGTGCGGCCTCGGTCAGATACCCTGCGCGTAAGCCGTGCGCTGCGAACTCCTTGGGATTGAGACCAGCCATCGCACAGCGCCGCTTGACGATCAGGTTGATCGACTGTGGCGTGAGCGCCCGCTCCTCAACGGCCTCCCAGCGGTCAATGGCGCGGAAGATCGGACCTTTCTTAATGTCGGCTCGCTCTAGCCATTCCCGCAGCGCGTCGACGGGTGGGCCGATCAACAGCACCCTGCCCTCGTCGTTGGCGTCGGCCGTCTTGGTGCGACCGAGCTGAATCGCCAGGCACGGCAGGGTTGGCGACTTTGGATCGCGGGGATTAAGCGGAACGGCCGGCTCGTCGATGAGCTGCTCGACCCGCAGCCGCGCCACTTCGCTACGCCGCCGCCCGCCGGAGGCGAAAGCCAGCAGCAGGACGGCAACGTCGCGCGTGTCGGCGAGCCGGTCGGTCGTGCACGTCGCAACCAGCCGGTCGAGGACGTCCCGCGTCACGGCGCGCTTGCTCTTGCGGCGGCGCGGCCGCGGCGAGGCCCGCACGGCGAGGCGCACAGCCGACCGCAAGGCTGGAGAGCCGAACGGTCCCTCGATGCCCTTCCAGCGGTGCAGCGTGCCCCAGCTCGCCATGCGCCGCTTCACGGTGCTCGGCGCATGCGGGCCGGTGCTTCGTAACAGCCCCTCCCCGCGCAGCGCCTCGGCGACCGCCGCCGGCATCCCATGCCGGGGGTCGGTTTCGCGCTGCGCCGGATCCCACAGATGGTGCGCGACGAACTTCAGCGCCAACGCTTCCGTCGACGGCCACGGCAGAGGCTCGCCGGTCGCGACCACCGCCCAGCCCTCAAGGTAGGCCAGGTCGGAGGCGAGCGCCCGCAGACTGTTCTCGCCCATGCCCTCGCGCGCGAGGTGCTTGAGTGTCGCGACGTCGTCGTCGGTGAGGAGCTGCGCGAGGCGGTCGCGCCGGTCCATCGGTAGGATGGCCGAGAGCATGTCGAGATCCAGGGCCCGCCGGGATTCGGCGTCGAGGGATCGGCCTTTGACGATGTCGTCCATGGTGCGCCTCAGAAGCCGTAGGTCCGCTCGGCCCAGCGCAGCAGCACCGCCGCGTCAGGGTCGGGCAGGCGCACGCGCTGCGCCTTGAGGCCGTCCGCGATCGCAAGGCCAACGTCGGGCTCCACCCAGTGGCCGTGGGTCATCAGAAAGAACCAGCCAAAGGGCAGACCGACCTCGCTGTCGACCGCCTCGATCCGGTCCATCAACTGGTGAACCGACGTCTCTGGCGTCATCAGCAGGCGCTCTTTCGGCATCCTTAGCGGCCTCGGGATGAAGCCGACCTCGCGCTCCCCTTTGTGGGTGTAGTCGCGAACGTCGAGCGCCCAGTGCGCGAAGACGCGCTGCGTCCGGGCGCTCGAGTCATCCCAGTCTCGGAAGAAGCGCAGCTCGCGCGGCACGAACTCGAAGTAGTCCGGCACCAGGTCGAGAAAGGGGGTCTCGCGCGTGGCCCCGTGCGGCCCGGTCTCGCGGATGACTCGTCGTTCCATCTCGGGCCGCTTCGCCTCGCGCTTCTCGCGCTCGATGCGGCCGCAGCGGTCGAGGAAGCTGCGGACGTGGACGAAGGCGCCGCCGGCGCGGTCCAGCAGGCGATAGACCGGACCGGCAAGACGGTCTGTCTCGGGCAGGGGATCCCGGCGCGGCCAGCTCGGATCGAGCAACTCCTGCTCTCCCCAGGGTCGATAGTCCGGGTTGACGATCGGCCCGGCGCGCCACTCAACCTCGCGGCCGAGCGCGATCTGGATGTAGTCGGCCGGGGCGGGGCCGGTCGGCGCGAAGACGAAGGCGCTGTTGCCACGCCACTCCGTGATCTGAAGGTCGGCGTCTTTCAGGCGCGCCCAGACTGCTTTGACGTCGCCGCTGTCTTTGGCAAGCTCGGCCATCATCCACGGCCGCAGTTCGCCGATTCGTGTCCCGTCCTGTCGGATCACCGAGCGGGTATCGCGCCAGTAGTCGTCGTCGACCTGGGCGAGGCGGAAGTCGAAGCCCGGGAAGGCCGCGGCAAGGGCAGGGATGAGGTCGGTGCCGGATCGAGCCTGGCCAAGACGGCCTGCAGGGAGGCTACGTCGGGTAGGCGAACCGGAGAAGGGGTCATGGCGCGGCCTCTTGCGGGATTGGCGGGATTTCCGTATATTCCGGAATAAAGGAGAACCGATCATGGCTTCCACCGTGACCGCCGCCGAGGTCTCCAAGAACTTCGGCGCCTACCAGGACGCCGCCGTACGCGAGCCGGTGGTGATCACCAAGAACGGCCGCCCGCGCACCGTGCTCATGGCCTACGAGGATTTCGTGCGGCTGTCGAAGCGCGACCGCCGCGTCCAGCGCACCGTCGACCTGACCGACGAGGACATCGCGGCGATCGAAGCGGCGGAGATGTCGCCGGGCTACGAGCATCTCAACGCTGAGCTCGACGAGAAAAATGCTGCCGACTGAGGTCAAGGTCGGCTGGATTTTTCGCTACGCGTACCTGTGGGACTGGCAGCACCGCGAAGGCCGGGAGGAGGGCGACAAGGACCGGCCCTGCCTGGTGCTGGCCATCGTCATGACGACGGAGGCAGGCGAACCGGTCGTGCGCGTGCTGCCGATCACCCACACGCCGCCGGCCGACCCGGCCGACGCGATCGAGATCCCGGCCGAGGTGAAGAGCCGGCTGCGGCTCGACGCCGAGCGCTCGTGGATCGTGCTGACCGAGAGCAACCGCTTCACCTGGCCGGGGCCGGACCTGCGCAACATCGACACCGAGAGCGGCTACTACGGCGCGCTGACGCCGGGCCTGTTCGCCGAGGTCAAGCGCCGCTTCGTGGCGATCGCCCGCGGCGAGGTCGCGACCAGCGCGCCGCACCGGAGCGTGCCGCGGACCGAGTGACGGCCGCCGGCGGCGGCCGAGGGCGTCCGGAGGAGGGCAGGGGGCTGGCAGGGCTACGTCCTCTCGTCGATCTGAGCGCCGGCGGGCCTGAATTTCCGGGCTGAGGGCGGCCAGAATCGCTGATTTGCGATTCCGTGTCCATCACTATCGATAATGACTGGTTATCGATAGTGAGAAGGCTGGGCAGAAAGGCATCGATATGACGGAAGCGAACGCCGTGATAGCTTCCGTTTGACCGATTCCAGTTAAGGTTATCAAGACGTTGCATTTTGACTACCAGATCCCTGATCCGCTGCCCTGGATGCAGATCGCCGGGCCGTTGGCCGCCGCCGAAGATGCTGTAGCTAGGCTCGACGAGCGCCTGGCGAAAAGCCCGATCCGCGCCGGCTGGATCGCCCGCACCCACTTCGCCGACGCCTGCGCCAGTCTGTGGCTCGAAGGCGAGCTCGTCCACCTCGACGATCTCGTTCTCCACGATGCCGGCATGGACGTCCGCCCCCCGACCCACGAACTCACCCGCGCGCACGCCGTGCTGCGCTCGCGCCGGCGCATCGCCGAGGCGAAGCCCGACTGGGCGCTGTCGGCGGCCGGCCTCGCCGGGCTGCGGGGCAGGGGAGAGCAGGGCGACCGGCAGGCGGAACGCGGCAACCGGAATGAGGAAGAGGGTGAGGCGCCCGGTCCGGAGGACGAAGACAGCGACGCCGATACAGGCGAGGCGTTTCGCGTGGCCCCAACCGACGACCGACTGGCCGACGTATTCGCGGCTGTGGACGCCGCGATCGCCCAGGCCGATCGCGCGCTGGCGGGCGAAAACAATGGTCGGCGCCAGCCGCAGCCCGAGCGGGATCCGCTGGTCTACGATCTCGACTGGGACGAGGACGAACGTCTCGACGCCTGGCGCGCGGTCGTCGACCAGACACGCAACCTGCCGCCGGCGCTGGCGGCGGCGATCGCCGCCGACGCGTGGCGCGCGCTCGAACCGCTGCAGCACTCGCCATGGCTCGGCCGGCTCCTCGCCGCTGCGCTCCTGCGGGCGCGCGGCAAGGCGCGCTCGCACCTGCCGTGCCTCCATGACGGCCTCAAAGCCATCCCGCGCGAGCGGCGGCGGCCGCCCGAAGCGGCCTCCCGCCTCGCCGTGCAGCTTGAGGCGATCGCAGCCGCGGCCGAGGCCGGACTTAAGGACCACGACCGCTGGCTGACCGCCCGCACCCTCTTGGCCCGCAAGCTCGATGGCCGCCGTTCCACCTCCCGGCTGCCCGCGCTGCTCGATTACGTCCTGACACGGCCGGTCGTGTCGGCCGGGATGATCGCAGAGGAATTGAAGGTCACGCCGCGGGCCGCCCAGGACATGGTCGCGGAGCTCGGCCTGCGCGAGGCGACCGGCAGGGGACGATATCGGGCGTGGGGGATACTTTGAAGAACTACACGCGACAAAGTCTGCGGCGGTAGAGTGTGATTCGAAATGTCATTGCTCGCCGCCACCCAAATCCCAAAACCCGCTGACGAACAGGCGTTCGAGCGCGCCTCCATCGTGCTTTGGCGCGGCCTCCTTGGTGACCCGAACGTCCAGCGCAACGGTCGTCGCGGTCAGCGCCAGAACGGCGTTGACCTGTTCGGGGTGCGAAACGGCGATCCTGCCCATCACGTCGGAATTCAATGCAAGTTGAAGAGCGACGGCCACGCGCTGACCGCGGACGAAGTCCGCGACGAGGTCCGTAAGGCGCTGACGTTCAGGCCGGATCTCCGGGAATACTTCATCATCACGACCTCCCCTGATGACGTTGCGCTTCAGGAATTGGTGCGCGAACTCGCGCTTGAGCAGAAGGCCAAAGGCCGCGCCATCCTGATCTACGTCTGGGGCTGGAACACGCTCGAGGAGCGGATCAGCGAAAACGCAGAGGCGCGCAAGCAGTTCGATCCGGACTATGGCGCGTTCAGCGAACGCATTCTCGAGGAGGTCGGAAAGGTCGTAGTCGTCCAGGAAGAGACGAAGGCTACCTTCGAGACCGGTTTGTCCCGTCTCGACGCCCGATTTGCGAGGCTGGAAAGCATTCACCTTGCGCCGGGCGATTCGACAAGCGGCACGAGCGCGCTCGAAGCGCAACTCGACGCAGAGATCAGCGAATATCGCGATCTTGCTAACGCTGGCAAACCACGCACGGCGTTGCCACTGCTGGAACGCCTGCTCGCGCGCGTGGACCACACCGCGTCCGGCCGCATCAAGTTTCGGATCAAGGCTAACATCGGCTCGTGCGTGTTGGCCCTGGGCGACGACGAGAAAGCAGCGCAGCTTCTGTCCGATGCATACGACCATGCCCCGACGGAGCCGAAGGCGGTCGCCAACAAGGCGTTTTCGCTTCTGCTGCAAGGCCGGTGGCAGGAGATGTTGGCGTTCGGGCAAAGCGCATTGGATGCCGATCCCACCAACGAAGGCGTCGCCGGCTACCTCGTCCAAGCCGCGCGCTTCGATCCCTCCATTGGTGATCCGATTGACCTCATTCCGCCCCAGTTGAGGGGAACAGCCGCGGTCGCGGTCGGTCGGGTCGACGCGCTCCGCCACAGGGGGATGATGCCGGCGTGGTGGGAGGCCGCGCGGCAGGCTCTCGCCGCGCATCCGGATGATCGCCATGCGCGGCTGTTTGCGGCTGACGCGGATCTCGATGAGATTTTGCGTGACGAGAAGGTGCAGCGCGGCCATCTGCTGACGCTTGAGCAGCGAGCAAGGGTCACCGCAGCAACCGGCATCTTACGCGGCGAGTGGGATCGGGCTCGCTCCTCTGAAGGCGCCGTGCGGCCAGAAGACGCCGCTGTCTGCAGCAATCTCGTTGTGGCGTACATCGCTCTTGATGATCTTCCCGCTGCTCTTGAAGCCGCCCGGCAGGGTCTTGCCGCGGCACCGCAGGACGTGGAGCTTGCGAAGCGTGCCGCATTGGCGGCCGTCGAGGGGAACGATGACGACCTCACGCGCGATCTCCTTGGGCGCCTGCCTGCCGGACCTGACGCGACCATTCTCGGTTTTCGCTACCACGCGGCGCGCGGCCACTGGAGCGAGGTCGCACGGATAGGTCGTGACCAGAGCGACTCCATTCCCGATGTGGAGCGTAGACTTGTTGTGACCGCCTGCCGACTGGCAGAGCTGAAGATTCAGCGGCCGGCCGACCTCGAAGCAGAGATCACGGCGATCGCCGAAGAGGCCGCCGACGACGCCCGCGCCAGCATCGTCGTCGCCGACTTTGCGCAGATGGAGGACCTAGAGGCCGTCGCTGAGACTGCTTTTCGCTCGGCTCTGCAGTTGATTTCCAAGGACAGCCACATATCCGCGCGACTGATGGTTGCAATGCACGCTGTGCGCCGCGGCGACGCCGATATCGTCGCGGACCTGCTCGACGGGCATGTTGCGGAAGATCACGACAACGACGCACTCCGCTCGCTCGCCAGGGCTTTCGTCAATGACAGTCCGATCCGGCAGCGAGCGATCCGCTTCTTTGAAAGGCTTCCACCCACGATCAAGAGCCTTGAGTTCTATCTGCATGCAGAGGGCCTGCTGCACTACAACAGGGGTGCGCTGAAGGACGCGGAAAGGTGCCTTCGCCAAGCGATTGAGCTCAGTACAGATCTGACGAACTACCTGACGCTTTTCTCTACGCTCCGGCGACAGGATCGCCGCGGCGAGATCACGCCCCTTCTCAAAGCGATCGATCTTTCTAGTGTAAAAGGAACCGCCGGTCAGAAGATGTACCTCGCGCAGGCTATGTTCGCCGAGGGTCTCCATAAGCCGGCGCTGGAGTTCGCCTACGACGTGTTGCAATTGGCAAAAAACGATGCCGAGGCCGCGCTGCGCTATTTCGGGCTGATGATGCTCGACCTTAATGGCCGCGAAACGCCGCGGCCGACGATTGTCGGGCTCGACGCCTGGGTTAGGCTGATAGGCGCCCACGGCGAGTCAACAGACTTCGTGATCGCCGATGGGCCGGACCGGCCGGCAGACGGCGTGGTGAGCCCGAAACACCAGCTTGCGGCTGCAGCGATGGGTTTGAAGGTCGGGGAGGACTTCACCATCAAGGCCGCGTTCGGAACGGACGCGGTCTGGTGCGTGGCGGAGATAAAGCACAAGTATCTGCATGCCCTCCACGACGTCATGGGAAATTTTCAAACGCGATTCCCCGACGCGAAGGGCTTTTACACACTGAAAATGAAAGAGGGCGACGTTCAACCCGCCCTCAATGAGATCAAGAGGGTCTCCGAGAGCAATCGAAAGCTCGCAGATCTCTATCTGCTGCAACACTTGCCGATGGGGATGGTGGCGACACGCCTTGGAGGTGACGCAATCAGCTTCGCCGACTATGTCCGATCGCTCGACCACGATATCGATACCTGCGTCGGAACGGCACAGGAACGAGACGCTGCTCAAGAAGTAATCGCGCAGCACCGTGCGGCCGGCGTCGTCTTGGATACGTATACGGCTTGGACAGTCGCGACCATAGACGCATTCGACGTGCTGCTCGCGGTCTTCGGGAAGATAGTGATTCCGCGGTCCTGCATAGATGAGCTTCGGGCGCTCCGCGACAATAACGAATTCGGCGGCCAGGGCAGATCGATGACGATCGCCTGGCACGACGGACAGTTCATTCGGCAAGAGCATAGCCACGAAGAGACAGAAACGCGGCGAGGCTTCATCTCCGCCCAGATTGACAAGATCGAGAAGCATTGCGAGACGGTACCCGGAGCAGCCCCCGATACACGGTCCGAACTCGCCTCGATGCTGACCGAGACGTTCGGAACGGATGTACTCGACGAGGCGTATGCCGCACTCGAAGGATACGTCCTCGTATCGGAGGACATGTATTATCGACAGGCAGCCACAGCCGCGCTCGGGAGTGGCGTCAAGACTATTTGGCTCCAGCCGATTTTCGCCTTCGCGCGGAAGGCGGACTTGATTGATGCGAAGCGCCAAGCCGAGATTACGGTCAAGCTGGCGTGGCGTCGCCATGGCCACCTGTCTCTCGACGCCGAAACGTTGTTGAGCGTGCTGCAAGCCGACACCAGCGCGGACCTGGCTGACTACCGGACAACGAGCGCCTTCATCGGTACTCGCAACGCTGACCTCATGTCGCATCTCTCAGTGTCGCTCGCGGTCCTGCGACGTATCTGGGCGAACGGCGGCGCCGCCGAGATGAAAACCCTGCGGGCGACCGGCATACTGCTCGAGCGGCTGACGCGCTTTAGGAATAGCGATTGGGCTTTAGTGCTTGCGCTCGTCGAAGATCAATCGTCGGGAGACCTGCGCGAATACATCAGCCAATGGGTGACGGGTCATTTCTTGGGTCTGGACAACTTGCGGCGGGCCGAGCGCGAGCTTGTGGCGATGCGTGCGGCAAATCAGTCTCAAGCGCGTCCGCAAAGAAGGGCGAGGGGGCAGACGAAGCCGGCTCCAGGCCCGGAACGCCAATAGGAGTAGAGCGCTGGGCATTAGAGGCGAGATGTGGATAGAAACAGAGGTTGTGGAGGGCCCGTTGGCGCTGCGAATGCGGCGACTCGATGCCGCTCGCGCGGGTGCCACCGGCCGCCAGATCCTGACGCTCCCTCTTCTCGCCGCGAGGCTTGCTGGGGGATTTATCGCGCCGGCGACGCAAGAAATCCTATATCCGGCCATAAGGCAGGCGCTCGAGGCGGGCGGATACGAGGACATCGATAAGGTTTGTCAGCTGCCGGGGATGCCGGCAGCTGTGCTATCCGCGCTTCGAGACTGGTGGGACATGGAGGTCCCAGCCTCGTTGCCCGACAATGCGCGTCTCAGAGACTTCACCTTGCTCGAGCACCGCGTGCGAGGCGCGCTGCCGTCCGGAATGCTGTCACCACCCGATCTGGTAAAAGCGGCCCAGGAGCGCCTCCACTTCGCGCCAAGGTTGGTCGGCGCGGTCATCATCCAAGGCGTTCCCGACGTCAAACCCGTGTGGCGTCCGCTCATTGCGGCGCTCGGCGAGGTCGTGCCGGTGCGATGGATTGCATCGCAACACAGCCGACGGTCCTGGTTCAGTGGTGAGATCGAGACCTGCGCCCCAGGAGCAGCTTCGCTCGTCTCCACCGATCTCTGTGCCGACCCACGAAGCGAAGTGCGGGAAGCACTACGCTGGGCACGCATGCTGGTGACGACCGAAAAAGTCCCTCCCGATAAGATTGTCATCTCAGCCGCTTCGCCCGCGGCCTGGGACGATGCATTTCTGGTTCTCTCGCGCGAGGCGGGGCTCCCCGTGCATTTCACACACGGTATCCCGGCCCTCGCGACCCGCGAAGGGCAGGCCTGTGCTGCCCTCGCGGACATCCTCTTACGTGGGCTGTCGCAAGAGCGCGTGAGACTTCTGTTTGCCCGTCTTCCGCGTAACCCAGCCAAACAGAACCTGCCCGGCGACTGGGCCAAAGGCTTGCGGCGGAGCGCGGCGCTGACAAGCCCAGGGCTTTGGCGGCATGCGCTCGAGCAGGCGCGCGGCGAACGCGCAGATGGCGACCTTGCCGAACGCGCCTTGTTGCCGGTTCTTGAGGAATTGGCCTGCGGCATTGCATCAGCAGACGTGGTCGGACGCCGTCTCCTGAAGGGACCGGCACTTACCTTGTGGCGGGATGCTTTGCGCATGGCTCCGCCGCAAGCCATCGAGCTCTCCTTGCAGGCCCTGCGCGTTGCCGATGGACGCGAGCCAGGAAATTCGATCGCGTGGGGACCTGCCCGTCACGTCGCGGCGGCACCACGCGCTCATGTTCGCCTCATTGGGCTCGGCGCGAACGCGTGGCCAAGACGGTCGAGCGAAAATGCATTGCTACCGCAGCATCTTCTCGGACACCTCCGACTTCCGTCTGCGGAAGCAACCGAAGGCGACCAGGTGATGCATGACATCATCATCGACCAATCGCAGAATTACACTTTGTCGCGCGCTTACAGAAGTGCGACGGGCTCTCTGCAGGCCTCGAGTATATTGTGGCCGAAGGATCGCGACCGGGTTGTGGGGCGCAGCGCGATCCCTGCACACGCCTTCAGCGAGAGCGATCGTCTCTACGCGCGCCCCGCTGACGCCGGTAAAGACCCGCAGGTGCGCGCAAGTCGTGCCTGCTGGCACGCATGGTGGGACGGCGAGCAGCACACTGCACACGACGGGCGGGTCCGCCCCGACCACCCGCTTATCGTCGAGGCCCTCACCGAAGTTCAATCCACGACCTCGCTCCACCGGCTTCTCTGCGATCCGCTGGGGTTCGTCTGGGAATACGCGCTTCACTGGCGCGCGCCGAACCTCGACCCGCAGCCGCTTGCGCTCGATCATCGCGCGTTTGGCGAACTTGTTCACGCGCTCATCGCAGGCGTGCTGCGGGGCGGCGTCCCCCGCACCGGCGACGAGATTGGGATCGCCCTGGATCGAGAGGCGGAGCTCCTGACCGGAACTTGGCCGATCATTAGGGCCGTTCCACCGGGCCTTCTTTGGAGTCATACAATCGCGATGGCCCGCGAGCGCGCGTTGCGAGGGCTCACAGACGCTCTCGGCGAAGATCGCGGCGCGGCCTGGACAGAGCTTTCCTTCGGCGAACCTCGGAACGAGCCTCATCCATGGATGACACTTGCGCCCGTCGCCATCGGACAAACCGGTGTTTCCTTCCGGGGGCGGATTGATCGCCTCGACGAAGATGCGGCGCGCGGCGCAGCGGTCATCACTGACTATAAGGTTGGAGCAGCGCCTGAGCGAAAAAAGCCAGTGGTGTTCGATCGCGGTGCTGAACTGCAGCGGGTCTTCTACGCGCTTGCGGTGCGGTCCCTTCTTCCTGATGCTCGAAAAGTGAGTTCGCAGCTGACCTACCTTGAACGCGACCCTGCGCGCACGCTCAGATTGATGAACGAAGAGCTTGAAAACGCCATCGACCACGCCGTCGCATTCACCGCGGCAGGTGTGCACCTACAACGCAGCGGCCAGATCGCCCCCGGGCCAGCGCCGGTGTTCTTCGATCCGCTTTCGATTGCTCTGCCGGCGGACGTGGATACGTACCGTCGTGTGAAGCGCCGTCTGTTTGCCCAGGCGAACGCAGCGCTCGACAAGCTCTGGAGCAGCCCGTGAATGTGCCCGATCTCGACGCCCGCAGGCGCGTACTCACTGATTTCGAATCCAACATGCTGGTCGAGGCCGCCGCGGGCACCGGCAAGACGTCGTTGATGGCCGGACGCGTAGCGATGATGGTCGCAAACGGGATTGAACCTTCAAGGATTGCCGCGATCACCTTCACCGAGCCTGCGGCGAGCGAGCTTGAGGCGCGGATACGCTGGACCATCGACGAGCTCCGCAATGGACGGCTGCCGCCCGCCCTCTCCGGGATTGTCTCGCTGCCCTTGGACAAAGCTGCAAGCGCACATCTCGACACGGCAGCGCCACGCATCGGAGAGATCACGGCAACGACGATCCATGGCTTTTGCCAAGGCATCCTTCGTTCGCATGGGATTGACGCCGGCCTCGACCCCGGTTCGCGCGTGATCGATGAGACCATTGCCGATGCCCTCTTTGATGAAGTGCTTGCGGTTTGGCTGAAGGAGATGCTGGGGCGCGGCGACCAACAGGACGGTCCGGTTGCGGTTCTTGCAAAGGACGATCCACTGGGCGTGGTTGAGCGGCTCCGCGAGCTTGCAGACCTCCGCCGAAAGCATCGCAGCGCGACCGTGCCATCGCCGGATTTCTCAGCTCGGCCGGAGCGCACTTTCGACGACGCCGTCAGCACGTTTTCCCGCTGGCACGCGGCGGGACCCAGAGAGACCGGAACAGCGGATCTCATCGCAGATCTCGAGCGCCTAGTTGCATTCTTCAATGGCGATCACTCGGATGCCGGATTTTCCGCGCTCTGGCGCCTGACCAAACCGCCCCGCATCAACATGATGCGGCAGAAGAGCATCGACCTTTTGCCCTACGACAGGATGCGCGGTTGGAGGCAGGCGCTCGGCGAAGCAGACGGGCGGCGTCGCGGACAGGAAGCAGCCGAACGCTACGAAGAGGTACGAGCGGCTTACCGAACCCTGATTGGCTCCATTGCGCAAAAGTTGGTGCACGAACTGGCGGCGCATCTAACCGAGGTGACCGACGCTTACGATCGGCGCAAGCGCGAGGCCGCCGTCCTCGACTTCGATGACTTGCTGCGGCAGGCGCGCGCGCTGATTTGCGAGAATCCCGATGTTCGCGCCTGGCTCGCCGGCCGCTATGCGTGCCTGCTGGTCGATGAGTTCCAGGATACCGACCCCGTGCAGGCGGAAATCGTTTTCTGCATCGCCGCACAATCCCAGCCCGAGACTTGGAGTAGCGCCGTCTTGCGACCCGGGGCGCTGTTCCTCGTTGGCGACCCCAAACAGGCGATCTATCGCTTTCGCGGCGCTGACGTGGAGTCCTATGCACTCGCCAAGTCCGTCATTGCGAAGGCGCAGAATGGCTGCCTGCTTGCGGTCACCGCGAACTTTCGGTCCCGCCCGGAAATTATCGCGCACGTAAACCGCGTATTCCAGAACGTTCTGGAGAAAGCAGGCCAGCCGGGATTCGTACCGCTCGCGCCGACCCTCGAACTGCCGCCACTGCCTTTCGCGGCGGCCGCGAAACTGACCATCGACGTTCAGCGAGACGCGAACGCTGAGGAACAGCGCGAAGCGGAAGCGTCCGCCGTCGCCGAGCTGTGCGCGCGCCTGATCGGCGCACTGAAGATCAGCCGGCCAGACGGGACGCAGCGATACTTGCGCGCAGGCGACATCGCGCTGCTCGCGCCGACGCACACTGATCTTTGGCGCTATGAGCGTGCCCTTGAAAGCCGGCGCATCGCGGTGGCCTCTCAAGCAGGCCATGCGCTATTCCGGCGGCAGGAGCTTCAGGACGTCCTCGTACTTATTCGCGCGATCGCGGATCCATTGGATACGCTGGCCTTCGGCGCGCTCATGCGAGGTCCCGTGGTCGGGCTACGCGACGAAGACCTCCTCGATATCACGGCGGCGCTCTCTCCCGACCAGGACGGTCGCCGGCGCTTCCAGCTCCGCACGCCGTCGGACGAGGTGGTCCATCCCCTCGCCAGGGAGGTCCTGGTGAAGCTTCAGGCGCTTCATCGCCTTGCCGCAGAACTCACGCCGATGCAGCTCGTCGCCTTTGCGATCGAGCGCCTTAACTTGCGAGTGGTCATGGCCGCACGGCACGGCCAGCGGAACGCGCGTGCGCTCGCGAACCTTGACGCTATCGTCGAACTCGCCAGACCCTACAACGTGGCTGGTCTTCGCGCCTTCGCGCTCGATCTCCAACGCGGATGGCAGGGCAAGCGCCGCCATCCGGAGGGAAGGGTCGACGCATCCGAAGACTCGGTGGAGATTGTCACCATGCACAGCGCAAAGGGTCTCGAATGGCCCGTTGTCATTACGGTGAACTCATCGACCCGCTTCAAGCCCCAGGACCAGTTTGTCTATCGGCAATCCGACGACACGATCCACTGGATCGTCGGAGGCATCGAACCGCCTGCGCTCGCGGCAGCCCGCGAAGAGGAGGAGTTTAAGGAGGCACGTCAGCGCGAACGGCTCTGGTATGTCGCGACGACGCGCGCTCGCGATCTGCTGGTGATCCCGGAGCTGCCGGCCGCACCCTCACGCTCATGGTCGAGGGTCATGAATCTCGGGCAAAAGGAGCTTCCCGAAATCCAGGCTGACATCTTGCCTGATCCCGTCCCGAGCGTTCTGCAGCCCATCACCAATGATCAGACCGAGACCGTCTTCGCGGCCCAAGGGGAAACGTTGGCGGATGCTTCGCCGCCGATCATATGGGACCGACCAAGCGAACGCGATGCGGATCGCGGCGCCGAGATTGTGGACGCGTTCGTTGCCGACGACGCGCCGCATGCGCTGCCGGAGATCGATGGAGCGGGCGCGCTGCGCGGTTCGATCCTGCACAAGCTTATGGAAGAACTCCTCACTGGCGAGCTCGGATCGACCCGAGACCAAGCGGCAGCGCGCGCGGTCGAGCTGCTCGTCCAATTGGAAGCGAACGTCCGCGACGAGCGGGACGAAGGAGGACCCGACGCGCTCGAAATGGCGGAGACGGCCCTGCGCACATTGGCTCTTCCTGAACTCGCACCCTTTCTCGACCAACTTGTTCCTGAGATTCCGCTCTGGGCGGCAAATCCGCCGCACTACCTCGCCGGGCGCGCAGACGCGGCCGCGATCGAGGGGGAACGCATTGTGCTCGTCATCGACTGGAAGTCGGACGTAAATCCGACCCCGGCGGCGCACGGCGCGCACGCAGCGCAGCTGCGCGACTACCTCCGCGTCACGAATGCGCAACGGGGCGCCGTCGTCTACATGACCGCAGGCCAGGTATCCTGGATCGAACGCGCGTAGCGTCACCAGGGCGGATTCAGTATCGGTGTCGGCGTGCAGACGACCACCTGCCGTGAGCCGCGTGTCATCGCGACGTAGAGATTGCGCGCGTTGAGCGCACCGGCATTGAGGACAACCGAGATGTCGGCTTCGAGACCTTTCAGCAACAGAGTGCTTCCGACAGAACGCCTGGCAAGCGGCCGGCCAATGAGCCTGGACTGTTCCCGTATCGTGACCGCTGCATCTCGAAACGACGGGCCGCCGGCCGAGGCCGCAAGTTGCAGAGCCCGTTGCGCGGCCGCCAGCACCGCGGGGCGATAGCATCGAACGCCGCCCGCGCGATTGATCGCGGCGAGGAGATCGGCGACTCCCGCGAGCGATCGCGATGTTTCGAATCTCACGGCCGCCTGCTCGATATCGGAAAGGGCACGGCCGAGTCTTCCGGCGTTCGCTGCCGCGACCGAGCGCACGAGGTCGTCGGCGGAAAAGGCGCTCATCAAATTCTCCGCGAAAGCGGCTACGACGGAGAGCGCGTCCGGTCTGGCGAGGTCGAGGGCGGCGCCGAAATCAGTTAGATCGCGCAGGTCAACGGCCTCGACCGTAACCGCTCCCTCGACTTGCCGGGCGAAGCGGCGCTGCCCGCGAGGGTCCGTGCTGTCGCCGATGATCAAGACCTTTGTCTCGCCAGGCGCGTGCACAGCGGCGGCGGCTTGTCGCAGCGCATCATCCCGCCGGCCATCGAGCTGAACCCAGTCGACGCCGCTGGGTGCGGTCCGAAGGTCGATCGGCCTGCCCGCCGCTAGGTCGGGCCGTATGGCCAGCAACCATTTCCCCAGATTGTGCGCCCCCGCGTTGATCCACCGCCACGGCGTCGCGAGTTCTCCCGCAATCGGAAAAAACGACACGACGTCCTCTTCCCAATCCGCCAACGGATCACCGCCGAAGCCAAATATCGACTGAAAGGGATCTCCGACGATGGCGGTCTGTAGGCTTTGCGCCAGCCAGGTCACGAGGGAGTGCTGGCGGATCGAACAATCTTGGTACTCGTCGACGAACAGGTGCGCGAAGCTCGCTGCGAGGACGTCGTTCAGATGTCCGGCGGCGACCAGCCGTGCTGCTGTGTCGCGGATCGCTTCGTAGTTGGGCCGTGCGCCTGTGATGATACGGGGATCGTGTCCCGCGCGTTGCGGAAACGTCGAGATCAGGCGGATCGCGAAACCGTCAAGTGTCGTGGCGCGGTAAGCACTCGGCTTCACGCCAGCTCTCTCGAGGCGGCCGCGGAGCGCCGCTACTCCCGCGTTGGTGTGCGTCAGAACCAAGATCGGCTTCGGCCCGGCGTGCCGTGCGAGAGCGTCGGTGATGAGCTGGGTCTTCCCGCAGCCGGCCGGCGCGATCACCAGCCCGCGGTTGATGGAGCGCAAGTCGATCTCAGCGGCTGCCATCTTCGACCCAGTCCAGAACGCCGTCCATGACGCTGGTGAGGCTGGCATCAGCTTTGCCGTAGGCGGGGCCGACGATGGTCCGACCCGCCGTCTCCATCGTGCTGATGGTCTTCAGCCATCCAAAGCGCGCGGCTGCACGCCCGAGGAGAGCGCGGCTGTCGAGAGAGAGGCCGTCTATCAACGCCTCGGTTTCCAGATCGCCGAGCGTCTTCGCGCCGTTGGAGATTGCCCTGATATGCGCTTCGATCAAAGCGCGATCCTTTACCTCGATCGCAAGCTCGAGCAGTTCGCTCACAGGACCGTCCGGCAGCGCGGCGAACAGCTCCTGTTCAAGCGCCCGCCCGCCGCCCCATGCGAAGACCTTGCCGCCGCCCGCGATAAAAGCAGCTTCAGCCGCTGCTGGAGCAAGTTTGTCGCTGTCTCGCAGAATGGCCATCCGGTAGCCGAGGGACTGGAAAGCGATCGCGCGACTGAAGGTTTCATCGCCGTTGCCATTGACCAATGTCGCACCACAGGCGGACAGCGACGTCTCCCCGCTCGCGGCAAAGTGCTGGTCCAGGCCACGCATCAGACCGATTTCGCTTCCGCCCTCGCAGACCACAATCGACGACGCGAGCAGGGCATGGGCGTGGGCGCGGATCGTGCCCTGCACGTCCCCTGCATCGCTCGCGCGGGTGACCCCATGCCGACCGCCGTTACCACGAACGATGTGGAGCTGGTGCGCGCTGAGCTCGGCGACGGCGATCGGCGAGTGGCTCGTCGCAAAGACCTGCAGCGGCGGCTTCTCTTCCTTCGCGCCCAGTGCGCCGAGCAGGCGTATGATACGGTGCGGTTCGAGGCCGTATTCGAGTTCATCGATCAGAAATGTGGTGACGTTCTCCGCCGCCTTCCGCTGTAAGGCGGCGATCAGCAGGCGCGACGAACCGAGGCCAAGCGCGCGTAGCGGCACCCCTTCCTCGTCATGGAGTGAAATGGTGCCGCCTGTAAAGGTGACTGAGCCGGCATCGATCAGCGCCTGTACGGAGGCGCCCACGGGCACGCCCATGTCCCCCGCGGCCGCCTTGACTAGCTTGAGCGGCTTCTCGAGCTGCTTGAGCTCTTTTTGGTCGAAGGCGTCGCGCATCTCTCGCGCCGCCCGCATCAGCTCCTTTGATGCGTCGGTGTTGCCGTCGGTGAGTTTAGTCAACACGGAGCCTCGCCGCCACGTCAGATGCGTGTCGCCGGTGACGCCTAGCCTAGCTGGCGCGATGCGCGTGCGATCAGCCCAGTTGAGGTTGCGGGTCCGACCTGCCGCTTGCGCGCGGGGCGAGATGAGCGTCCACTCCGGCTCGAGGTCGTCCTGGACGGTGAGTTGCAGCGTTAGGGCGGTTTCAAGGCCGGCGCCGGGCTCGGGTTCCACCTGCCCGGTAGCCGCATTGAAGCCCACAAGGAAGTCGCCGTAGGAGTCGATGTTCTTCAGGGGGTCATCGAGGGCGCCGAGAGTCAGTGCTATGCGGATGGGATGACCGAAATCGAGAGCGTGGAAGTCGGCGTCGGTGAAGGAGAGGGACCTCCGTGCGCCGAGGCAAAGGTCGATGGCATCAAGGATCGTGGACTTACCGCTGTCGCCCGGGCCGATCAGGCAATTTACTCCCGCCCCGGGCAGCCAGCGAAGGGCTTTGACCGCCCGAAAGTTATCGATCTCTAGCACGCGGACCAGCGCCATACCGCTCCCCCCAGATCGTCCAAACCCCGTGTCGCTGCGGAGGGCTCGGCTGAGCTTGACTTACAATGCAAATGCATTACATGGGATGGCGTGACGATGCAAGGAGACGGCTATGGCCAAAACCGCCGAGATCCTCGAGATCCCCGCGACCATCACAGACCGCGGCCAGACGACCGTGCCCGCCGCCATCCGCAAGATGCTCGCCTTGGGGAAGCGCGACCAGGTCGTGTTTCGGGGGCTCGCCGACGGCACCGTCGTAATCGCGAAGAAGCAGTCGAGCGCCGACGACGGCGATCCGGTGATCGGCACGTTCCTCGCGTTCCTGGCCCGTGACATGGCGAGCGAGCCAGCGCGGATCCAGCCGGTGCCGAAGTCGCTGGTCGCGCGCGGCAAGGGCCTGGTCAAGGGCGTCGAGGTCGATGTCGACGCGGCGCTCCCGGAAGACGATGCGTGAGCGACAATACCTTCGAGGTCAGCGGTTGGACGGTCTACGCCCATCCGCTATTTCTCGACCAGCTCGAGACTATGATCGCGGCGGTCGAGAAGGCGCGCAAGAAGGATCCGAAGGGATACAAGAATAAACGCGCCGCAAAGCTCCTCGCGGCTGTCTTGAAGGTCGCGTTCGACGACATCCCGAGTGACCCGACGCGTGAGGTCTATCGGCAGGGCGGCACTCTCGGCGACGAGTATAAGCACTGGTTCCGTGCGAAATTCCTGCAGCAGTTCCGCCTGTTCTTTCGCTACCATCAGTCAGCGGACGTAAAACTCATCGTTCTTGCCTGGGTCAACGATGACTCGACGTTGCGCGCTTATGAGAGCGCCAGCGACGCCTATGCCGTGTTTCGAAAAATGCTGGATCGCGGGAATCCGCCTGATAGCTGGAATGAGCTTGTTGCCACCGCATCGAACATTGACGCCAGACGTCGGCTTACGCATGCGAAGCGCCGGAAATAATGACGGCAGACGGCCTTCGGTCAGACATGCCTAATCGAGGACGCCATGGGCGAGTTTCAAAAACGGACCGTGTGACACGACGTCGACCGAGTCCCCCGACATCGGGCAACGCATCTCGTCGAACGCAAGAACTCGATCCGCTTCAGGCTCGTGTCGCGATCGACCCCTATTACGAACAAAATTGATCCGGGTTCTGCCATGGATAAGGATCTGTATGATTTGCCGCCGCAGGAGCTGAAGAACATCCCGACTGTGTGCGGCTCACTTCGCGAGGCCCTTGCCGAGCTCACCAAGGATCGTGCTTTTCTGAAGGCGGGTGGCGTTTTCAACGACGACTTCATCGACGCCTACATCGAACTCAAAATGGAGGAGGTGGTCCGCTTCGAAATGACTCCTCACCCTGTGGAATTCGAGATGTACTATTCGAGTTGATAATGAAGCGTGTCGATCGCAAACGACGTCCGGTCCGGCGTGACGCTTCGAACGATCGGAAGATATGAGGCGCGCCACGCTATGCATGTGATCCAGCTTTCCGCCACGCCGAAAGGCAATGGTTATCAGGCGACCGTGACATTTCCGGATGGCGTCTCGCTGAGCTCGGCGGAGACCTATCCCACGATCGCCGAGGCGATTGCCGCCGCGGCGCGAAAGCTGTTGGACATGCCGGATCGCTTGGAAGCGCTGGACAAGCGAACTTCAGCGAGCACGTCTTAAGACGCAAAAAAGAGGCCCCGCCTAACTGGCGGGGCCTCTGCGTCGGGAGCCCTCAGTCCCGGTTCGGCCGGGACCAGATGAGCTGGAGGCCTTCCTGGCCCTCGACCTCGATCAGGGTGGCGTAGATCGGAGCCGGGAAGCTCGGATCGTCCAGCTTGACCGAGAGGTAGTCGCGCTCCGTGTCCCGAGCGGTCTTCTGCCACGCAGCACCCAGCTCGACGGTGCCGGCGAAGATGCGGAAGTGCGGGCCCTTCTCGGAGGGGTTCTCGACGCGGGTCAGCTTGGCCTTGATATTCAGCGTCAGGGTGCGGATCGAGCCAGTGAAGCCGTTGCCGTTCGAAGTGAAGGTGCCGATGGTCGCCATTGTCGTATCCTTTCAGTTATTCGGGCCGCGCCTATCGCGACCTCGATGGCTGGCGACAGACCGGAGGCGATCGACCTGCACCCCGTAGGGGCCGTAACATCGTGGAGGGCAGCCAAGGCGCGACTTTGTTGTTCCGCGAGGAATGGCGCGCAGCGCCAGGGGAAGAAAGTCGCGACGGCTGTTGCGGGGATAAGATCGAGACGGCGCGCAGCGCCGTCGGCCTTCGGTCAGACATGCCCAATCGAGGACGAAAGGGGCGAGCTTGAGACCGAATTAGGGATACGACCGAGACCTCGCGTACCTCGTGAAACGGCGGCTCAGCGGATCGGATAAGCCAGTGCCGCACCTGTGCAAATGGCCTGAGACCGTCCGAAACCCCGCGGGGCTCCGCACCACGTTCTTCGCCCTGCCGTTCGGCACTGTTGCGTGGTTGAGCAAGCAATCGTGGACATGCGCAACCCGAAGATAAGCGAAACGCACCATCGACCAGGGCCGACAGACGCCCGATCGAGGTCGGAAATCATGCGCCGTTTCCAGAACCTCGGTTCCGAACCCGACGAGAGGCGACAGAAGCGCGGCCCGCTTGAGGCGGGCGCTCGTGAGACGCGGCTCTGTGAAGTGCGATGGCTATGCGAACGACAGCGACCTCGCGCCGCTACAAGCCACACATGCCTTCGCATTCATTTGCGAAGAGATCGAGTTGACCACGATCGGTGTCTGTCGAGAGGTCCACTTCGCTCAGCGGTACGGCCGACCGATGCAGAAATACCTCGCCTCGCACGCCGCGCATACCGGAGCGGATGAGCCGGTCGACATCGACCGCATCCGCCCATGCGTCCGGATCTTCATCGCGCATGGCGCGCCACACTGCATCGGAATGATAAGGGCATCCGATGCAGGCACTTTTCGGTGGCGTCGGATAGTCGTGTCGCCGCAGCCAATCCAGGCAATCGCGCCTGTTCATACCAAGCTCGATGAGAGGCCAGCGGTTGACGCGCCACCTCTCGAAGGAGGGCTTCATCCGGATCGTCTCGTCCATCGAAATGCCGATCCATTGCTCGACGACGGGGTCCGGCGGCGACCGTCGCCGCGTGAGGCCGACAAGCTCCCGAACTTTTTTACGGATCGGGTCAATCTTGTAGTCGCCAGTGCATTGCCGGCGGATCATGCCGATCGATGCGCAGCCACGATGATCGACTGCACGCGTATAGGCCGGGATCGACGCCCAGCGTTCGCCGGCGGCCGCCTGGACAAGATTGTCGCGAAGACTGCCAGCCGAGACGACATACACCGGGAAGGGCAGCACATTTGGCGACATCAGCCAGGCAAGATGATCGTACACCGCCTGAGGCTCCCAAGCGGTGTCGGCGAAGATGGCGCAGTCGGGCATGGGCCCGATGACGCCATGGGCCGCGAGCAGCGCCAGCGTTGTCGATTGAACGCCGGCGCCAAGGCTCAGGACGCGCAATCGGATCGGGGATGGCGAAAGGCCATCCCCCTGAGGGAAGGCGTTCTGTTGCATTATGCCGCCTCCCCGATATCGGCGGCCTTCGGCTGCAAGTCGTGGAGATAGGCGGCGGCGCGCTGCGCATGGGCCGCGGCCGAGAAGATGAACCGCTTGTCGTTCGCAAGAACGTCGAGCCAGGATGCGAGGTAGCTCGCGTGATCCGGGCGGGGTTCAAGCTCCGGCACGATGCCGAGATCGGCGCTGAGGAAGCATGCGCCGAGATCGGCGATTAATTCCTCGCGCGCCCTTTCGCTACGATCTTTATGATAACGGCTGAGATCCCTGTTCAGCCGCTGCGGCGCGCCGGCCCAATGCACACATTCGTGGCCAAGCGTGGCGTAATAGCTTGCCGCGTCCCGGAAGCTCTCGAACGGAGGCATCTGCACGACATCGAGGGCGGGGGCATAATAGGCCTTGTCGCCGCCGTGCCGGACGACGGCGCCGGTTTGCGCGAAGAACGAATCGGCATGCGCGATGCGCTCGATGGCGTCGTGCTTCGGCTGCTCAATGGGCGCGTAGAAGTGCTCCGGCAGACCGTCGATCTGATCGACGCAAAAGACGGTGTAAGCCTTAAGGAACGGGATGTCCCGTTCGACTTCGTCGCCATGCGCGTCGGTCTGCGTTTTCGTGAACCGGCTGGCATAGACGACAAGGCTTCCACTTTCACCCTTGCGAACATGCGCGCCGAGCTCGATGGCTTGCTTGAATGTCATCCAGATCGGGGAGCGGAAGCCGCGCGCGACAGCCTCGGACCAGAGCAACACGACATTGATGCCGGAATAGGGCTGGCCGTTATGGCGCAAAGGACGCGTGATGCGGCCGGCAACGTTCGACGCGCTCCAAGGTCTCACCCAGGGACGGACACCGCGTTCGAGGTCGGCGACGATTCGATCAGTGATGCGCGCGTAGATGTCGGCGCGCGGGTTTGTTTCTTTCCTGCTCATTTTCAGGACCTCCGTTTCGGAGGCCGCGCCTGTCGCGGCCCCTCACGGGGGCCGTTGCGGCGGCGCCAGGCGCACGCGCACCCGATAGGGCCGCAGCGCAGCGGAGGACGGCGAAGCCGTTGCGCGTGCGCCGTATCCGCCGCAGGACCTCGGACCGGGAGGGGCCGCGACAGGCGCGATGCGTAGCTCATTTCTTGATTTCGCCGGCGACACGAAAAAAGGGCCGGTCACAAGACCGGCCCTGGACGTTTCGATGTGAGAAGGCGGGGCCGAAGCCCCGCCCTGACGGCTAGTCGAAAGCCGTCATCTGGGCTGCAGCGGCCTTCTTGGAGACGGTTTCACCGGCGTGTTCGGCCTGCCGCTCGAAAGGCTTCCAGGCCTCGCCGATGACCTGCTCGTAGGCGGCGACGGCGCCTTCGGCCGCCATGCGGAGAGCGTGGGCCTGCAGGCCCATGTCGGCTGCGAACTCGCGCTTGCGCTGTGCCTGGCTGTCGAATCCAACCGGACCGTCGAGGTCTTCGTCGCGCATGTCGTTGGCGAGCTTAGCGGTGGCCTCGCGCGCCTCGGTCACGGCGCGGGAGTAGAACTGGCCGGCGCCGTGGGCCGAACCGACATAGGAGCCGACGATGCGCTGCAGATGGATTTCCATCGCGCGGTCGCTGAGCCCGTCCTTGAGGGCGTCGGCGGTCTCGACGACGAGTCGCTCGTGCAGGCTACGAATGCCGTCGCTGTCGAGGATCGCAAGGCCGAAGCTCTCGGAGATCCGCAGCGCCTGGGCGGAGTCTGGGCAGGCGAGGTGGACCATTTCGAGGGTCGTGCTGCGGCGGAGCGGGATGACACGGGCAGAGGTGCGAGGGGAACGGGCAGTCTTGGTCATGATGAGATCCTTTCTCGGTTTCGCCTTTGGAAGCAATTGGGCCCTTGGCCGTCGCTCCCTCGGGTGCGGTCGACCAGAACCGGCTTCAGCGGGCCGCTTCAGGGGGCGGTGGCTGCCAAGGCGAGCATGGGCGGGTTGCAGACGAGCGGGCCTTTTGGCCTGCGAAGGACGCGGCCCCCCATGACGAGACGGCGGCCGCCGATCGCTTGCGACTTGCCCTTGAAGCGGACCGCGGCCGGTTCAGACCGCAGCACAAACCGAGGGAGTGGCGGCCAAGGGTCTGACAGCCGCTGAAAGCGTGAGAGGTCGTGTCAGACTGACATTTCCTCCATCGCGCGCCACGCATTCCTCGCACGCAGCTTGCACTTCGCTCGGCGCCGGTCCCTGCTTCTCACCGCCACGCGGTGGAAACGCCGTGCCGCGACCGAAACTCGGCGATCGCTCTTTCCTGCCGATCGAGCTTGCGCGTGAGAGCGTCGATCTCGGCGCGACGGGCCAGTGTGAGCTCCGAGACATGCTCCTGAAACAGCCGCTCATCGGTGCTTGTCCAGGTCGATGCGCCCCGGCCATGTTGCCGGCGTTTCGCCCGATCGGTGATCGTCAGCCGTTCGGCCCGAGCTGCGATCTGCCGCTCGATGATGCCGAGATGGCGCTGTGTCTCGGTTTGAGCGATTTCCATGCGCGAGAGCAGCATGCGTCGCTGCGGAGGCTCGATCATCGCACCGTCCCCGTGGGCCATAATGGGAAGGGCGACTCGTCCGGCATGTAGTCATCCGGGAGGGAGACGGCCGCGATGGACGATGCGATGTCGTCGCCCGCGATCACCCAATCGATCAGCGCCGAATTGGCGCCAGCGTGCTTGCGCATATCCGGCGTCAGAATGCCGTTGAGCGCGTCAGCAATGGCGTTCTCCGGACCATGATGCGCCTGCACGAGGAGATTCACGGCGACAAGGTAGGCTTTCATGACCGAATCTCCTTTCTGTCGGCGTCGGTCGGGTAGGGTTTCGGCGCGTGGATGGAGAGACGCACGGCGCGTCTCCAAGCATCCGAACCCGTGAAATGCCGTCTGAGCCGGGGATGCCAGACGACGAGGATCGGGGTATCGCCGTCCTCGTCAGAGGCCGTGCGCCAGCCGAAGGCTTTGGCGATGAGGCGCCAGGGCATGGGTCACCTCCATCCGACGAAGTTGGAGGGACCGGCGTAGAGCTGATGGCGCGCCGCATTGATCACGAAGCCGAAGCGGCCGACGTGGTATTCGTCGGACGGGACGAGATAGCGCCGTTGTTCGGCCGCCCCGCGATCGCCACCGAGCGTGGCGACGCATTCCGTCATGCCGGGATGGTGATCGGAGCGGATGGCCGAGATCACGATCCAGTCGGAGGCGTGGTCTCGCTCGAAGGTGCGGCGATCCTTCTCGTGAGACTCGCCGGGTAGAAGTTGGCGCCCGTGAATCGCCTCCCACGCGTCGGGATACCAGTCGCGGATAGTTTGATCCGCGCAGCGCCTCTCGTAGTCCGTGAACAATTCCGGGAGCGCCTGCGCGACAGCCGCCCAGGCGCAGTCTTCTTCGTACCAGCCGCCGCGCAAGCGGAGGGCAGGGTGGACCTTTGCGTTGTGCGCGGCGTCGAGATGAAAGCCGCCGTGTCCGGCGGTCGAGTGAGAGACGACGCCGTCGGCATAGACGATCGCGCATTGCGAGGCGCCCCAGGGCGTATGCGCGCCGGTGCGGATTTCCCGGCGAGCGAGGGCGGCGCGCTGGCGCTGGTGCTCGGCATTCTCGTGAATGCGGGCATGAAAGGCGGCTTCGTCCGCGAGTTCGCCGCCGTGGCCGTAGAAATCGGCCCGCGTCCATTCTTCCATCGGCCGCGACAAGAGCCAGGCCGAGGCGAGATAGTATCCGCCGTGTGCCGACGGCATCATGGCGAAGGCATTGTCGCGGACCTTCGCGACGAGAAGGCCATCGCTCGTGCGAGCAAACAGAACCCCCGCCTTGGCGGGGGTGCGATCGTTGGCCTGGTCGGAGGATTTAGGCACGGTCATGCGGCCCTCCCTTCGGCGGCGCTCGCCGTCGCATCGTCGTCAGAGACCTCGTCGAGAACGGCGTCTGCGTAGCGATGCGAAGCGAGCCACGCCTGCGCAGCCGCGCGATTTTCGGCAAGATGCAGCAGTTCGGCACCCTCGCCCGCGCGATCGAGAATACGCACTGCGCCCGGCCTCGGTCGTTCGACAACGGTGAACGTCAATGGCGAACCCACCGAAAAGGTCTTGAACACCCTGAGCACCACCACGCCGGCGCTGCCGAAATCGCCCTGGTGCAGGGTGAAACTCGCCGGTGTCGTGTGATTGCCGATCGTGTGGGCAGCAGCCTTGCGGACGAGACGCCCGAGATTGTTGCTGTTTTCCCAGGCCGCGAGCTTGTTCTTGAATCGCTGCGGGGGCCGCGGCGTGCCGTCCGAATAGCGGATGAGTGCGCCGATCGGCGCTTGGTCGAAGATCGATTGCGCGGACATGATGTCCTCCTGTCGGTGATGAAGAAACAGAACCGCC
>OFRL01000206.1_pt1 | contig 31882 bp, 32 predicted proteins | sample 1543121 | NCBI WGS metagenome assembly OFRL01 (sample SAMN07774228, study PRJEB24372) | wastewater metagenome | isolation source: Lake Maggiore Cannobio | place: Italy: Cannobio | collected 2016-01
GGGGCCGGCGGCGGAGATCGTTTGAGACTGTGGAGCTGCCGTTATTCGGCGGCTTCGGCGAAGCCCGTGGGCGTGTCGTCCTCGGCCTCTGCATCGTCGGCGCCGAGATCGGCCTCGTCCGACGGAGCGTCGAGTTCATCGTCCGGATCCGTGTCGCCGGAGAAGCGCTCGACCCACGCCGTGACCTTCTCGAGCGGCGGGGCGAACAGCGCGCTCGGATGAACGAACCGGCCGTCGGCAAAATGCTTCACGAGCTCGGCTCTGGTGTCCTTCACCCGCGGGCGAGGCAGGATCGACGTGCCGGGGCAGGCGCCCTCGAGCGCGCTACGGGACAAGCAGGACAGAAACTCCTCCGTACCCATGTTCGGCAGGAAGGCGTCCGCGCCGATCGCTTCGCCGGCGATCTGTGCGACGACGCCGCTGGCCGAGCGGTTCTCTCGGCACGAGAGGACGTCGCCGAGGACGGAACGGGCCACCTGGTGCAGGGTCTCCCGCTCGAAGGCGAGCTTGCCCTCCTGCGAGATGAGCCGAACGGCGTGTCGCTCGACCCGTGCATGGCCGTAGGGGTTGTCGGACGCGCCCGAGGCGATGCTGACGTTCTGACCGGCGAGGGCGAGAACAAGCAGAGCGAGAAGAGTATCCTCCTCGATCGGAGCGCGAGAGAACGCTTCGTGCAAGGCATCGGTGCGAATGTCGCCGATCATCTCATGCCCCTTGCGCGTTACGTCCGGCCTCGGTTTCGCCACGACGGTCGCGTCGTCGTTTCCGGCCGTGGCGCCCTTGGTCTTCTTGTCCGGCTTCGGAATCCGATAGGCGACCGTCTCGACCTTGCCGGCGCGATCGAGATACATGCCGACGTGGTCGGATTTGCCGGGCTTGCCGTAGACGCGTTCGGCCTTCGGCGGCAGTTTCGGCTGCCCCCATTCGTTGACCTCGATGATGGCGCCACGCTTCGGCAGATGGTTGGCCATCCACTCATGCTGGGCGCCAAGAAAGGCCTCGACATCCGTGGTGTAGCGGCTGTCCTCATTCGCGGGCGCGAACAGATCTTCCTGCCAGACGATGCCGTAGGCCTTGGCGAGGTCCTCGTCGAAGCTCGCGTCGCGCGCATACATGCGCGTCCGCGTCAAAGCCCGCGCGACGTCGTTCCAGGAAACGGACGGCTGGCCCTTCTTCGGCTTGTGCTTCTTCCAGACCTCCGCCTGTTCTTCGTCGGTCGCGGCAGCGATGACGCGCAACTGCTGCTCGCTCGGCATGTCGCCCCGGGCCATCTGGTCGAGCATCGCCGGCAGGACGTTCGCGAGGAGCCGCAGCTTCCGGACCTGGCGCACGGACTGGGCGAGCGCGATCGCGATCGATTCCTCCGTCCAGCCAAGCCCAACCAGCCGCTCGATCGAACGCCAGAGATCCACCGGGTTCATACCCTCGCGGGCGACGTTCTCGACGATGGCGCGGAGCGCGTCTTTGTCGGCCTCCGGATCGGCGACGAGCACCTCGATCTCCGCCAGTTCCGCGGCGATCGCCTGCGAAACACGGCGATGGCCGTATTGAATGTAGTAGCCGTTGCCGCCGTCCTGCTGCGGCGAGATGATCGGGGGCTGCACGATACCGACCGCCTTGATCGTGGCGAGCAGCAACGCGTCCGCCTGCGGTGTCGCAGCCGTGCGGCGCGTCGGATCGGGATTGGGCTTCAGCGCGCGCGGGTCGACCGTTATCAGTCTCATGGAAGTTCTCCATTGTGGGGGTTGCGGACCGGGTTTGTTCGCCGGTCCTTCTCGTCTTCTTCCCGAAGACCTCTCCCGACCCGCGGAGCGGACGGGGCGGCGCAACTGCCGGCGAGCGGCCCTGCCCGGCAGGCGTGAGCGGGGCGCATCAGCGCCCTGCGAGCGCGCCGTGGCCGGGATCGCGAGGCGGTCGGTTGAGCGTTAGCGGCGCCGCCCTGGCCGCTCTGCGAGAAGGTTTTCTTCTTGCCTTCTCATGCCGCCAGGCTCTCCTCCTGCTTTTTCGGATCGGGATCGTCGGTCGCGAGTGCGGCCTCGATCGCTGCAAGTTCGGCGTGCTTCAGATCGAGTTCGGCCTCGAAGGCAAAGGGCTCTCCCACGCGCGCGCTGTAAGTGGCGCGGCGCCGGCGCGCATCGCTCAGACGATTCCGATACGCCTCCTGCTCGCTCTCGAAGTTGGAAAGCGCGTGTTCGAGGCGGGCAACCGCGCCGAGCGGCGTGACGGTCATCGCAAGCTCGATCTCGAAGCGGGCACCGGTGCGCTGGAGCAAGGTCGTATAGATGTAACCGTCACGACCAATCCGGCGCCCCTCGAAGGAGAGGTCGAAGCCGCCGATCGAGGCGATGACGATGTCCTTCTCGTGCTGGAGCTGCACGAGTGTCAGCACCTCTTGCATGAGCGCGCGACCGGCGAGCTTGCGCTCCGCGAACGGCGTTCCCTTCACCGTCATCGCGAAGGCATCCCCGGTTGTCGGGCGCAACCGCGCGATGTCCTGCCCGATTTCCTCGATGCGCCGCGTGGCACGCTCGACCTCATGCTCGGCGTCGCGGATCTGCCGACGGATGGCGTGCTGGTCGTCGATATGCGCCGCGCGGAGTCGTTCGAGACGCGCGATCTCGGCCTCGAGCCCCGCCTTCTGCATCAGGCGCGGATCGCCCGACGCGATGGCTTTCGCCATGGCGAACTGGTTCGCCTGGCCCTCGCCGAGGTCCTCGAGACGGCGAACACTGATGTCACCCGACAAGGCGGCGGTGATGAAGCGCGCTTTCCTCTCGTTGTTCTGCCACATCGTGGCATCGAGCGAACCCAGCGTCGCATAGGCGAAGATGTCGACCTCGTCGTGCTGGTTGCCCTGCCGGACGATCCGTCCCTCGCGCTGCTCGATCTGCGAGGGCAGCCACGGGACATCAAGATGATGCAAGGCCTTGAGCCGCAACTGCACATTGACACCGGTGCCCATCGTGTCGGACGAGCCGATGATGAAGCGGACCTTGCCGGCATTGAAGTCGTTAAATAGCCGCTGCTTCGCCTCGGATTTCTTGAAATCCTGCATGTAGGCGATTTCGGTCGCAGGCACCCCGAGGCGGACGAGTTCATTCCGGATCCAGCGATAGGCCGAAAACCCGCGCGAGGCCTCCACCGCGATCGTGCCAAGATCGGAGAAGATAAGCTGGCCAGCGCCGGCCTTCTCGAAGGCCCGCCCGTCCTTGCGGCAATAGGTCTGCTCGCTGGTTTCCGTCCAGATCCGGTAGGCGTTGGTGATGAGGGCGTTGAGCTTGTTGCCCTCCTCATTGTCCTGCACCGAGTCGACCAGGCGCAGGTCGATTGCGGCGTGCCGACCGTCGGTGATGACGGAGAGCAGGATATCATCGCCGGGCTCCGGCGCTCGGTCGCGCTCTTCGATCGCGGTAATGCGCTGGTCGAGCAGGCGCTGATAGGCCTTGAAGACCGGTGTCGGCTCCGCCGTGACGATCTGGCGCTTGCCGCCGGAGACGGCCGGCACCTTCACGTAGTCGCGTAGGTCCTGCGGCAACACCACGTCGGCAAACGAGCGGAACATGGCGATCAATTCCGGAACGTTGACGAACTGCGAGAAGCGCGTCACCGGCCGGTATTTGCCGGACGGTTGCAGCTCGAGCTCTGTCGAGGTGTCGCCGAAGGTCGACGCCCAGGCATCGAATTCGTGCAGGCCACGCTCGCGCAGCGCGGCGTGGTCCATCAGCCGTTGCACCGTGAACATTTCGCCGAGCGTGTTCGTGATCGGCGTTCCGGAGGCCAGGACCAGAGCCCGGCCGGGATTCTTCACGTCAACGAAGCGGGACTTCACGTAGAGATCCCAGGCGCGCTGCGAGCCATTCGGATCGACGCCGCGCAAGGACGTCATGTTGGTGGCGAAGGAGAGCTTGCGGAACTCCTGGGCCTCATCGACGATGATCTGGTCGACGCCAATTTCGGAGATGGTCAGCAGGTCGTCCTTGCGCGAGGCGAGCGCCTCCAGCCGCTCCTTGTGGCCCTCTTTCATGCGCTCGACGCGCTTGCGCGACAGCCGGTCTTGCGAGTCGATGCGCGTGAGAAGTTCCTCATACGCCTCCAGTTCATCCTGCAGCATCGCCTGCTCGAAGACGGACGGGACCGGAATGAACTTGAAGGCGGAATGGGTGATGATGATCGCATCCCAGTTCGCGGTCGCCGCGCGCGACAGGAAGCGGTGACGCTTTTCCTTCACGAAATTCGTCTCGTCGGCGACGAGGATGCGCGCATTGGGATAGAGCGCCAGGAACTCGCGCGCGGCCTGCGCGAGGCAATGGCCTGGCACGACGAGCATCGCCTTGTTGATCAGGCCGAGCCGGCGTTGCTCCATGATCGCCGCGGCGATCGAGAGCGTCTTGCCGGCGCCGACGGCGTGCGCGACATAGGTGCTGCCGGAAGCGATGATGCGCCAGATGGCCCGCTTCTGGTGTCCATAAAGAGAAAAGGCGCCAGAGGCGCCGGGAAGCTTGAGGTGCGTTCCATCGAAATGGCGGGGCACGATGTTGTTGAACGTGTCATTGTAGAGCCGCGCCAGGCGATCGGTGCGATCGGGATCGGACCAGATCCAGGTCTGGAACGCGGTCTTGATCTTGGCGAGCTTGTCCTTGGCCGCCTCGGTCTCGACCGTGTTGAGGATGCGCCGCTCGCTGTCGCCTTCCTTCACGAGGTCGAAGATCTGCGGGATGGACGAGTTCAAAGCGTCCGACAGGAGCTCACCGGCATGACGGCGATGGGTTCCCCACTCGGTCGTCCCGGCCGCCGTCCACGACAACTGCCTGGCATTGACCGTCCAGCAGGCGAGTTCGGGCGTGTGGTGGATGGTGATGTCGGCTTCCATCGTCTCTTTGACGAAGCCGATGATGTCGGCCGCCGGGATCCAGGGCGCACCCAGGCGCGCGGTGATATCGGAAGGTCGCAAATCAGTCGGTTGGACGCGCTCGAGGGCCGCGACATTGCCGGCAAACACCGGATCAAGTTCGGCCGCCGCACGGGCGGCCGTGAGCTTGGAGCGGACCGCGCCCGAGAGATAGGCGTCCGCGGTCTGCCATGCGCCGGTTTCCGGATCGCGAAAGATGGCCTCGCCAAGGTCGGCGATCACGGTCTCGACATCGCGATGCAGGAGCTCCGCGACGTGTTCCGGATCGGCGGCGCCGCGCTCGTTGAGCACGACGGCGAGCGCATCGATTGCCGAGGTGATGACCGGCGTCGGTGGCGGGGCGATCACGCGCTGGGTGAAGATCGGTCCGGGCTTGGCGGTGTTCGTTTCGAGGTCATAGTCCTCGATGGAGGCGACCAGCCAACAGTCGGGATCGTCCACGAAGGGAGCGAGGTTTGGCCGGCGATGCGTCTCGCGCACTTCGCCAGTCTCCTCATCCTCGGCCGACGATACCACCGTCGTGTTGATCGGCCCGAAATCACGAACGAAACTCGACCAGGCGATGCGCAAGCGGACCTGCGCGTCTTTCCAGGGCTGATCCAGCTCCTGCGCTTTCAGCACCTCGCGAACCGCATCGCGGATCGGGATCAGCTTTCGGATGATGCGGACATGCTTCTCCGGGATGCCCTCGGCGGCGCGTCCCTTGCGGACTATGACCGCGACGGGTTCCCGGTCGAGAACCTGCATGAGGCCGCGCGCCTTGTCGAAGAAATAGCTGCCCTCGCGAACATGCCGATCGCATGGAAGATCAACGCCAGAGGGAACGATTGCATCGTCCAATTCGGGATCGACGACCTCGGGCTCGCCGTCATAGATCGCCGCCGGAAGGAGACCGATCGCGGCCGAGAGCGCTGCGTCGAGCTCCTGGTCCTCGCGCGGTCGGCATGTGTAAGTCTCTCCAAAGGGACCGGAGGCGAGCGCATGCGTGCCGAGCACGAACTTCGGATGCTTCGCGAACCAGCGGTTCACGCGGATAGCGCCTTCGTCATCTGTCGCCGGGCGGACCTCGTCGAGATCGAGCCACGACAGATCGCCTTCCGCGTCGCCGATCTTGCGCTTGCGGAAGAACAGGACATCGACGACGACGTCGGTGCCAGCGCTGGCGCTGAAGCTGCCGTCAGGCAGTCGGATCGCGGCGATCAGGTCCGCCGACTTGGCGATATGTGCGCGTGCGGCGGTGTCCGCCTTGTCCATCGTGCCCGCACTCGTGACGAAGGCGGCCAGCGCCCCCGGCTTCAGCAGGTCGATCGCCCGCGCGATGAAGTAGTCATGCAGGCGCAGACCCATGGATCGATACGCACGATCCGAGCGCACAGTCCGATCGGAGAACGGCGGATTGCCGATCGCGAGGTCGAAGTTCGCTGGCAATTCGGTGCGTGCAAAATCGCCAGCGATGATGCGCGCCCGCGGCTGCAATAGCCGCACGATGCGCGCCGTCACGGGATCAAATTCGATTCCCGTGACATGGGAGATCGCACGCAGCCCCTCAGGCATCAGCGCCGGAAACAGACCCGTCCCAATACCGGGCTCAAGCACACGGCCGCCGCGCCAGCCGAGTCTGCGAAGGCCTGTCCAGATCGCGCGGATAATGAACTCCGGCGTAAAGTGTGCATACTGGGTGCAGCGGGCGAGCGAGGCGTGGTCGAGATCGTCGACAGCACCCTGCAGGTCCTCGCCGATCGCCTCCCAACCCTTCCGAAAATCCGCCTCGCCCGGCCGCCGGAACACGAAGTTGGCAAGTTCGGACGCGCCGAATCCCGTGAAGCGAATGAGCTTCGCTTGCTCCTCGGCGGTCGCAGGCCGCGCATCAGCGTTGACGGTCGCGGCAAGGCGAATGGCCGCGATGTTGTCGCGGGCGCGGTCCTTCCAGCCCTTCGCCAGGGTGCGGTCGCCGGCGAGATGAAAGTTCGTTCCGCGTTCACGGCACGCGGCTGCCGTCGTGCGGCCAACCGCCGCGACGGCAGCCGCGGGCGCCATTGCCGACGAGTCGGGATCGTCGGTGTCCGGGCCCGCCGCGCTGTCGGCGAAGGCGGTCACGCCGAGGCCGAGACCGGACGACAGCGCGGTGCTGTCGAACAGATCGAGGGTGAAGGGATCATCTTGCGCCATTGGAATCTCCTTGTGATGAAGGCGCGCGCCATCGCCCCGCCGCTCGTGCGCGGCGGGATGCGAGACGTGCCGGGATGGACGGGACAGGCCCTGATGGGGTCTCAGAGCCGGAAGGTGCGGACGAGCTCCTGGTGCCTTTGATGGCAGCCGAGCATTTCGCGGTAGAAGCGCTTGCGCGCTTCTCTCATCGCCGAGCCACGGCGATGTTTCCTGGCGATGCGGGTGTTGGCGGCCCGCACGACATCGCGCCACGACGCAAAGACATGGACGCGAAGGCGATCATAGGTGCCTTGCATGGGACCGCTCCTTCGCTCAGGCAGCGAGCGGCGGAAGGTGGCGGAGTTGCACGGGCAGCTTGGCGGCGATCTCATCATCTGTAAGATCGTCGAGGAGCTTCAGCACCGTCCCGACGCTTCCGCAAAACACCAGCACCGTGCGCTTGCCCTGCAGAGCTACGGGCCAGCGCGGGCCGGCGTAGCCACGATAATCATCATGGGTGCTCGACCAGATGTGATCGAGGCGCTCGTCACGCGTCATCACCTTCGCCGGACGAGATTCACGCTCGACGATCGTCTGCTTCATGCGCTCGGGCGAGCCACGATCGGAAAGATCGCAATAGCCGTGGAAGAAGCGCTGGCGGCCATCGATCCAGAGCGAGAAGAAGATGCTGGTGACGTTGCCGGTCATGAATTCGCGCATCGCGAACATGTCCGCGCGCATCCACAGCGGCGGTAGAATTTCGAGCATGTAGTCATGCTCGGGCTCGGCGATCTCGAACCATTCGCCGGCGAAGAGATGGCCGGCGTCGCCCTCAGCGTAGGCCGGATCGCCACGATGGCGGTTGAACATGCGATACATCTCCGGACGCGTAGCGACGCCTTCGAAGATCTTGCGGACTGGGAACGAGGTGTGCATCGGCGGCTCCTTTCAGCCTGGCCGGGCTGAAGCGCGAGCGATCCGCCTGATCTCCTCATCACTTCAGTCCTTCGTCACACTTCCTCGGCGGCCGCCTCTCCGGTCCGGCGGGTCAAGGGCCGCGGCACGCGGGCGAAGCTTTACCCTTGACGCGCTGGCCGGGCATGCGGCAGCAGGATTTTCATTTTCATCTTTGCAACTCCCCTCTGGTTTTTCGCTGCTCTTCGCCGCCTGCGTTTGCCGGCAGGCTGCGTCTCCCTGCGCGTCTTGCGCAAACAACGTCATGGGCCGCGTCACCAATCGTGGCTCGGCAGGGCCTCAACGAGATCGCCATCACAATCGAAGAGGATGTAGTCGAAGCCATGCTTGCGTCCCCATGTCATGACGCCGAAGAGGTCGTCAGGGATCGGGTCTGGCCCCTCCTGGTCGTTCTCTTCATGGGCATAGACGAACCACCCATATCCGCCGTAGGGCCCGCCGACGCACGGCCACTCATTGGCCGGCGTCGCGTCGAGGGTGCGCGCCGTCTGCTCGGTGAGGTGCGCGGTTGAGACGACGACGAAATTGCGGAAATCGGGATTGCTCATGGTTCTTCTCCTCAAGGATTGACGATGGGTTTCAGTCGAGACCGAGCTTCTGCGGCGAAGTCGCCTGAAGCATCCAGCGGGCGCCTCTGATCCGGCGCAGCACGTCGATGGCCGCCGGAACGCGGCCAAGCACCCTCTGCACGTGGCGCTCCGCCACCACGCGCGTCGGCACGCGTCGGTCGCCGCCGATATCGAGCGCGGGTCCGAAGCGGCTCTCGGCCTCGAAGATGCCGAAGCTGTGATGGCGAAACAGCAGGTGCTCGGCGCCGGCGCTCCAGCTCTGCGTCGCTAGGAACCAGTCGTGCACAGCGCGATAATGCTCGGGCTCGCCGCCAAAGCGCTGCGCGCTGGACACCGCAAGTTCAGTGGCTTCGCACGTCTCTGGTGGAAGCCAGTCCGGCGCATCGAGGTCGATCAGCCAGTCGCACGCCTGAGGGATGATGCCGCAATCCTCGTCGAGGTGCTGAAGTCCGACTTGCCGAAGATCGATCTTGGCGCCGTCGCTGTTCTGGATCGTGGGCCCAAAGATGGCGAATGCTTCCTTGACGCCCTCGAGATGATGCCGCAGCGCGCGATGCGTGAATCGGCACTGGATCGATTTCGTCGCATCGAACCAGGCATGGCAGGGATAGTAGTCCTGCCATTGTCCGCCAAAGCGACGTGCGGACGAGCGTGCGTGATCATAGGGGTGCATGATTGCCTCCTTGGAGTTGTGGGTGTGAAGCGACGGGGTCAGCGCCGGGACGCAGAGGGCTTCCCGAGGAGCGCCGCGAAAGCCCGGTCGATGGTGTCGACCAGACCGCTTTCGACGCACCAGAGATCGAAGCTTGCTGGCGCCGGACGCGGCAGGAGCGGCCGGTAGAGCGGATAGGCTTCGCGCGCGTGATCCAATGGCAGCGCGTCGCTGCGCCACGCATAATCGCCGCGCTTGTGCATGCGCCGGCGATAGCGGGCGAGCGTCACGCCGTTCATGGCATGGGCCTGCGAACGCACATCGCGCAGGAAGTCGCGAAGCACGTCATGCAGATCATCAGCCGGTCGGGTATTCCGGATCGCCTTGAATTGCCCGACCTTCAGCGCCGGCGCCTCGATAGGCCCTTCGAGCGCAACCTCGACCGTGGCGGCGCGGCGGCCGTCACGGCGCACCGATAGGATTTGGGTGTCGCCGCGGCGACAGACATCATAATAGCCGCCAACGCAATGCTGCATCGCGTTGCCCTCGATCACCAGATCGCTGGCGGAGGTCAGAGCCACAACCTCATAGCGGCCGTCGTGCGATCGCCAGGCCGCGCAGAGCGCCGGCCAGCCGGGCCGTTCCGCCGTATGCTCGTGGCGCAGCGCCGAGAGCGACGCGGCGCGGCGATGCCACAGCGCAGCCGCCTCCTGAAACGCCTTCGGCTTGCGGGTCCCGATGATGGCCCGATGCAGACCGAGCAGAAACGTTCGATAATCGGCGCAACCGTGTCGCGCTTGTGGAAAATCGAGCTCGCTTGCGAAATGCGCGATGGTGGCGTTGCGCAAGTCGCCGGGCGGCCGGCGAGCGGCGACAAGCGGACGAATGAGATCGTCCTTCAGAGCGAGGACGGCGTCCTGAACGCCCGCTTCCTTCTCCTCGAGATAGTCCGGCCGGATGAGGTGCGTGCGCGGCGATCGCAGCCAGGGGGAGTTTTGCCACGCGGCCGGTCGGTCCGGCTGGGCGGTGCCGGGCCATTCGTGACGCGGGACCGAATAGCTCTTGAGGCGCCGCGCCGCGACGACGAAATCGTCCCATTGCTCGATCGATGCACGGATGTCTCGCGCGCCGCGGAAAGCGCGCAGCTCGGCCTCGGTTAGCCCGAGATGTCCCGCAAGCGCCGGCGTCAGGGGTTCTCCGCGATCGACGACCTCCGTGATGGCAGACTCTCGCAACGCCGAGACGAGGCTTCCGAACAGGCTGAGGGCCTGTGCGCGTCGGACCAGGATGTCCGGCCGGGATGCATCGCCGGAGAGATCTGGCGCAAGCAGCCACTCGGCCTGCAGCGTGAGGCCTCGCGACAGGAACGCGGCCTGCGGGGCATCGCGCGTCAGGACGGCGCGGAGATGCTGTGTGCACAGTTCCTCGACGCGCTTGTGAACGCGTGTCAGTGCGGCGCCGATACACTCGGCCATGGCAGTGAGCTCGGCTTCGCGTGCGCCATCGCCGAGAAGATCGACCATGAGAAACGCATAGCCCCAATCGTCGAGCCGGGCTGAAATGTCGAGACGCGTCTCGCCACGCGCACAGCGCGCGACGTCGCTCACGACACAGGCGATATGATCCAGCAGCTCCGCCGCGTGACCGTGCCCCGGAGGCGCGGGATGGACGCGAAGCTCGGCTTCGAGGTGATTGTCATGCACGTCGGCATCGAGCCGGGCATGTGACAGAGCCATCAGCGCGACCAAGGCTGCGACGCGACTGTCCGTCATGTGGCTGGCGACGCTTGCACAGCGCCCGACAAGCGTTTCGACCGCGGCGGTTTCGAGGTTGGACCAGGTGAGGCCGTTCATGACAGCGCCTCCGTATCCTCGGCGCCGTCGTCATCGGCATCGAAATCCTCGTCCTCGAATTCCGCGTCGTCGTTTTCGTCGCCGTAATCGCCATCTTGGCGAAACGTCATGTCGCATTCGAAGCAGAGGTCCTCGTCCTCCTCGAAGGGCCGGATGGTGACGGTGCCGTAGCCGCCCTCGTTGTTCACCCAGTCCCCTTCGGGGAGATCGGCAACCAGATCGTCGAGGAGCCATGAGAGCGTGTGCGGCCGGCCTGCGCCATCGATGCCGGTTGGGATATCGGGGAGCTTGTCGAGCAAGCGACCGTCGACATGCTGGATTCTCTCCAGTGTCGAGTCACCCGAGTCGCCGCCGCCATCTAGCGAATATTCCAATTCCTGGATGCCGATCGCGCGCAGGAGCGCGATCGCGATTTCCTTTCTGTCCATTGCCTTGCCCTTTTCTGAAGATGTTGCAGACATCTCCAGGCGGGCCGCATCACAGGTCCGGCGGGTCAGGGGCTGCGGAACGCAGGCAAAGCGGACCCTTGACGCGCCGGACGGACATGCGGCAACGGTTCATCCGCTCTATTTCTCCTTCTCCTTCCGCGCCTCCTCCGCTCACGCGGCTGCATTGACCGCACGCCACCATGCGATCCGTGCTTCGCGCGTCGCATTTGCGAGCCGAAGCAGCAAATCGCCGTGGCACGCACGCGGTGCGCAGAAGCAGACGAGATCGCCGCCACGCAGCTCGTCGAGCGCGCGCAACAGATCGTGTTTATCTGCAAGCCAGCGTTCGTATTTCGCAATCACGGCCGACCGGCTGCCGTCGGGGCCGATCCGAAACGGATTGCCCCATTTCGAACCGCGACCGATATAGACGGCGCCTGCCGGAATCCCCGCGTGATGTTTGTTGAGAACCCTGCACATTGTCCGTCGCTCCTGACCGCGTTGCGTTGGATGCGCGGCCGGACGCAGCCAGGCCTTGCCTGTCACGCATCGGATTCGATGCGGGAACGGCTTGTCCGTTGACTGGCAAGGCGCTGCGTCGAGCGAATATCCGACGCTTGGCGGCCAGGACTCGATGACTCGGCAGGGGTTCGAACAATTCACCGACGAGACGCGACGGACTGCCGTCAGCAGCAACGCGTCGACACGGAGCTCACGATTCCGCTCGGTGCTGAGGCGCGTGGATCCGATCGTCGTCGAATGCGACGTCCTCGACGACCGGTTGTCTGCCATCGACCGTGACCCGGTCGATGAAGGCGATGACGCCTTCGCGGCGTTCGTCGGTGTCGATGTGCTCGGGCTGCGCCATCGACGCCATCGCGCTCTTGGCCGCGACCTTGGCTTTGTCGATCGCGTCCGCGTCGGACGAAGCCTCGATGGTGAAGCCGTCATAGGCCCGCAGCCAAAAGCCGATCTTCACGACATATTCGGTCATGATGCGTCTCCCGCGTCGGGATCGCGGGCGCCGGCGAGGATCGCCTCGGCCTTGACGATGGCAGGCTGGGCGCGCTCGCGCCAGAAGTTCGGGTCCGGCGATCCCTCATTCGGATTCGCCAGGACTTTGACCAGGCCGAGCAGCACCTCGAAATGCTGCGCGAGCCGCTGATGCGCTTCGGTATAGTGTGAAGGAATGGCATGGGAGTCGCCGCTATAAGCCGCGTCCAAGCCAGACCAGATTCCCGTCACGTAGGTTTCGCCGCCGGATTCGTAGTCTCGCTTTTCCTGGCTCCAATCATCATCCTCGATGGCGAGACGGCAGGCTTGCGCGAGTGTGTTCGCCTCGTAGGTCTTGTGCCGATAGACGGGCAGGCGATAGGTGGTTTCGATGGTCCACAGAGGCATCGGTCGATCCTTCCCTTTGGGTGTTGCAAACACCCTTCGGGCGGCCGCCTCTCCGGTTGGGCGGGTCAAGGGCCGCGGTACGCGGGCGAAGCTTCCCTTGACGCGCCGACCGGCAGGCGGCATCGACCTACGCGCTGGCCCGGACCAGTTCGTTGTCCAGGCGGGCCACCAGATTCTTCAGGTCTTCATTCCAGTCGCCCGCACGCGGCTGCGATCGCGCATAGAATGCTGACGCCTCTGCCGCGATGCCGCGAATACGATCGGCATAGACGTCGCCTTGCCGATTGTTGTCGGTCGCGGCGACAAGCCGGACGCCAGCGCGCCTCGCCAAACTGCGGATCGCCAGCTCCGTCGCCGGCGACCAGCCGCCGCCGGTGCTCACATATAGCGTATCGGATCGCAGAACCTCGATCGCAGCGAGGCTCAGGGTATCGATCGCGGCCTCGGTGACGCAAATCCGCGGGGCGTCAACCGGACCGAGACGGAAGAGCTGTTTGGTCCCGTTGGTGGCGAAGCCGCGCCAGCGCGGACCACGTTCTTCCCAGCCGATGACATGGCCGGCGAGGTCATCGTGCGCAGCCCACATGCTGCCCTGCGGCCCCTCCCGCAGGCAGCCTTGAGCGACGGCTGCGGCGATCACGCTGTCAGGGATACAGCGCTCGGCGGCGAGATACCGCCAGGTGGCGGAGCCCGGTCTGGGCAGCGAACGTCGGGACCAACGGTTGGCGATAGAGGCTATCGGCGTCGGTTTCGGGGCTTGCGTCCAGGCCGGCGCTGTCGGAACGAACCCGACCAGGTCGGCGATATGATCGCACGCCGCGGGGAATCCCTTGGCGCCAAGATGCTCAGCGAGGTCGAAGACATCGCCTTTGGCCGACGACAACGGATCAAACCAGCCGCGACCGTCGTGAATCACGATGACGATATCGGCGCCACGGCGATATTTGAGCGCGCGCCGCGTGCTTTCCTTGAGGTCGATCTTCCAACCATCTTTCTCAAGCACGGCTGCGCACGCCACCTTGGTGCGCAGCTCTTCAATATCTTTCTTCTCCATATCTCCACACCGGGCGCGCTGGCCGCCACCCGGTCCTTTCTTCGGTTGGTTCTTCTGGTTCCGCAGGCCCGGAACGGGACCGACCGGCCGCGAAGCCTGCCGGAGGCAAGGGCGCGATGACAAGCGGTCCAACACGTTGGATTCCAGCCGCGGCGCAGCTTCCCTTGCCTGCGGCAAGGCGCCAGCGGCACCGGTCACCCGGCTCAATGAGCCGGGGACCATGGGTCGTATTCGTGAATGACGGTCACTTCATCCTGATCGAGCTCCGCCGTCGGCATCACGCCGAACGCGCCGTCAACTTCGAACAGCGTCACCGGCACCATGAGCGTGCGGGCGAGATCGAGGGCGTGATTCTGAGCGAGGGTGAGATTCTGCGACATCGTGAGGCTCCCGTCTTGGGGCGGGGACCATCCCCGCTCGACAGGCGCCGATGTGTTCGGGCACGGCCGCGGTCACCTCGCAGGCGCAGCCGAAGAGGTCGCACGCTTGCGTAGCGAACCCCTCGCGGGTTGATCGTGGAAGGCCGCGCCTGGACCAAGGAAAGCCCATTCGAGAGCGGGGTGGTCCTTCCCCGGAAGCAGAAGCCAAACGTCACAGTGCCGACGATGGACGCCTCACGGCACGAAGCATCAGAACGGTGTGCGTCGTTCGATATGGTCGATAGGCGGTCGTTTGATGGGCGCGAATAAGGGAGGGTCAAGCCTCTTAGAGGAGCGACCCAAACTGGGCGCGACTTGTTCCTCTGCGCTCACCAATTAGCGGTTTGCATAATTTCCATATGTCGATTAGTCTCGACATATGGACGTGAATCAGGCCATCCTAGTCTTCTCGGCACTTGCCCAGCCCACGCGGCTGGAGGTTTTCCGGCTCCTGATGGAGCACGAACCCGACGGCCTACCTGCAGGCGAGATCGCACGCCGCATGGACGTGCCTCACAACACCATGTCGACGCATCTCGCCATCCTGACCCGCGCCGGGCTGATTGATGCCGAGCGGCAGAGCCGGTCCATCGTCTATCGCGCCCAGCTCGAGGCCGTCCGCGGGCTCGCCGGCTTCCTCGTCAAGGATTGCTGCGGCGGCCGGCCGGAACTCTGTGCGCCGCTGATCGCCGACCTCTCACCCTGCTGCCCGCCACAAAAGCCATCGTCCAAGGAGGTCGCCCATGGCTGACTGCATCTACAACGTGCTGTTTCTCTGCACCGGCAATTCCGCCCGCTCAATCCTGGCCGAGAGCATCCTGCGCAAAGACGGCGCCGGGCACTTCCGTGCCTTCTCTGCCGGCAGCCATCCCAAGGGCCGAGTGAATCCTTTCGCGCTGAAGGTGCTCGAAAGCTTCCAGTATCCGACTGACGGCTTCCGCTCTAAGGGCTGGGAAGAGTTCGCCGGACCGGACGCACCCGTCATGGATTTCGTGTTCACGGTCTGCGACAATGCGGCCGGCGAGACCTGTCCGATCTGGCCCGGTCAGCCGATGACGGCCCATTGGGGTATCGAAGACCCAGCCGCGGTCGAAGGCTCCGACATCCAGAAGGAAGCTGCCTTCGTCACCGCGTTTCGCTACCTGAAAACCCGCATCGGGGTGTTCACGGCGCTACCGCTGAAGAGCCTCGACACGATCGCGCTCGGCACGAAGCTGCGCGAGATCGGCCAGAGCGAGGGCTCGACGTCGCCTCGCCCGAGCGCGGCGTGAGGTGCATCATGGACGTCATCATTTACCACAATCCCGACTGCGGCACCTCGCGCAACACGCTGGCGATGATCCGCAATGCCGACGTAGAACCGCACGTCATCGAGTATCTGAAGACGCCGCCGTCGCGGACGATGCTCAAGCAGCTCATCGCGCGCATGGGCATCTCAGTTCGTGCACTGCTGCGCGAGAAGGGCACGCCCTATGCGGAGCTTGGCCTGGGTGATCCGAACCTCACAGACGAGCAGCTACTCGATGCCATGCAGGCGCATCCGATCCTGATCAACCGGCCTATCGTCGTGACGCCCAAGGGGGTTCGGCTCAGCCGTCCTTCGGAGCAGGCGCTCGATCTGCTGCCGCCACAGCGGGGCGAGTTCGTCAAGGAAGACGGCGAGCGCGTGGTGGACGAGCACGGCCGCCGTGTGGCGACGGCATAAGGAAGTCCCATGTCCCCCTTTGAACGGTATCTCACCCTCTGGGTCGCGCTGTGCATCATCGCCGGTGTAGCGCTCGGCCATTTCATGCCGGGCGTTTTCCATACCATCGGCGCGGCCGAGATCGCCAAGGTCAATCTGCCGGTCGCGGCGCTGATCTGGCTGATGATTGTGCCGATGCTGATCAAGATCGACTTCGCCGCGCTCGGCCAGGTGAAGGAGCATTGGCGCGGCATTGGCGTGACGCTGTTCGTCAACTGGGCCGTGAAGCCGTTCTCGATGGCGGCGCTGGGCTGGCTCTTTGTCGGATATTTGTTCCGGCCGTATCTGCCGGCCACCCAGATCGACAGCTACATCGCGGGTCTCATCATCCTAGCTGCGGCTCCCTGCACGGCGATGGTGTTCGTCTGGTCGAACCTCACCAAGGGCGAGCCGCATTTCACGTTGAGCCAGGTCGCGCTCAACGACTCCATCATGGTGTTCGCTTTCGCGCCGATCGTCGGCTTGCTGCTGGGCCTCTCGGCCATCACCGTGCCCTGGAAGACGCTCGTCCTGTCGGTCGCGCTTTACATCATCGTGCCGGTGATTGCCGCACAGCTCCTGCGCCAGCGCCTCCTCGCGAGTGGTGGGCAGCCGCGGTTGAAGGTTTTTCTCGACCGGCTGCAGCCGGTCTCGCTCATCGCTCTGCTGGCGACGCTGGTGCTGCTGTTCGGCTTCCAGGGCGAACAGATCCTGGCGGAGCCGCTCGTCATCGCGCTGCTCGCCGTGCCGATCCTGATCCAGGTCTATTTCAATGCCGGTCTCGCCTATGTGCTGAACCGGATTTCCGGTGAGCAGCACTGCGTCGCCGGCCCCTCGGCGCTTATCGGCGCCTCCAATTTCTTCGAGCTGGCGGTCGCCGCCGCCATCAGCCTGTTCGGTTTCCAGTCCGGCGCAGCCCTCGCGACTGTCGTCGGCGTGCTGATCGAAGTGCCGGTCATGCTAACCGTCGTCTGGATCGTGAACCGCTCGAAGGGGTGGTATGAGCGCGGCCAGGCAGCCCCGCGCGTCATCAAAGAGGCACGTTGATGCAGGGGCGTGATCTGTCGGACTTGCCGAACGTCGACCCCGGTGCCTTCGAAGCTCCAACGGTGGGCGACCTTCTCCCACAACCGCCAACGCACCGACCGCGCATGCTGTTGCTGTACGGCTCCCTGCGCGAGCGGTCTTTCAGTCGGTTCCAGGCGCAGGAGGCGTCGCGCCTTCTGGAAGCCTTCGGCGCCGAAACGCGCATCTTCAACCCCAGCGGCCTGCCGCTTCCTGACGATGCGCCGGCCGACCATCCCAAAGTCCAGGAGTTGCGCGACCTTTCGGCTTGGTCCGAGGGACAGGTATGGTGCAGCCCGGAGCGCCACGGCGCCATGACCGGCATCATGAAGGCACAGATCGATTGGATTCCGCTCGCGATAGGCGCGGTCAGGCCCACGCAGGGCAAGACACTCGCGGTCATGCAGGTGAGCGGCGGATCGCAGTCATTCAATGCGGTGAATCAGATGCGCGTCCTCGGTCGCTGGATGCGCATGATCACCATCCCGAACCAGTCCTCGGTCGCCAAGGCTTACGAGCAGTTCGATGATGCAGGCCGGATGAAGCCATCGCCCTATTACGATCGCGTGGTCGACGTCATTGAGGAGCTGATAAAGTTCACCTTGCTGACACGCGGCCCTGCCGCCTATCTCACTAGTCGCTATAGCGAGCGCAAGGAAGAGACAGAGAAGCTCGCCGCACGCGTCAAACTGGCCGCGATCTGACTACGGCAAGGCTGTCGTGGGGATCTGCTTTACCGTTAGATCACGTCTCAAGAATGATCTTGCCCATGTGACTAATATCATACCCACCAATACTCTTGAATTCGTTCTGAAACTTCGATGACCTCAGTATCTCGAACATTGTCTTGATGTCCGGCGTGTTGACCCGTTCGGTCTTGACCACGAGATCGTACCGCTCTCTTTTCATTGGGACGAAATCTATGTTCTCGACCTGTCGGGCGATCTTCTCGGTCCCCACCGCGACGTCCGCCTCGCCACGCCCAACGGCGCTGGCGACGGCCAGATGTGATTGGTTCTCATCGTCGTATCCGGCAACCTGACTGCCATAGAGATTGAGCAGCTTCAGGTTCTCATCGAGAAGGACACGCGAGCCAGCTCCCTTCTCGCGATTGATCATCCGAACATCGTCGCGTGCGAAGTCGTTCCACGATTGGATATTCTTAGGATTTCCTTTGGCGACATAGAGCCCCTGCGTCCTATAGGTGACATTGGCGATGGTACAACGGATACCGGGCAGAAGAGTGCGGACATGCGGAACGTTGTAGTCGTCGCTTGAACTGTCCCACAGATGGGCTGTCGCGACGCTGACCTTGTCGTGATAAAGTGAGACCAGGCTGTCGTAGCTGCCAATGTAAGCTCGCAGCGCCATGACTCCGTGCATGCGCATGAAGTTCGACAGGATGTCGAGAATGAGATCCTGTCCACAGATGATGAAGCCCTCGCTGCCACGCCGACCCGTAGAGAGGTCGAAGTATTTGTACTCGTCGAGCGCGGGGGAGCCATTGGCTTCCTGTCGACGCGCCTCTCGTCCGGTGCGCGTGACGTAGTCCCGGACGTGGGCCTCGGTGAAGCGAATTTTTCGGCCGACCCTATAGGAGCTAATAGCTCCATTCTTGATCAGAGCATAAATCCCGCTCCGACTGACATTCAGCAACCCAGCCACATCCTCAACGGTCAGCGCGTCACGCGTAGCCATCGGGCCCTCCACATATCAATTCGTCTAATTTCGTATTAGTAGGCGCAACCCGAGTCGTAAAGATAGTCGTCTTCATCCGCTTTCGCTTTACATAAGGGGCGCATTTGGGCTTTAAATCGAGTGAGGTGACACGTCGGCCGCAATCTCTTCGTCTATTTTCATGCGTTTTCGCGCCAAAGGCCAGCGTGGGACTGCCCATCCGGAACGCGAGGCGCAAATGAACCGACCTTCGGCCCCTACCAATCTCGCTAAAAATTGCGCCGCCTGGACCCGCCGCGGTCTCATGATCCTGGGCGTTGGCCTCGCGCTTCTTGGCGTTTCGGCTTCGGTCTCAAATGCCCAACAACCGCAACCACCCAACATCGCCGCCGCGGCCGATCTCAAGTTTGCTCTCGACGAGGTCGGCGCAGCCTTTACCCGCGATACCGGGAAGGTGGTCACTCTCACTTATGGTTCATCGGGCAATTTCTTGCGCCAGATCCAGCAGGGCGCTCCGTTCCAAATGTTTCTCTCAGCGGACGAGGGCTTTGTTCGTCAGCTCGCTGATGCCGGGAAGACGGTCGATGGAGGCACCCTCTACGCAATCGGCCGCATTATCCTGTTCGCGCCCAAAAACGCGCCTTTCAAAGTAGACCCGGAACTAAAGGACTTCCGCGCAGCCCTGGCCGATGGCCGAATCCAGAAGTTCGCCATCGCGAACCCCGAACATGCGCCCTACGGATTGGCGGCAGAGCAGGCTCTACGCTCGCGCGGGCTATGGGACACCGTGCAGCCCAAATTGGTGATGGGCGAAAATGTAGCGCAGGCCGCCCAGTTCGCCTCCTCCGGGTCAACACAGGGCGGCATTTTTGCGTATTCGCTTGCCCTTTCACAGCACGTTGGCGATCTCGGCAGCTACGTGTTGCTGCCCGCTGACTGGCATGAACCTCTTCGGCAGCGCATGGTGCTGCTCAAGGGCGCCGACGATACAGCGCGCGCATTTTACGCTTATATTCAGCAGCCGGCCGCGCGTGCGATTTTCCGCAAGTACGGTTTTGTGTTGCCGGGCGAAGGTTCCTGATCGGCGAGTGAGACCATGGACTGGTCGGCGCTCGCTCTTTCCCTTCACCTCGGTGGTCTCACCGTCCTCATCCTGATCCCGATCGGAATAGCGATCGGCCGGCTGCTCGCTTACGTGCCGTTTCCAGGAAAGAGCGTGGCCGAAGCGGCTATTGCCTTGCCGCTCGTCCTGCCGCCGACTGTCATCGGCTACTATCTGCTTGTCGGTTTCGGCGGCGCTTCGACCTTTGGTCAAATCTACCAAACCCTGTTCGGGCACTCGCTGGTCTTCAGCTTCGAGGGCTTGCTGGCCGCTTCCATCCTGATCAACCTTCCGTTCTCGATCCAACCAACGCAGCGAGCGTTCGAGGCGATCCCGCCCGAGGTACGGGAAGCGGCAGCCTGTTCAGGAATGTCGCCTTGGCGCGTCCTCGCCCAGATTGAGCTCCCCCTTGCTTGGCCGGGTATCGTCACCGGCCTGGTCCTGGCGTTCGCCCATACGCTCGGCGAATTCGGCGTCGTGCTCATGGTCGGAGGAAGCATCCCCGGCCAGACGAAGACAATCGCCATATCGATCTATGATCGCGTTCAGGCGTTCGACAATGCTGCCGCCGGGACAATGTCGGCGCTGTTGCTCGTTCTGTCATTGATCGCGCTCGGCGTCACTTTCATGCTCTCAAGGCGCGTGGGCCGCCGCTATGTCTAACGGGCTCCGCCTCGCTCTCAAACAAACAGGGCCGATCCCGTTGCACGCTGAGTTCTCCTGCGCACCAGGTGAGCTTCTGGCGCTGGTCGGCCCGTCAGGTAGCGGCAAGTCGACGATCTTGCGCGCCATTGCTGGGCTCTATCGGCCCTATCAGGGCCGGATCTCATGCAACGGCAGCACCTGGCTCGATACCGTGTCCGGAATCGATACGCCGCCGCATCGGCGTTCGGTTGGTTTCGTGTTCCAGAACTATGCGCTCTTCCCGCACATGACGGCGCTCGACAACGTCAAGGCCGCACTTGCGCATCGGCCTGCGAACGAGCGCATTGATCGCGCTCGAACCCTCCTGCGCCTCGTTCACCTTGAGGGTCTCGAAAGCCGGAGACCAGCGGCGCTATCCGGCGGGCAACAACAGCGCGTTGCTGTAGCTCGCGCGCTCGCTCGTGACCCCGGCGTGCTGCTCCTCGACGAACCCTTTTCGGCCGTCGACCGGCGGACCAGGCGCGGTTTGCACCGTGAACTTCGGGAACTCCGTACCGCCGTCTCGATGCCGATCGTGCTCGTCACCCACGACCTGGACGAAGCCGCCGATCTTGCCGATCTGCTCTGTGTTCTCGATCGCGGCGAGACGCTGCAGATCGGCAGCGCGGGTGAGGTCCTGGCAGCACCGGCAAGCGAGCGTGTCCGCGAGGCTCTGGATCTGCCTCTGGAGGATGCGTGATGGCGAGCGCGCCAGTTCCAACCATGCTGATCCGCGGTGTTGGAGATGTCGGGTCCGCCGTCGCCGTGTTGCTGTTTCGCGCGGGATATTCCGTGACGCTGCACGACGATCCCGCGCCGACTACACCACGACGAGGGATGGCGTTCGCCGACGCGGTATTTGACGCCGAGACCGTTCTCGCAGGCATTGCAGCGCGTCGCATCGATCAGCCCGGCGCGCTCCGCCCGGCGCTGCTGGAGCGGCAGTTCGTGCCGATAACGATTCTGCCGTTCGCCAATGTGTTGAAGGCCGTGAGTTGGACTGTTCTTATCGACGCTCGGCTACGGAAACGATCGGTTCCCGAGCGGCAGCGCGGACTTGCGCCGCTTACGGTCGGCCTCGGACCAAACTTCATTGCCGGTGAGAATGTCGACGTCGCGATCGAGACAAGTTGGGGCGAGCGGCTTGGCACAATCATTGAACAGGGAGCGACGCTGCCGCTTGCAGGTGAGCCGCGCTCTCTCGCCGGGATCGGACGAGCGCGGTTCGTCTACGCTCCCGTTGGAGGATGCTTTGAGTCCGCCGCAAGCATCGGTGAACGCGTTGTTCAAGGACAGGCGATAGCGCACATCGGCGACGTGACGCTCTCAGCTCCGCTTGCCGGCACTATCCGAGGCCTGACACGCAGTGGCGTACCCGTTCCAGCAGCCACGAAAGTCATTGAAGTTGACCCGCGAGGCGACGCTTCGGCCGCGTTCGGTTTGGGCGAGCGGCCCAAACGCATCGCCGAAGGCGTGTGTCGCGCTATCGCCGGAAGAGCAACGCAGCTTTCAAATGAGGATCAAGCATGACCCTGGCGGAGACAAAGCCTCAAGATTCATTCGCCGCTTTTGGCACTGGAGCTGGAATCGGAGCCCTGGGAGGGTTGATTGGACTGGGCGGAGCTGAATTCCGCCTTCCTCTCCTCATCGGGCTATTCCGCTTTGTTGCCCTGGAGGCGGTAATCCTTAACAAGGCAATGAGCCTTGTGGTGGTCGCCTCCGCCTTGCCATTCCGGGCGACGACGGTCCCTTGGGATGCCGTGGCGGCGAATTGGACCATCATCGTCAACCTGCTGGCTGGAAGCTTGGCCGGCGCCTGGTTTGGGGCCGGCTGGGCCACGCGGCTCAAGTCAGAAACGCTCTATCGGATCATCGCGGCGCTGCAGGTTTCCATGCACGCTCGACCATGGGTGATCTTCCGGGGCGCCTGTCATGCCTGCACGAACCGGATTGAGTTCGATGTAGCGATAAACGCTGAGCAGATAGGCGTCGCTGTCCACCATCGAAGAATGGAAGCGGCCCTGCCAGAGTGGTCCGCTGCGCTCATGCCGCTGATTGAACGCCTGGACATAGTTGTTGCCCTGCATCCGCATCGCGTTGGCCAAGCCGGCCTGAGTGGAGGGTGTGGCCAATAGATGGACGTGATTGCCCATCAGTACATAGGCATGCAGCGCGACCTGATGCTTCAGGAAGGCGCTGTGCAAAAGGTGCAGAAACAGCTGGCGGTCGATATCGTCAACGAAGATCGCCCCCTTGTTCACACCGCGCTGGGTTACGTGATACGGCTGTTCGGCCAACATCAGGCGTGCTTGTCGAGGCATGGCAGTTCAGGGGGTTCAAGGAATCATCAGCCTGCCGCCTCCGTGACCGCGAAGGGCATCAGGCGATGCCGCGAGTTGATGTGGGGGAGGGCAGAAGCGACTTAATCCCCTCCGTCCCCTTTTCCATACCGCGCAGGCGTCACCCCCATCTCGCGCTTGAACACGGCGATGAAGGCACTGGGTGTGTCGTAGCCCATCGACAGCGCGACGCTGATCACCGGTTCGCCGGACAGCAGGCGTGGCAGCGCCAGCAACACCCGCAGGCGTTGCCGCCACTGGCTCAGCGTCATCTGGGTCTCGGCCAGCCAGTGGCGCGCCAGGCTGCGGCTGGACAGTCCAATCGCGGCCGCCCAGTCCTCGACGCTGCGAAGGTCGTCCGGTGAACGTGCGAGTGCGGCAGCGATCCGTCGCAGGCGACGGTCACGCGGTTGTGGCAGGGCAAGCGGCAGAGGCTTGCTGGCGGCAATCTCATCGGCGATCACACCGGCCAGTCGTGCCTGTGTGGCATCCAGTGGAACATGCGGCCACTGCAGCGCCCGAATCACCGCGGCCTGCAGCAGCGGCCCCGGCTGGAAGATGCGAGGGGCTGCAGGCAGGTCGGTGCAGGCCTGCGCGCTGAAGTACAGGCTCCAGCCGTCGAACGCACTGGTACTGGCCAGTGCGTGGGGCAGCGAAGGTGGTATCCAGGCGACATGACCCGCCGGCAGCAGCCAGTGCAGGTCGCCGACCTCGATCCGCAGCAGGCCCTGATGTGCACCCAGCAGCTGCCCGCGGGCGTGCTGGTGGCGTGCCGTGCGGCGCGGACCCGGCAGGCGCAGCTGCGCCCCCAGCAATGCAGGCCCGTCGGCGGCATTGGCCAGCGCCGGGTCAATCAATGCGGTGGTTGTCTGATCTGCCATATCAATTGGCAGTTATACGGCAGAAACGTCGCATCCGGGCTCCGACACTGGAGCCCACTTCAACGGAGCGCTTCCCCATGCAGCCACAGGACATTCTTCCGGACCATCAGAACGAGGTGCAGGTAAATGGCCTCACCGTGCGCAAGGGCAGCGTGGGTGCTTTCCTGGCCAGCGTCCGCGACTGGCAGGATCCCGCCAGCGATGATGCCACCCGCGCCACAGCCGAATCTGACCTGCGTGCGTTGCTGCCGGGCCTGCACGCGCTGGGCCTGTTCCAGGTGCTGGCTGCGCGCGATCCGGCGCTGCAGCGCCTGATTGATGGCGCTGCCTGAAACGGACAAGGCCCGGACGGACCGGGCCTTGGCGTCATGGAGGTGGCAGAAACGACTTAATCCCCTCCGTCCCCTTTTTTGCGGTCAGCCGCCCGGTGCGAACACCAGGGTGCGGCGGGTGGTGACCGGCGCGTTGACCGGCTCGAAGCGCCAGCGCTTGACCGCGTTCAGGGCTTCGCGGTCGAAGGTCCGTCCCGACGTCGCGCGCAGCACGCGGGCGCTGACCACTGAGCCGTCGGTACCGACGGTGATCTCCACCAGCACTTCGCCCGACGTTCCCGAACGCAGTGCCTCGGCCGGATAGCGCGGCGCCGGCGTGCTGACCGGGCGGAGGGTGGGAGCTGCCGCGGCGGCTGCCTGGCGTGCGGCGCTGGCCTGTTGGGCGGCGGCCTGCTGCTGTTTCTGTTCGGCATCGCGACGGGCCGCGGCCTGGCGCTCGGCCTCCTGGCGCTCGTTGTCGCGGCGTGCGGCATCCTGCTGCGCGGCAATCTGCTTGGCCGCATCGGCTTCCTTGGCGCGCTGCTCGGTCAGGCGCTGCTGTTCGGCCTGCTGCTTGGTCCGGTCTTCGGCGTCCTTCTTGGCCTTCTCGGCTTCGGTCTCGCTGCGCTTGGCCGCATTTTCCACGCCCTTGGCCAGGCCTTCCTTCAGGCGCGGCAGGGCGGGAGCGGAGGCGTCCACCTTCTCGATCAGTGCCACCAGGCGCTGCGCCTCGGTGTAGTCCTCGCGGCCCAGGTGCTGCTCGGCGGCGATCAGGGTGTAGGGCAGCAGGTCGGTCAGCGCGCTCTTCACCGACGCGTCGTCCGGTGTCTTGTCGCGCAGGGCGAGGTAGTACTCGATGGCGTTGTCGCCGGCCGGCGCGTACATGCGGTTCTCGCGCAATGCCTGGCTGGCCGATTCACGCAGCTGTTCGGTGCCCATGGACTGCACCTTGGCGGCGACCACCGGTGCGGCCGGTGCAGCAGCGGCGGGTGCGGCGGCCGGGGCCGGTGCTGCAGATTCTTCCTTTCCCGAGCAGGCGGCCAGCGCCAGTGCCAAAGCAACCGGCAGCCACCGGCGCGCGGCGGTGATCGTTGAGACGTGCGACATCCTGCTCCCCTCTAGAAGACGACGTGACGTAAATCATTGATACGCATGGCCGGGACCTGTGGTCCGGGCGCGGAACGATGACGTTTCCCGACGCCACCGCCGGCAACGGCGAGGGTGCAATCTAGCATCCCGGCCACCGCCGCGTACAAGGGGCAGGGGCCGGGATGGGGCAGCGGCGAAGGATCGCTGCCGGTTGCCGCATCAGTGGTCGTGCGACTTGCTGTGGCTGTTGGACATCAGCTTGTCGGTCCAGGCAATACCGATCGCCGACAGGATGAACACGCAGTGGATGATGGTCTGCCACAGCACGCCTTCCTGGGTCATGGTCGTGCAGGTATCGACACCAGCGTTGTAGAAGCTGGTCGAAGCCGACGACACTGCTGCTGCCCATTGTTCCGGCTTGCACAGCGGCAGTCCCTTCAGCGCGCTGGTGGCGATGAAAGTCTTCAGCAGGTGGATCGAGGAGATGCCGATGATCGCCATTGCCAGCTTCACCTTCAGCACGCTGGCGTTGACGTGGCTCAGCCATTCCGGCTGGTCCGGGTGGCCTTCCAGGCGCAGGCGCGAGACGAAGGTCTCGTAGCCACCGACGATCACCATCACCAGCAGATTGGAGATCATCACCACGTCGATCAGGCCCAGCACGATCAGCATGATCTGCTGTTCGCCCATCGAGACCGAGTGGGACAGCAGGTGCCACAGTTCCTTGCCGAACAGGAACACGTAGACGCACTGGGCAAGGATCAGGCCCAGGTACAGCGGCAGCTGCAGCCAGCGCGAGGCGAAGATCAGCGAGGACAACGGGGACAGGGGGCGAGGACTGTGGCTCATGCAGGACAGTGCGTTTCGGGGGAGCCGCGAGGTTACCGGCCCGTCGTGACGGTGCCAACCCAACTCTCGCACTAGACTTCAGGTTCCTTTCCGCACCCCGAGCCGCCGCCATGATCGACCTGTATTACTGGCCCACCCCGAACGGCCACAAAGTGACCCTGCTGCTGGAAGAAGCCGGCCTGGAGTACCGCATCCATCCGGTCAACATCGGCTCGGGCGACCAGTTCAAGCCGGAATTCCTCGCCATTTCGCCGAACAACAAGATGCCTGCGATTGTCGACCACGCCCCGGCCGATGGCGGCGCCCCGCAGAGCGTGTTCGAGTCCGGCGCGATCCTGCTGTATCTGGCCGAGAAGACCGGCCAGTTCCTGCCCAGCGACCCGCGCGGCCGCGTCACCACCCTGGAGTGGCTGTTCTGGCAGATGGCTGGCCTGGGTCCGATGAGCGGCCAGATGGGCCACTTCAATGTGTATGCGCCGGAGAAGATCCCGTATGCGATCGAGCGCTATGACAACGAAGTGCGCCGCCTGCACGGGGTGATGGACAAGCGCCTGGCCCAGCACGCCTTCCTGGCCGGGGACGCGTACACCATCGCCGACATGGCCAGCTACCCGTGGATCGGCGCCTACGACAAGCTGCCGGTGGATTTCGCCGCGTTCCCGAACCTCAAGCGCTGGCACGAAGCGATTGCTGCACGCCCGGCCACCCAGCGCGCCTATGCCCTGCGCCAGCAGGTGAACCCCAACGCCGGCAAGCCGCTCAGCGACGAAGAGCGCAAGCACCTGTTCGGCCAGCGTTGACCCGGAACGGTGGGTGCCGACCGTTGGTCGGCATGCCTCATGGGCAGAAGGTCATGCTGCCTTCCCGCACCGGCTTGGTTAGGATGGAGGCTGACCGCCCCGCGTCCATCGCGGTGGCGGACCTGCCGTTTGCCGGGATCCTCCATGCGCCACCTGTTCGCTTCGCTCGCCCTCATGCTCGCCACCAGTACCGCCGCCCACGCTGAAAAGCTGACTCTGGAAGCCATCACCGGCCCGCTGCCGCTTTCCGGCCCGACCCTGATGAAGCCGAAGGTCGCCCCCGATGGTTCGCAGGTCAGCTTCCTGCGCGGCAAGGACAGCGACCGCAACCAGCTGGACCTGTGGACCTATGACATCGGCAGCGGCCAGACCCGCCTGCTGGTGGATTCCAAGGTGGTGCTGCCCGGCACCGAGACCCTCAGCGATGAGGAAAAGGCCCGCCGCGAGCGCCAGCGCATCGCCGCGATGACCGGTATCGTCGATTACCAGTGGTCGCCGGACGCGCAGCGCCTGCTGTTCCCGTTGGGCGGTGAGCTGTACCTGTACGACCTCAAGCAGCAGGGCCAGGCCGCAGTGCGCCAGCTGACCCACGGTGAAGGATTCGCCACCGACGCCAAGCTGTCGCCCAAGGGCGGTTTCGTCAGCTTCATCCGTGGCCGCAACCTGTGGGTGATCGACCTGGCCAGCGGCAAGCAGCTGCAGCTCACCCGCGACGGCAGCACCACCATCGGCAACGGCGTGGCCGAGTTCGTCGCCGACGAGGAAATGGACCGACACACCGGCTACTGGTGGGCGCCGGATGATTCGGCCATCGCCTTCGCGCGCATCGATGAAGCACCGGTGCCGGTGCAGAAGCGCTACGAGGTCTACGCCGACCGCACCGACGTGATCGAGCAGCGTTACCCGGCCGCCGGCGACGCCAACGTGCGCGTGCAGCTGGGCGTGATCGCACCGGCCGCCGATGCGCAGCCGCGCTGGGTCGACCTCGGCAAGGAACAGGACATCTATCTGGCTCGTGTCGATTGGCGCGATGCGCAGCACCTGAGCTTCCAGCGCCAGTCGCGCGACCAGAAGCAGCTGGACCTGGTGGAAGTGGCGCTCGATTCCAATCGCCAGCGCGTGCTCGCCCACGAGACCAGCCCGACCTGGGTGCCGCTGCACAACAGCCTGCGTTTCCTCGACGACGGCAGCGTGCTGTGGTCGTCCGAGCGCACCGGTTTCCAGCATCTGTACCGCATCGACAGCAAGGGCAAGGCCACCGCGTTGACCCACGGCAACTGGCCGGTGGACGAACTGCTGGCGGTCGATGAGAAGGCTGGCAAGGCCTACTTCCGCGCCGGCATCGAGACCTCGCGCGAAAGCCAGATCTACGCGGTGTCGCTGCAGGGCGGTGAGCCGCAGCGCCTGTCCAAGGCACCGGGCATGCACAGCGCCAGCTTCGCCCGCAATGCCAGCGTCTATGTCGACAGCTGGTCCAACAGCACCACGCCGCCGCAGATCGAACTGTTCCGCGCCAATGGCGAGAAGATCGCCACCCTGCTCGAGAACGACCTGGCCGACCCGAAGCATCCGTATGCGCGTTACCGCGATGCACAGCGCCCGATCGAGTTCGGCACGCTGACCGCGGCCGACGGCAAGACCCCGCTCAACTACAGCCTGATCAAGCCGGCCGGCTTCGATCCGTCCAAGCGTTACCCGGTGGCGGTGTACGTCTACGGTGGCCCGGCCAGCCAGACCGTCACCGACAGCTGGCCCGGTCGTGGCGACCACCTGTTCAATCAGTACCTGGCCCAGCAGGGCTACGTGGTGTTCTCGCTGGACAACCGCGGCACCCCGCGCCGTGGCCGTGACTTCGGTGGCGCGCTGTATGGCAAGCAGGGCACGGTGGAAGTGACCGACCAGCTGCGTGGCGTGACCTGGCTCAAGCAGCAGCCGTGGGTGGACCCGGCGCGCATCGGCGTGCAGGGCTGGTCCAACGGCGGCTACATGACCCTGATGCTGCTGGCCAAGGCCTCGAACCAGTACGCCTGTGGCGTGGCCGGTGCGCCGGTGACCGACTGGGGCCTGTACGACAGCCACTACACCGAACGCTACATGGACCTGCCGGCGCGCAACGAAGCGGGTTACCGCGAAGCGCGCGTGCTGACCCATATCGACGGCCTGCGTTCGCCGCTGCTGCTGATCCACGGCATGGCCGATGACAACGTACTGTTCACCAACTCGACCAGCCTGATGAGTGCGCTGCAGAAGCGTGCACAGCCGTTCGAGCTGATGACCTACCCGGGTGCCAAGCATGGCCTGTCCGGTGCCGATGCGCTGCATCGCTACCGCGTCGCCGAAGCCTTCCTGGGACGTTGCCTGAAACCCTGATCCACAGCCGGGAAGGAGCCCGCCGATGACCCTGCCACCACCGATTCCCGCCCATCGACAGACGTCCGCCGGTTGGTGGTGCCGTCATTGGCGCTGGGCGATGCCGTTGACGGTGGTGCTGGTGCTGGGCGGCGCCGGTGGCGTGGTGACCTGGAGCGTGTTGCGCTGGAGCGAGGCGGCACGCGAGAGCCCGCCGATGCGCGAAGCGTTGCGCCGCGCGGGCTGCAGCATCGAACTGGTGGAAGCCTTTGGCGAGCCGCTGCATATCGAATCGATGCCGCTGGGCAGCATGCAGACCGCGATGAACGGCCAGCGCGACGTCGGCCTGACCGTTGCGCTGGAAGGACCGCATGCGCACGGCCGGCTGTTCGTGCAGGGCAGCCGTCGCGATGAAGTCTGGGATTACCCGGTGATGTATGTACTGGCCGAAGACAAGCAGACCTTCGACCTGACTGCACTGGATGACGACGAGGCTGCGGGGGAGTGCGAGCTGCAGGCCTGCCGTGAGCGTGGCGAATGCCCGCTGACCGCCGCGCTGTGACCGCAGGTCGCGCGGCCGGGTAAGGGCGGCCATGTAGAGTCGACTGTTAGTCGACTGCTCTCCACAAGACGCCTGAAAAACCCCGCGCTGCGCGCGATAGTCGACTGACAGTCGACTCTACCCATCAGCCGCGCCGTGACCTCCAGCCGATTGTCGACATCGCCGTGAGCGCGTAAGTTGCGGGCAACCCTTTGCTGGAGTGTCCCATGAAGCCGATTGCGCTCGCTGTTGCCCTGGCCCTGACTGCCGCCCCGTTGCTGTCCGCACCGCCGGCCCTGGCCGCGCCGGCTGCCAAGGCCGCGACTCCCGCCAGCCCTGCCTGGGTCGCCCGCAGCAATGCACTGGCGCAGATCCTGCTTGATGCACAGGGTCCGTTCCAGCCGGAGGAAACCGGCTTCTTCGGCGTTCCCGGCTACGACGACAAGGTGGCCGACCTCGGCCCGGACAACGGCAAGCGCTACCGCGCCGCGATGGCCAAGGCCCGCGACGAACTGAAGGCGAAGCTGGCCACCGAGCAGGATCCCAATGTCCGCCAGGACCTGGAGATCATGATCCACGCCGCCAGCCAGAACATCGAAGGCAGCGAGCTCAACGAGAAGTACCTGTTGCCGTGGAGCGATGCGCCGCAGACGGTGTTCAGCGGCCTCAACCTGCTGCTGTCCGACCAGGTGCCGGCCGAGCGCCGGGCCAAGGCGCTCGACCGCCTCAAGGCCTACGCCGGCCTGCAGCCGGGCGGCACCGCCTTCACCACGCTGGCGCGCCAGCGCTATGAAGAGCGCTTGAAGGACAGCAGCCTGCTGCAGCCGACGAAGATCGAAGTGCAGCAGTCGCTGGACAACGTCGAGACCTACATCACCGGTATCGAGTCGCTGCTGAAGAAGTACCAGATCGCCGGTGCCGATGAAGCAATGAAGGCGCTGGCCGGGCAGATGAAGGACTACGCCACCTGGACGCGCACGACCGTGCTGCCGAAGGCACGTGCCGACGCACGCCTGCCGGCGCCGCTGTACGCCTACCAGCTCAAGCAGGTCGGCATCGACATCGACCCGAAGCTGTTGATGCAGCGCGCGCAGCTGGAGTTCATGGAAACCCGATCGGCGATGCAGCAGCTGGCGCCGCTGGTGGTGAAGGACAAGGGCCTGAAGGTAGCCGACCCGAGCGACCCGGTGGCGGTGATCCGCGCGCTGAAGGCCGACAAGATCGCCGACGATCATCTGGAAGGCCACTACCGCAAGGTGATCGACGCGATCGATCCGCTGATCCGTGAGCACGCCATCGTCGACGTGCCCAAGCGCGCCATGCAGATGCGACTGGGTTCGGCCGCCGAGAGCGCCGCAAGCCCGGCGCCGCACTTCCTGCCGGCGCCGCTGGTCAACAACACCGGGCAGCAGGGCACCTTCGTGCTGCCGCTGGGCAATCCGGCCGCCGGTCCGGGTGCGCAGTACGACGACTTCAACTTCGGCGCGGCGGCGTGGACGCTGAGCGCGCATGAAGGCCGCCCCGGCCACGAGCTGCAGTTCACCGCCATGGTCGAGCGCGGCGTGTCGCTGGCACGCACGATGTTCGCGTTCAATTCGGTGAACGTGGAAGGCTGGGCGCTGTATGCCGAAGCCGAGATGGTGCCGTACGAGCCGCTGGACGGGCAGATGATCGCCCTGCAGTTCCGCCTGCTGCGGGCTGCGCGCGCGATGCTGGACCCGATGCTCAACCTCGGCCTAACCGACCGCGCCAACGGCGAGCGCGTGCTGATCGAGCAGGTCGGCCTGTCCAAGGCGATGGCCACCCAGGAACTGGATCGCTACATGGTGCGCATGCCGGGCCAGGCCGGCAGCTATTTCTACGGCTACACCCGCATCCTGGAACTGCGCATGCAGACCGAGCTGGCACTGGGCGCGAAGTTCGACCGCCTGGCGTTCAACAACTTCCTGCTCGACCAGGGCCTGCTGCCGCCGGACCAGCTGGCCGATGCGGTGAACAAGGTGTTCGTGCCGAAGTACAAGCGCTGAGCATCACCGGTAGTGCCGGCCACTCGCCGGCGCCGCG